>Ga0172379_10000731_pt1 | contig 77700 bp, 82 predicted proteins | sample GrowelOW334metaG_FD_119756 | JGI IMG/M metagenome (GOLD analysis project Ga0172379, IMG submission 119756) | Groundwater microbial communities from an aquifer near a municipal landfill in Southern Ontario, Canada - Groundwater well OW334 metaG | ecosystem: Environmental > Aquatic > Deep...
ATGCGATCCGAGACTCAAACCGAAAGACGCCAAACGCGCAAGGAATCTTGTCAAGATGGTAGCGGGTAAGATCCACGGCAAGGTTATGATGCCGGGGAAGACCCCCGCCACAATTGTGTACACAAACGTTTTGATTGACGGGGTGAAGTCGGCCGACCTGGTCGCGTGGCAATTCAAAGAAGCCCAGGTTGACGTCATCATCTTCGTCTGCGACACATGGGACTTTCCGGGCGCGACCGTGGAAGCCCTACTGGCACACTTTCCCCGCGACATGGTTTTCTTTTTTGTCTGCGGGAATTCGGGTCCAAAGCCCGGCGTTGTGTTCACGCACGCAGCCAACGGTATGGAAGCCCAATTTGGCAAGATGTCTCAAATGGTCATTGGGTCGTGGCCAGACAATGGTCAAAACGTGGAAATGACGGATGAGACCACACAGCAGTTGGTTCACCTTTGCCAAGCGGCGGTAGCGAAAGTCGGTGTGAAAGGTAAGCGTGTGGTTGTATTCGGTCACGAATCGATGTGGATGAGGACGGGCATGCTTCACATTCTCCCCACACTCCAACACTTCGGCGTTCAGATCATGCAGTACGACATGAAGTTGCTGGTAGATCTCTTCACCCGTCACGAATACGACGAGGATGACCTGAATCTTCTGGTGGCATGGATTGATGACGAGTTGGGAGATCGGCGGGCGTCGAAGGGTGATGAGGAGGCCAACAAGCGCTATCGCGATAGCTTGGCTTACTACCTGATCCTCGAGAAGTTCATGGAGGATCACAATGCCATCGGCGGCGCTTTTATGTCACAGCTTGAGTGGGCAAGTACGCCTCAGTGTGTGCCATTGCCGGTGCTCGACACGGCAGAAAGCCTGTTCAACAGTACGCGCGATCATCGTACAGCCAAGATACCCAAGCCCTTCGCCACTGAAACCGACATGCAGGCCCTGTTGACGATGGTGTTCAACTCGTACTTGTCGGCAGGAGAACCGGGACTCTTCATGGACTTCCGGAAGGTCTATGAAGTGTGGGAACTCATCGAACTGTGCAAACAGCTCGGATATGAACTCACGCCCGAGGATGCGGGTTGGATGAAAGGCTTCTGGGACGGCGACAACTCCGGCTCAGGTAGCTTCGACTGGGCAGGTCTGCCAAGTGAAGGCTTCAAGCAAAAGATGGCGCGGATTCGCACCTTCCTGGCAGATCCCGATTATTTCCGGGGCGGTGGCGACAGTATTAACTTCCTGACGCCCCCGGGCGTTGAATGCATCGTGAATCGGCTTGCATACCATCACCCGAGCAACAGCTTCGCAATGATGTGGGATGAAGCCACGACGGTGATGCCCCCGGCATTAGTGGCTGAGGCAATCGCCAATAAGACCACATATGGGTGGCCGCACACGTTCATGCAGAACAAGCATGCGTCCATGTTGCAGGCGAAGAATTACACGCCAGCGAACCATCAGCATGCAAGCTGGGGAATTCCGGCACGCGTCATGCGTTATTTTCTGCACCTGTCCGGAATCAAGGATGTGCATGCAAGTATGTGGCCGACCATCGACGATGATCATCCGCCGGTGCCTCTGGTGAAACTCATCGCTCCTGACGGGTGGAAACACGAAGTATAATCCAGCTCTGCGGAGCGAAACTCGGTATGTCCCTTTGTAATCTAAAGATCTAGCAAATCTTTGGATAACAAAGGGGCTCTTTTTTTATATTTCAATTTATATTATTGCTTTGTAAAATAGTTTTTGGTATTATTACATTATATGAATTCGAATTTTAGAAAAATAATTTATTCAATTGTTTTAATCGCAGCTTTTGCTGGCGTTTTTGCTTTGGGCGCTTGGGTTGGCGTTGCAAAAATTGCATATCATGTGCCACAGCCTGGCACAATTGATTTTTCACTTTTTTGGGATGCTTATAATAAGCTTCAGCAAAATTTTATTGATCCTTCAAAAATAACTAATCAAGAAATAGTTTATGGAGCTATTGCCGGAATGACAAGCGCATTAGGAGACCCTTATACGGATTTTTTTGATCCCAAACAAGCGCAAAGATTCCAGCAAGATTTATCTGGTTCTTTTGACGGCATTGGGGTGGAAATTGGAATTAAAAAAAGTTTATTGACAATAATTGCTCCATTAAAAGGCACTCCCGGTGAAAAAGCAGGATTAAAGTCTGGAGATATAATTGTAAAAATAGATGGCAAAGATTCTACAAGCATAACATCAGAGGAAGCTGTAAGTTTAATTCGCGGTAAAAAGGGGACTGCTGTTACGCTAACTATTTTAAGAGATGGTTGGAGCAACACGAAAGATATTAAAATTATAAGAGATACAATAAAAGTTCCTTCAATTGAGTGGTCGTTAAAAGATGGAGATGTAGCATATGTGCAAATTTATCAGTTTGATGATGTACTGTCTTCTGATTTTAAAAATATAGCTCTTCAAATTATGCAAAGCCCAGCAAAGAAGATAGTTTTAGATTTAAGAGACAACCCGGGAGGATATCTTGAAGTTTCACAAGATATTGCTGGCTGGTTTTTGCAAAATGGCCAAACAGTAACTATTGAAGACTTTGGAAAAGAAAAACCACAACAAACATATAAAGCAGAGGGAAATTCTGAACTTGTAAATTATCCAACAGTTATTTTAATAAATCAGGGTTCAGCTTCTGCGTCTGAAATTTTAGCCGGCGCCTTAAGAGATAACAGAAACATAAAATTAGTTGGAAATAAATCTTTTGGAAAAGGTTCGGTTCAGGAGGTGGTTAATTTGAGAGATGGATCATTTATCAAAATAACTATTGCTCATTGGTTGACTCCAAAAGGCAGTTATATTTCTGAGATAGGATTAACTCCAGATGTTAAGGTTGATATAACAGATGAGGACGTTGACCTTAAAAAAGACCCGCAACTGGACAAAGCCCTTGAAATAATTAAGGATTTGAAATAGAATATAACATTAGTATATAATAAACATATAAACAACATGAAAGTAATTCTATTACAAGATATTGAAGATCTTGGCAAAAAATATGAAATAAAAGATGTAAAAGATGGCTACGCCAGAAATTTTTTATTACCAGGAAAATTGGTAAAAGCTGCAACTAAGCAAGCTCTAAAATGGTTGGCTGATCAAAAAGAGGTTATAGAAAAAGAAGTAGAAGAAGATTTGAAAAAAGAACAAGCTTTGGCCTCAAGCTTAGATGGGTCAGAATTAAATATTATAGTAAAAGTTGGCGATGAAGGACAACTTTTTGAATCAATCAATAGCCAAAAAATTGCTGAGAAGTTAAAAGAATCAGGTTTTGAAATTAAGAAATCACAAATTAAGCTTGAAAATCCAATAAAAGAACTTGGAGAATTTCCAGTGAGCATAAGTTTAGCTCATAATTTGGAAGCAGAAGTAAAAGTAATAATAACGGCAGAGAAAGAAAAAATAGAAGAATAATATAAATATCGTATAACATGCCAACAAAATATATTTTCGTTACAGGCGGAGTTATGTCAGGCGTGGGCAAAGGAGTGTCAGCTTCATCAATTGCTAAAATTCTCCAGTCTCGAGGATTTAATGTAACGGCTATCAAAATTGACCCTTATGTCAATATTGACGCTGGCACAATGAATCCTATTGAGCATGGAGAAGTTTTTGTTTTAGATGACGGAATGGAATGTGATCAAGACATGGGAAACTATGAAAGGTTTTTAGATGTCAATTTATCTTCGGCAAATTATATGACAACAGGAAGCGTTTATCTTTCTGTAATCAACAAAGAGCGTTCTATGGAATATGGTGGAAAATGCGTTGAAGTTGTCCCAAGAATTCCTATGGAAGTAATTGAAAGAATAAATAGTGCAGCACAAAAAGAAAATGCGGAAATTGTAATAATTGAAATTGGTGGAACAGTTGGCGAATATGAAAATTTATTGTTTTTAGAAGCAATTAAATTATTAAAATTAAAACATCCAAAAGATGTTGTTACAATTTTAGTCAGTTATATTCCGGCTTTGGGAGCTGGCGGAAATGAATTAAAGACAAAACCAACTCAGCATGCAGTAAGAAATTTAAATGCAGTTGGAATTCAGCCAGATATTATTTTAGGCAGGGCAGATGTTCCATTAGATGAAAGAAGAAAGGAAAAAATTATGTTTACCTGCGGTGTTGATAAAGAAGATGTAATTTCAGCACCAAACGTTGAAAGCATTTATGAGGTTCCTGTAAATTTTGAAGAAGACAATATTTCAGAAAGAATTTTAGATAAGCTTTCTTTAAAAACAAAAAATAAAGATTTGAAAGAATGGAGAGAACTTGTAAACAATATCAAAAATCCAGAAGGCGAAGTAAAAATTGGAATTATTGGAAAATATTTTGGCAGCGGAGATTTTATCTTAACAGATTCATATATTTCTGTAATAGAATCTATAAAACACGCAGCTTATTCTTTGAAAAAGAAACCTATTATTGAATGGTTAGATTCTGATGTTTATGAAAAAGATGCATCAAAATTAAAAGAATTAGAAGAATTAGACGGCATAATTGTTCCTGGAGGATTTGGAAATAGGGGAATAGAAGGAAAAATTTTAGCAATTGAATATTGCAGAAAAGATAAAATTCCTTATTTTGGACTTTGTTATGGAATGCAATTAGCCACTATAGAATTTGCAAGAAATGTTGCAGGATTAAAAGATGCCAACACTACTGAAATTGATAAAAATACAAAAAATCCTGTAATAGACATAATGGAAGAACAGAAGAAATTAATGAAAGAAAACAGGTATGGAGGATCAATGCGACTTGGCGCATATGACTGCAAACTAATTAAAGGGACTAAAGCATTTTTGGCTTATGGAAAAGAAGATATTTCTGAAAGACACAGACATAGGTTTGAATTTAATAATAAATATAAAGATGTTTTAACAGAAAAAGGATTAGTTGTTTCAGGAATCAATCCAGAAAGAGACTTAGTTGAAATAATTGAATTAAAAGACCACCCATTTTTTGTGGGTACACAGTTTCACCCAGAGTTTAAATCAAGACCACTAAACCCTCATCCATTGTTTAAAGAATTCGTTAGGGCAGCAATTGATAATAAAAAGTAAACAAAAAACCGTCCTGAGTTTGTCGAAGGGCGGTTTTTTTAGAGTTCTATTTTGATCTTGCCATCTCAACTGAAACTACTTTAGCCTTTCTCCTTGCTCCATTAAAAAGCTTTTTGGATTTTGAAGAAAATTTAACAAACCCGTCTTTCATTGCATAAATAGTATCATCAGAACCCTTTTTCACATTTTTACCTAAAAGGTATTTTGTGCCACGCTGTCTTATTATAATCATTCCAGTTTTGATTTTTTCTCCCGCGCTTACTTTAATTCCGAGCCTTTGCGAAGCAGAGTCTCTTCCTAGTCTAGTAGAACCTCCTTGTTTAGTTTTTGACATGTTTGCTTTATATTAATTAATTAATAATATCATGTTAGCAGAAATAAGAGGATTTGTCAAAGACAGATTCTATGATATAATATTATTTATAATAGTAGTGCTTTTAGTAATGTTAGCGTTCGCTGCAGGATATATCTCTGCAAAGTATCAAACTAAATCACCAATAATTATTGAGAATACACAAAAATGAATATTCCACAACATATAGTTTTATTTCCAGATGGAAATAGGAGATGGGCAAAAGAAAAAGGAATGCATACTTTAGAAGGACATAAACAAGGATATAATAATCTTTTAGATTTTGCAGAATGGTGCAAAAATAGGGGAGTCAAAGCCCTTACAGCTTTTGGTTTTTCAACTGAAAACTGGAATAGGTCAGAAGAAGAAGTGACTTATTTAATGAAACTTTTGGAAAATTGTTTAGTAGATAATTTGGAAAAATATAACAGGGATGGCGTAAAAGTTAGAGTAATAGGCCAGCGTGAACGTTTGCCAAAGTCATTACAAGAGGCAGTTATAAGAACAGAAGAATCTACAAAAAATAATTCAAGCTTATTTTTAAATTTAGCAATAAGTTATGGAGGAAAATGGGATATTTTAAATGCAGCAAAAGAAATAGTTAAATCTGGTGTTTCTGTTGACCAAGTTGATGAAAAACTTTTTGAGTCTTATTTATCAACAACTGGTTTGCCAACTCCCGATTTTGTAATTCGCGCAGGAGGTGAAATGCGGCTTTCTAACTTTGTTTTGTGGCAAGCAGCTTATGCAGAATTATATTTCTCTAAAAAATATTGGCCAGATTTTACAGAGCAAGATTTAGTTGAAGCTCTCGCAGAATTTGACAAACGCACAAGGCGCTTTGGCAAATAGTTTTATTATGCGACCCCGCTTAGCGGGGTCAAAGGGACGCTTAGCGTCCCGACAATTTAATCCCGATTTCAATCGGGATTTTTTGTTGAATTTTTATTTAAAATTTTATATAATTATTTATTCTCGACAAAAGAGATGGTCGTCCCTTGAAATAACAACATGCACTAAAGTGCATTAGAAGGAGCAATTCGCTTATGAGTGCTAATGAAGAAGTTCGCGAAATTTTTCAACAAGATATTTCGCCGGAGGCACAAAGACGTAGATTGGATGAATATCTGCTTCGGCGAGCAACCGCAAAGACAGCTTCTGGTGAGAGGAGAAAGTATCCAACTTTACAAGGGGAACACGAAAGTGCTGGACACAGGACAGGAGAAATAGACCTTGGGTGAGGTGAGTTGTTCTTATGGCTTTTCATTTTGTATTTATGCCTCGTCTTAGCACGAGGCTCCTTTTTTTGCATAAAAAATCCGCCTTTTGGCGGATTAAAATGTTTTTGGTTAGCTTGTTTTAGACAGAGTTTTGGCCATGTCGAGCCATTTGGGTTGTCTTGCCCGAATTTTATATTTTGCAGATGATTTATGAATTTCAATTAAAGTGCAAATGTCATTTTTTTTCCAAGCAGATAAAAATTTTCCTTTGTTTCTTTCAATTACTTCAACTCCTTTTGCCCAAAGTTCAAAATCTTTTTTCTTATTTTGTGATAGTATATTTTTTTTAAAATAGGGAACTATAGAACCAGAAATATCGCTTATTTTTTGCACAGAAAATCTTGCTTGTCCGGCACATACAGAAACTTGCCCGCAATCTAAAATGTTTTTTATTTTTTCTAAAATTTTAATATTTTCTTTTGGCGAGGTTACAATAAATTGAGCCTTCCATCTGTAGTAAGTGGGGGAGTTGGTTCTATCGTGCCTTGCGTCTTTGCGAAATTGCAAATCAAAACATCCGTCATTGTTTACTATTTCTAAAATATTAAAATCATTTTTTACTGGCATATTTTATTATTTTATTTAATGATTTTTTTACCCAATAACTATAATTATTGGGGTTATTTTTAATATCAATTTTTAACTCCTTAGGACTTATCCATTTAATATCTTCAACCTCTTTTTTATTAAATTTTGTTTTCCCGCTAAACTTTCCGATTAAAACATGGTCAAATTCATGTTCGATTAAATCATTCAATTCAGCTTTATAAACAAAAGAAAATACTTCGGTTAATTTACAATTAAATCCCATTTCTTCCTTTAATCTTCTATGAGCTGCAGATAATATTGTTTCTCCTGGCCTTGGATGACTGCAGCAAGTGTTAGTCCACAGGCCGCCAGAATGGTATTTTTTTGAAGATCTTTTTTGCAGCAACAAATTACCTTTTAAATTAAAAACAAAAATAGAAAATGCGCGATGTAATAGACCTTTTTTATGCGCCTCCAATTTATATTCGGTGCCAGTTTTTTTATCTTTTTTATCAACTAATATAACTTTATCCTCTTTCATCATTAATTATTATATCAAATAAGCAATTGTGCGACAATACCCTAATTTCTATTATGCGACACTTTTACGGCTCAACGGCGTTGAGCCGTATTTTATATAGCATTATTTTTTGTCGGGGTCAGAATGAAATTGGTGGTGGATATCTCTTAAACGTTTATTTGTTACGTGCGTATAAATTTGCGTTGTTGCAATATTGCTGTGCCCCAAAAATTCTTGAATAGAACGCAAATCAACTCCTTGATTTAATAAATCGGTTGCATAAGAATGGCGCAAAGTATGAGGCGTAGTAAAAATTGGCACACCAGAAAGCAAAGCATATTTTTTAACCATTCGTTCAATTGATCGTGGAGTTAACCTGGCATCTGTATTATCTTTTTTATCACGAAAGTTTATAAACAAAGCTTTCTGATTGGCATGTTTTACATCATTTCTTATTTCTAAATATTTTCTAATAAAGTTTAACGCGCGTTCTGAAAAATAAACTACTCTTGGTTTCCCGCCCTTCCCAATAACACCCAACTCCATATCTTTTTTCTCTTTTAGGCTGTTGAACTGTTCAAGGTTTAAAGCAGTAAGTTCGGCAATGCGAAGCCCAGTTGAGAAAAAGGTCTCTAAAATTGCCCTGTCGCGGATACTTATATCATCTTTTGGATCTATAGAGGCCAAAAGCTTGCTAACTTGGTCTAAAGTAAGGAATTTGATGCTTTTTGAGCCTCTATCTGGCTTTGAGAGCGATATTTTGTCTGGGGGCAATGAAAGCACGTCTTTTGCCACAAAGTAGCCTAAAAAGGCCCTTAGAGCGATTAAATAGTAGTTTTGGGTGCCCTTAGACAGCAATTTACCTGTGGCTGGGCTGGGTGTTCTGGAAAGGTATAATCTATAGGTCCAAATGTGGTCTGAGGTCAATTGATGGGGGAGAAGTGAGCTGTTTTTGGTCTGGTCAAGCCAGCCAAAAAATTTATGCAAATATTTTTTGTAATTATCTTGAGTATTTTTTCTCAAACCTTTTTCAACTTCACAAAAGTCTAAAAAATCTTGCAGGTGTTCTTTTATTGGTTTTGATGATTTTTCCATCTTTTAGAAGTGGCCCCTTTATACGACGCCGGTTTACCTACATTTTGCGACATAGTCTATATACTAATAATAGTCGTCCCCTAGGTTCATGTCAACCCTTAAAAGACGACCCAAACTACAACTTATTTGCCAGACGAGGTTTGAGCAGGCGCGCAATTCTGCGGAGTTCCAGGATGCACTATGCTATTTGCAACTCCAGAAAAATAATTTGAAATTTTTTCTCCAATATTTTCTGAAACTTTTTCTTTTTCTTGTTTTATTTCATTCTTTATTATGTCTCCCCTCTTTTGCACCTCCCCGCTCACTTTTGGATAGATTTTAGAGGTTGCCCAATTAGACCCTTTTGCAAGATATGCTGCAGCATAGTTTTTTGCGTCGGAGATAAAAGTTTTTTCAGTTCCCTGATAATATGCTTGTTGGCTAAAAAACGCGATTAATAACACGATAATTATAACTGCAATATATTTTATAATTCCTTTTAATTCCATTTTTATTTTTTTAATTTATTATATTAATATTTACCCCCTTTTGTTAGTTAAATTTGTCGCACAATAAACATTCTAACTTAAAATTCTAATAGCTTCTTGTATTCTTTTTAAAGTTTTTTCGCGGCCTAAAATGTCAGCTATTTCAAACGGGCCTGGCGAAAATTGTTTTCCAGAAAGCGCCACTCGCAAAGGCCATAATAAATATCCTTTATTTTTTTCTGGATAACTTTTTTCTTTATTAAATTTTTCGGAAGCTTTTAATAATTCTTCTTCCAAATTTTTTAAATCCCATTTTTTTATTTCAGATAATGTTTTTTTTGAATATTCCAAAGAATTTTTAATGTCTCTCTCCCCCATCTTATCCCATGCCAGCAATTCTTTATCGTAAATTAATTTATCTCTGAAAAAGAAATCTGCCAAACCGACAATTTCAGAGGTTCTTTTCATTCTTGATTTTGAAACCTCAATAATTTCTTGCAGTTTATTTTGCGTGATTTGCCCTTTTACTAAAAGTCCAGCCTCCTTTAAATACGGTTCGCAAAGCTCGGTTAATTTTTCTATCGGCTTTTCACGGATATAAAAGCCATTTAAAAAATCTAATCTTTGTATATTAAACATGGCGCCTGATTTCTGTACTTTTTCTATTGAAAATTCTTTTGCTAATTGCGCCAAAGAAAAAACCTCTTTTTCTGTGCCGGGATTCCAGCCCAAAAGAGCCATAAAATTAATTAAGGCTTCTGGCAGATATCCTTGCTCTTTATATTCTGTTAAAGAAACTGCTCCAAACCTTTTGCTCATTTTAGACCTGTCAGGAGCTAAAATTAAGGGCAAATGCCCATATTTAGGGTTTTCAAAGCCTAAAGCTTGCTGTAAAAGCATTTGTTTTGGAGTGTTTGAAATATGGTCTTCGCCCCTTATTACGTGGCTTATTTGCATTTCATAGTCGTCAACAACTGCTGTAAAATTATACAAAGGAGTATCAAAATCTTTTGCTATTATAATATCCCCCATCAAAACTGTGTCAAACTCTACGTCGCCACGAATTAAATCGTGAAATTTTACTTTGGGACACCCTTTGGGTCCTTCGACTCGAAATCTTATTACAGATGATTTTTTTTCGGTTAATTTTTTTTCAATAATTTCTTTTGATAAATGCGCGCATGTGCCGTCATATTTTGGCGCCAATCCCCTACTCATCTGTTCTTGTCTCTTGTTCTCTAGTTCATCTGCTGTGCAAAAACAATGATAAGCTTTATCTTCTTCTAAAAGTTTTTTTAAATATTTTTGATAAATATCATTTCTTTGAGATTGTTTATACGGACCAAATTTTCCGTCAATATCTGGACCTTCATCCCACGCGATTCCCAACCATTTTAAGCCGTCTATTATATCCTGAACCCATCTCAATTCGGATCTTTCTTTATCTGTATCTTCAATGCGCAAAATAAATTTGCCATGATTTTTTTTGGCAAACAAATAATTGAATAGCGCGCTTCTTGCTGTGCCAATATGCAAAGTCCCTGTTGGTGAAGGAGCAATTCTAACTCTTATTGGTTTATCTAATTTTTTATTTTCTTTTGCCATGATTTTTAGTCTAACATTAAAAATTCTAAAATTTCTCGGGCAAGCGCGCGAGCAGCTAACGGTTTTGCAAAAGCTAAAGCAGATTGTTTCATCTCCTCTAATTTTTCTGGATGTAAAAATAACAATTGAATCTTTTCCATAAAAAAATTCGGCGTTAAGTTTTCTTGTTCTAAAACCTCAGCAGCTCCAGTTTCTGAATATGCATATGCATTTTTTGATTGATGGTCTCCCGCCGCCGATGGAAGAGGAATTAAAATACTTGGTTTACCATTTCCTGCAATTTCAAAAATTGAACCAGAGCCAGAACGTGAAATTATTATGTCAGCTGCTTTATATGCGTGCTTTATTCTCTCTTCATCTAAAAATCCAATTGGATGGTAATATCTATCTAAATTTTCATCTATTACAACTTGTGCTTCGGCTGATGTGTCTTTGATGTTTTGGGTGCCAGTAACATGTATTATTTCAAAATCTTTTAATAAATCATTTAAAGTTCTTAAAATAAAGTCGTTGATTGTTTCGGCTCCTTGAGAACCGCCAACTATTAAAAGTATTGGTTTTGAAAGAGTTAAACTAAATATTTCTGAGGCTTTTTGTTTGTCTCCTTCCAAAACTTCTTTCCTTATTGGGTTTCCTATTAAAATTGTTTTTTTAGGATCAAAGTATTCTGTTTTTGGAAATGAGATAAAAATTTTCTTTGCCCATTTTGACGTAGTTTGGTTAGAAAGACCTGGCACAACATCTGATTCATGCAAAAACACAGGAATTCTTAAAATTCTGGCAGAATAAGTTACAGCAATAGATCCTGAACCTCCTTTTGAAAATACTAAATCTGGCCTGTGAAATAAAAGCCAAAAAAAACTTTGTAAAACTCCGATAGGAATTTTAAATAATATATCAATAAAATTGCGCCAATCAAAATATCTTCTTATCTTGCCAGAAATAATTTTTTTAATAATAAAGTCTTCTTGTGAAAGCAAAATTAATCCAAATTCATCTTTTGGCCCCATATAATAAAACTCCAAATTTTTTTTTGGATAAATTCTTCTTATTTCTCTGACAACAGCCACTATTGGAAAAATGTGGCCGCCTGTTCCGCCCCCAGTAAAAAGTATTTTCATGATAAATATTATTTAATGATAGCAAAGTTAATTTGTGTGGTAAACTCTTGACGTTGTTAAAATAATATTCTATTATAATCTCAGTGCATTAAACCCTGCACGGAAAGGAAGCTATGTTAAAGGCTTTTGGGAAGTGGTGGGCCAGTTTCTGCCCTATTTGCCGATTTGTGCGGTGGTGTCGTACAAAATGAAAGGTGATGCGCGTCGCATCACAAGGTCTCCAAGACCGTCTTGGAGACACTTTTTTTATGTGTTTTTGGAAATATTTAATAAAATGCCCACACCTATTAGTTCAACCGTTAAATGTGAACCGCCGTAGGAAAAGAATGGCAGTGGGATTCCTGCTAATGGAAATATTCCTGCAGAAGAAGCCATATTTATAAATGTTTGCAATGTTATCCAAAAAACAATACCTACAGCTGTCATTTTTGAAAATTTGTCGTTTGATTTTTTAGCAATTTGTATGCCCAGCCAAAAAAGAAAGATAAAAGAAGCAATCAGTATGAAACATCCGACAATCCCCAACTCTTCGCCGATAATTGCAAAAATTGAATCTGTCATTGCTTCTGGCAAAAACTCGAATTTTTGGTTTGACATCCCCAATCCTTTTCCAAAAATTCCGCCAGAGCCCAAAGAAATTAAAGATTGGCGCAGTTGCCACCCCGTGCCTAAGGGATCTATATTTGGATGCAAAAAAGTTAAAAATCTGTTTAATCGGTACGGTTCGAATATTATCATAAACAACAAAGAGCCTGCACCGCCCATAATTATCAATAAAGTGTGCCATAAAGGAGTTTTAGCCGAGAAATAAAGAACAAGCAAAGTAATAGCAATAATTCCTAAAGTGCTAGCATCACTTTGAAGATATAAAGCAACAGAAATTAAACCTAAAAAAACTATAAAAGGAACAAATATGTATATTACATTGTGATAACCTTTTTTTGTAATAGATTTCCAATCTTTTACGTTGGCATCAGATAATTTAGAAGAAATCCAAGCTGATAAATATAAAATAGCAGTAATTTTTAAAAATTCTGAAGGCTGAAAGCCAATTCCCCCTATGTTAATCCATCTGGTTGCCCCGCCGGCTCTATTCCCCATTCCTGGTAAAAAAACCAAAAATAAAGCGCCGATATTTAAAAGAACTAATAATGGCGCCCATTTTTTTATGAACTGCAAGGAAATTTTATAAGCGAGAAATCCTAAAATAATTCCTGGCAGAAGACCTACTAAAAATTGGTGAAACAAATAATAGTTAGTATTTCCAAATCTTTGCAAAGAAGCTGGAGCCGAAAGGCACGCTAAAAATACGAAACTGAAACCAACCAGAAAAACAATTAGAAAAAATAACAAATAATTAAACTTATTTTTCATCTTAAGTTTTTAACAGCTTTAACAAATTGTTCTCCCCTATCAAATTCATTTTTAAACAAATTAAAGCTCGATGCAGCCGGTGAAAGTATAACTATGTCTCCAGGTTTTGCCCATTCGCTAGCTTTTTTCACAGCAGAATCCATAGAATTAACTTCTTTTATTGCTTTATATTCTAAAAGTTTTTCTTTTATTTTGTCAGAACCACTTCCTGGTAATAAAATTACACCAACTTGTCTTTCATAGATTTTTTTTGCCATATTAGTGTAATCTACGCCTTTATATACCCCACCACAGATTAAAAATATTTGTCCTGAATGAAATTTTTCAGATAAAGAATCAATTGCAGATATTACAGCTTCAGGAATTGTTGCCGTTGTGTCATTAAAATATTTTACTCCCTTAACTTCTTTTATAAATTCTTGGCGGCTATGAACTCCTTCAAAAATTTTAATTCCCTTCTCTATTAATTTATCTGACAGTCCTAAAATTTTGACAACCTCAATGGCTGCCAGAAGATTTGAAAAATTATTTTTTCCAGACAATTTAAATTCTTTAGTATTTATTTTATCTGGTTTTTTGTTTAAGGAAAAATAAGAAACATTTCCTTTCGTCTCGTGTGCAAATTGTCGCACAATAACATCGTCTTCATTCAAAATTAGATAATCTTTTGCGGTTTGGTATTTAAATATTATTTTTTTTGAATCTACATATTCTTCCATTGTTCCATAGCGGTTTAAATGGTCTGGAAAAATATTTGTGACTACAGCAATATTGGGGCTTTGTTTCAAATCTTCCAGGCCAAAACTTGAAAATTCTAAAACAACTTTATCATTCTTTTTTATCTTAGATAAAAGTTCTAGGGGCGACAAGCCAATATTTCCTGCCAAAAATGTATTTTTATATTTTAGTTTTAATAAATGATAAATTAATGAAGAAGTTGTTGATTTTCCTTTTGTGCCTGTTATTCCTATAATAAAAGCCTCTGAAGATTTCAAAAATAAGCTAATATCTGTTTCAATTGGCATATTGTGTTTTCTTGCTATTTCTAAATATGGCGAGGTGGCAGGCACATCTGGATTTTTAATTATTAAATCGGTCGAAATAAAATCAGCTTCTTTATGTCTGCCCAAAGTATATTTTATTTTATATTTTTTTAGTTTTTCAATAGATTCTGCAAGTTGTTCTTCTGTTTTCAAATCTGTGACAGTAACATCGGCTTTTTGCATGCAAAAAAACTTAGCAACCGAAACACCGCCTCCGTGCAGGCCCAAACCCATTATTAAAACTTTTTTTCCTTTAAATGAAGGGGTCATTTATTATTGGAATAATTTTTTTCTTAAAGCAGAGTCGACTTATATTTTTTAAATCGTAAGGCTGGTCAGAAAAGAAAAATTTGTGGGCTGTGCCTTTTTTTATTTTCTTAGAAAGATTAGGGTTATTATTAATGTATTTTTTCAAATGCTTGGCTACACTTTCTGCAGGATTTATAATTTCTACCTTATTTCCCATAACCTCCTGTATAACTTTTTTTAATAAAGGATAGTGAGTGCATGCAAGAACCAAAACATCTATATTTTTTTCTTTTATTTTTTTTAAATATTCGTTCGCAATTTCTTCAGTTATTTTTCCCTTTGTGAATCCCATTTCAACCATTGGCACAAAAAGTGGACATGCTTTAAGATAGATTTTTAATGAGGGGTCTAATTTTTCTAATTTTTTGCCCCATGTATTGCTTTTTATTGTTCCCGGAGTGCCAATTATGCCTATTTTTTTATTTTTTGTTTTAGATACTATTTCTTCTGCGGCAAAATTTATCATGTCAAAAATTGGGACTTCTTTATGTTTATTTTTTATATATTCCCCAGCTTGAGCAGAAGCAGTATTACAGGCAATTACAATAATCTTTACATTTTTATGTAATAGCCAGTTTGTTATTTTTTCTGAATATTTTTTAACAAAATCAGCTCCTTTTGTGCCATAAGGAAGCCTAGCTGTATCACCAAAATAAATTATTTGATATTCGGGTAAATATTTGAAAATTTCTTTAACAACCGTTAATCCCCCGACACCAGAATCAAAAATGCCTATCATATTAATATTTTAGTATAACAAAATTATATAAAAAATAAAACTATTTAAATTTTTTATAAATAAAAAAGTCTGGGAAGCATTTCGCCCCACAGACTATGTCTTGAAAAAAATGACAAATTGTCGTAAGACAATTTGTGGTTTAAAACCACCATGGTTTGGCGGCCGGTTGTTTCAGGATAATGGGGTTGAGATATGCGACCGCTTTCTCGAATCCATCCTGAATACTCATCAGCGAGTCCTCGTGCTCAATGCTGATTGCGCCATCGTAGCCATACGCGCGCAGTGTCCGCATGCACGGCTTCCAGAACTCCTCGCCGTGTCCGTAGCCAACGGTGCAGAACACCCATCCGCGTTTGTTCACTTCACCGTAGCCTTTCGTGTCCAAATTGCCACACGTTCCGCGGCCGGCGGGGTTGATGTAGCAGTCCTTGGCATGGAAGTGAAACAGGCAGTTGTTTTCGCCCAGGAAGCGAATTGCCTCCAACGGATCGATTCCTTGCCACCAGAAATGGCTGGGGTCGAAATTGGCGCCGATGTTTTTTCCGGTGAGTTTGCGCAGACGGACGATGTCCTCGGGGCTGTGCACCACCATGCCTGGATGTGCCTCGAAAGCGATTTTCGCGCCGTGTTCGCGTGCAAACTTCTCCTCGCCTGTCCAGTGTGCGATGGTCACGTCCCATTGGTAATCGGATGCTTCGCTGAATTCGGGTGGCCACGGACACGTTACGAAGTTTGGGACCGTGTCTTTGCGCGTGCCGGCGGGGCACCCGGAGAAATTGATAACAACGGTCTCAAACTCCGCGGCCAACATTACGCCGTCGTGGTGCATCTGTTGATGGACCTTGGCGATGGCAGTATTGGGATGCAAGGGGTTGCCGTGGGCGGAAATGCCCTGTACTACGAGCCCTGCGTCCGCGATTTTCATCTTCAATTCGGCGAGGCGTTTGGGTTTCTTGTAAATTTTCTGCAGGTTCCACGGGTCACCCGGGTATGGTCCTACGGGCAACTCGATGGCCTCCAGCCCAACTTTTTGGCAGTAGGCCAGTGCTTTCTCAATTTTCATGCCACCAAATAAGGCGGCGACAACACAGAGTTTCATACGAATCTCCTTTTTCCGAAATGTTTTTACAGCTCTCCGCCACCAGGCAAAGATTCAAACTGTAAAAACGCACGAATATATATGAACAGACCTGTCATATAGGACGGATCTGGCTATTTGTAAAAGGTCGAACTAATAATATTAATCTACAATTTTTATATATTTTTGTCAATAAAAAACCCGAGATAAATTTCTCAGGTTTTTTTGAGTAATTTGTTTTTTTATAATTAAACGTTTGAAGAAAGGCGTTTATATACAACACCAAATAAGAATATTAAAACAAGTCCTACTAAAATCCACAAATACCAGCGTTTTAGAAAGTCCATGAAACCAGACGTTGCCTGAGTATCAGAAACTGCAGCTGCAGTTTCTTGACTCTGACCAGGATTTATATTTATAGAAAAAGAATCAGTTTGTGTAACTCCTGAAACATTGCTTGTTGCAACTGCCTGTTTCGTTGAGGCTTCTGAAATTGTCTGTGTTTTTCCTTCAAAAGTTATTGATTTTGTAGTTGCTGGAGCAATAGAACCAATATTAATTCCTGAAACTATGTCTCCAGAAATTGAAACTCCATCAAGTTTTAAGTTTCCTAAAGAAGAAATTTCTGTTGGAATATTAGCTGAAATATTAACATTATCTATTTGTGCAGTTGAACTATTTGTCGCAGAAATCATAAAATAAACTTGATTATTAGAATTGACTTGGGCGGTTTTCTGCCATTGGTTAGAATTTAAGTCTTGTTTAATAAAGAACGAAATAGACAATCCGGTTGTATTTTGATTTGTGTTTGGAGTTGTATCTATCTTGCAATCGTTTGTACAGTTATCAGAAGTCTCTCCTAAAGTTGGCTCGCATAATCCATTACCGCAGTTTAAATTAGGCTGAGGGGTAATTATGTCTGGCTGGGCATTTAGACAATAAGTATTATAATCAGCAGAACCTATTGCGCAAGTTGACCCATCGCATTTTTTTATATTTGAACAATCTTTAGAATAACAAGAATCTAATGTACAGCTGTTATTATCTGCACATTTTTTATATAAACCGCTGGCTACTCCAAACGAATCGTACCAGTAAATTGAACTGCCAGAACAGGCTGTTCTGTAATATGGCACATAATTGTTATAAATTGGAGTGGGTTGGACATATGAAGTGCATTGGCCATATTGGCAAACTAATCCATTATTACAACTATAATCTAAGTCCTGCTGAATTCCGCAGGAATCATACCAATATATATTATTTCCTACACAAAGTTTGTAGGCGTGATAAGTACAATTACTATAGTTATTATAATTATTATAATTTTGACACGAATTGTTGTAGCATCCATTCTGGCAATATTGAGATATATCCTGTTGATTGCCACACGAATCATACCAATAAAGATTATTGCCGTTACACATTTGGTATGAGTGAGGCAAACAAAGGCCAGTATAATATGCACCAGAAATTGATGGCACTGAAACTATAATTGCCGCAAAAACGCTTAAAATAACTAATTTATTTATTGTTTTCATAGATTTATTGATAATATGATATTTTACCACTTCAAGCCCAAAAGTCAAGACTTTGAATAAAAAATTAATAAGCGTTTTCTTATTGACGTGAATAAACAATAGATCTATAGTCAAACATTAAGGTCAGTACCTTGATTTACTAATATGAGAGAAAACTCTTCACGTTGGGTGAGGAGATAACTTTTGAGGACACGCGTATGAATATTTTACCAGTGCTTAGGACGTTTGACCCGGCCGGTTTTACTGGCGAAAAGGTTTCTGCTTGGCTTGGACCTTTTGCAGGCAATGGCCAAAGTGGCGAACCATATGTGAACCTACAAGAGTCTCGTCTGGAGAGGATTAATTGGGAAATGGTGCACTTTGAGTCGGCACTTCAATCTGAGCCGAAAGAATACACTATTTCTGCAGAAAAGAAACGGGCGCGACTTAAGCTGGCGAGACGAACCATTCTCGGCGGAGCGAGCTGCCAGCCCTTGTGGGAGAATTATGAGAAAGAAGGTTGCGAAAGCATGTTGGAAAAGCTGCGAGCGCGGGGCATTTGCAGCATTCTCTTTCTTGGCCAGCCAATGTTGGGCTGGCTGGGTAGCATGCCTCGTCGGTATTATCTGCAGCTGTCTTATGACGGCAAGGCCTGGAAGAAAGGTATTGTCTGGGAGATGGACAGCTTTAACGGTGATTGTTGGGTTGTCGCCACACTTCCAAGAGACTATAGGTAGTTCCAGCCAAAGTTATTTCTGCATCATAAGCTTTGTGTTTCCCCTTGGAGACACCGAGCTTTTTATTTATAATTATAAATATTGCAAAACCAAAAAAAATGATGTAGAATAAAAATATAAAATTTGCCCTCGTAGCTCAATTGGTAGAGCAGTTCCCTTTTAAGGAATTGGTTCTGAGTTCGAGTCTCAGCGAGGGCACAAATTAGAACAGCCGTTCGCCAAAGCCATTGCTCCGAACGGCTTTTTAAGTGTAAAAGTGAGGTTTTTACCGCTTAATTTGGAGTTCTGAAATAGAAAGTTGATAAAAGCTCTTTTTTCCATAGGTTCAGAACTTTTGAATAGCGAATAAGCCCTTTTAGCGAGGCTCATAATCATTGCAATAGTGATATAAAATTCTTTGTCGGCTTTCTGGTGCTTTGCTATCTCGGTGTTTATGGCTGTCTGTTTTTCGTCGTATTCATTGATTTTTTTATTGTAGTCCTCTTTGGTTATCTCCTCGTCGGCTAATCTATCAAGCAAGTTGCTTTTTCTTTTTTCATATCTGTCGTAGTCCGCTCGCAGAACTTTCATTGAAGCCTCAAAAAACTCACTCTTAGCGTCCTCACTCTGGGCTAAGAGCGTCATTAGGCGTGTTTTTTGCCCCTCTGTGAGGCTTATCTTCCTCAATACTCTCTCTACTGGCTTAAAGAGGTCATTTTCGTTCACATAGAGCCTTTTGGCGTGTATTTTATGGCTGTTGGTGCAACTATAATAGTTGTATTTATTCTTTGTCCTTTCTGCCGTAATTGTGCAACCGCACTCGGCACATTTTATTAAACCTCTAAAAGCAAAGGGCTTGCAGGCGTATCTAAACGGCTTTTTGTTATAGCCATTAAAAACCTCCTGCACTCTGTTAAACAACTGCCTTGAAATTAAGGGCTGGTATTTATGCGGATATAACACGCCCTTGATTTTCATTTCGCCATAATAAAACGGGTCTCTTAAAATAATATAAATCTGTCCTCTTGGTAGGGGCTTGGGAGTTTTGGTATTACTTCTTAATCCCATTTTTTCCATTACCTCTTGAATTTGTTTAGTTGAGGAAGTCCCTGTCGCATACATTTCAAACATCTTAACAATAAACTGGCTTCGCAGAGGGTCGGGGATTATGTTGGTTCTTTTTCCAGTTTCGTCGTGAACTCCCACATATCCGATTTTTGGTTTTGTTATCCATTCTTTGTTTTGAATTTTCTGCTCATAGCTTCTTTTTACATCATCAGAAAGCCTGTTAAGGTATTGCTTAGCCAAAAATACTTTTGCCTCCCACATAAACATCTGGTTGCCAGTTGCGTCCTTATTTATAAAAAAGCCGTCTTGAACGAAATGAATTTCTAAACCCTCATTGCGTCGCATTTCGTCTAAATCAACAGCGTCCTTAAAATTCCTTGTCGCTCGGTCAACATTTTCGCAAAGTATAACCTTTGTATCTTTATGGCTTCTAATATACGCCACAACTTCCTCAAACTTTTTTCTGATTTTATCTCCCGCACTTTCGTGAAATGAAAAAGTCTCAACTATCTGAAAGTCTTTTTTCTTTGCATACTCCTGCAACCTCCTTATTTGAGCGGGGAGTGAGTGTCCTTGCTCCTCCTGTTCTTTTGTTGAAACTCTTGCGAGTATTACAGCTTTCATTTTTATTTACCTAAAATAATGTTTTCAACTTCTTGTTTTGCTTTTTCAACTTCATTTTTAGCCTCTGCATTTATTTTTTTTGCGTCCGCTATCCTTTCCTTAGCCTCTGTCGCTAACTTCTTTTGAGTTGCTAACGGAGGAGTTGGTATCTGTAAATTTTCAATAGTCTCTATGGTTATATTGCCTTGTATCGCCCCAATTTTTTCCCGCTTGATAAACAACTGGGAGATTTTATTATTAAGCCAGATAGAAACAAAATCTTTATCTATTTTATCGTTTAGACAAAATTTAATCATAAAAGAGCCGAACGCAAAACCCTCTGCCTCTTTTGGCATAACAGAAACTATGCCAACGCTCCCGCTCCTTGAAATAAGTAAGTCGCCCTCGCTAACAAAGGCATTGCCTAACTCCTTTCGCCTCGCCTCTGAAATTTTAACAATGTCGGCTAAAATTACTCTATTTGGTTTTAAGTTTTTTATCCTCAATAATGGTATGCCCTCATCAACATAGTTATTTTTTAGAGACGCCCCGTAATGTATTTTTGTAATGTAATTTTTTAATGGCTCTGTTTTGCAGTTTGCTTTTTTCAAAGATTTTTCTCCCTGCTTAAATTTTGGTTGATAATAATAGCAGTCTAATCTGCCCTTATTAACTTCTTGGGAGTTTATACAAAAAGTTTCTCTGTCCTGTGCGTCTGGCATTTTTATTTCTAACTCTCCCAAAATATAATCGTCTATTGAATTTAAGATATTTTTTGCTTTCTGTTTTTTATCGGCTTCTTTGTCATAAGCGGACTGCATTGTTGCAACTATTTTCTTTTGGGTTTCTGGGGACAATAGCGGTATCTTTATGTCTTTTATCTGCTCAAAATTTATATTGGGTTGAGCGGAAGTAGTTAAAAATCTTTCTACCTGTAATTTACAAAAATCAGAATTAAGCAGGCACTTAATATAATCCCTGTTAATGTCTTTTTCAAGTATTATTTTGGCTATTGCTTGATTTATATTTGCCTTACCAAAATTATCTGGTAGAATTGTCGCAGTCCCTATCCTACCCGCCATTGTATAAAGTAATTCTCCGCCATTGAGTTGAGACCTTTTCATTCTGTCGTGGATTTTTTCGGAGATATAAAATAAATCTCCTTTTATACCCTCCTCTGAAATGTTTTGAACTTTTAGAAATGGTATCCCAGAATTAGAATATACATCACCTCGCCAAAGCGGAGTTTCTCCTTTTGTGATAACTTCTATTAAATCCCCGAATTTAATGGTCTTTTTATTTTGAAGTTTTTTTACTTTATCAAATTTAGACGAATAATAATAAGCGTCAATTCTACCCTCAATTTCATTGCTCCAAACTATAAAGCACTTGTTGTTTTTAACAGCCTGCATAGTTTTTTGTGTCTTTTAAGAATTTGTTATACTCCTCAAAAATTGTATCTAAATCATTCTTTGCGTCTGTTCTCCCAGTTGCGTCATACCCTATATGCTCGGCAATTCCCATAAATATCGGGTAGTCTGTTATTTTCTCGTTTTCTCCTCGCCTTTTAAGAAATACCAAAGACGATTTTACTCCCGCCCCGAAATGCGTAAAAGCAAACTGCGGGAGCGAGATAATCGCTAAAATCTGGCAACGCTCCATTATAAAATCTCTTATAGTTTGCAGGGAGGAGTTGGTTAATATCCCGTCTGGTAAAACAATGGCTATACGCCCCGTTTTTGGCTTCACAAAGTCAATGCAACGCTCAATAAACAAAATTTCAGTCTTTTGGTTTTGCTTGTCCTCTCCCAGTTTGTATTTGTCTAAATAATCCTTTTCAGTCCTTTTTATCATTGCCCCAAACGGCGGATTTGTAAGTATTAAATCAAAATGGTTTTTCTCAAATTTCGGGTGCAGTTTTTCTATCTCGTCAAAGTTTTCCAATGCGTCTGTGCTAATAACATTCGTATGCCCGTCGTCGTGTATAATCATATTCATTTTGCAAACTCTGGCTATCTGGTCGTTTATTTCAATGCCGTATAAGTTATCTTTTGCAAAGCTGTGCCAATGGTCTCGGGCTTCTTGCTCGTCGTAGCTCGCCTCTGCATAATTCCTAACTGCGTCTAACGCATTAAGTAAAAATCCGCCACTCCCGCAAGCAGGGTCTAAAACTAACTCGCCCCGTTCTGGCTTCGTCATTTTAACGCAGAATTGTATAATCGGGCGGGGAGTAAAAAATTGTCCCATTTTGCCTTTGAAAAAATCAGTCATAAATATCTCAAAAGCAATTCCCTTAGTGTCTAAATCAATTTTGTTTATTGCTAATGCCTGCAAGTGTTCTACCACATTATAAACAACTTTCGGCTCTAATTTTATATCCTCCTTAAAAACTTCTGCGTCCTCTTTTTTGGCTTTTAAGTAAATATCATTAACTCTTTTATAAACTTCGTCTGGGAGTTCGTGTGTGCCTATCTGAAATAAATATGGCTTTTCTTTGGGAGTTATTTTTTCGTCTTTTAGTTTGCAGAATAATAATTTTGAAACCTCGTCAAATGCAGTAGTTGGAGCGAGCTTGCCTCCCTGCCAGACGCTATCGTGTGCTTTTTCCAACGCCTTAATCAACTCGTCCCTTGAAACAATTTTAAGCTCCTTATCTGTTTCGCCTTTTATAAATCTATATTTGGGAGTTTTGCCGTATTTTTTAGGAATATCTGAAATAACATTTTTAGCCCTTTCGCTTGGCTTAAATCCCGAAACATCAAAAGCCGTCTTTGTTGTCCCCGCAATAACAGAGGCGAGCTTTGCCCGTAAGCTATTAGCGTTTCCAAAAGCCTGCTCTATTGCTTGCTTAAACTCTGCGTCTGTTATGCCGTCTTTTTTTGTTTCAACTACCAAATAGGGAGTTTTTAATTCGTCGTCCTCATAAACAACAATATCAGCCCTGTCCTCTGGTGTGCGACGGGGGACACGAACCTCAAAAGCTATTTTTTCTTTTGGATAATCGTAATCAAGGACAAGCTCGCAAAAATATGAGGCTCTAACCTTTTCCTCTGGGTTCTTAAAACTGGTTGTGTATGATTGGTGGCAAGCGTAAGTTATTTTTGTTTTGTCGTCGTTAAACGAAACTATACCCGCCTCAATGCCCCTGTTAATACTTGCCTCAAAAATAGACTGATTTTTGTTTTCCATAATTATTTTTTTGTTTTTACCTTATTAAGAAAATTATTAAATTCCTCGTGGTCTATTCTAAACTCTTTGCCTATTTTATAGGCTTTTACTTTTTTCCGCTTAATGTATCTGTAAATTGTCATTGTTGAAACTCGTAGCTTTTCAGCCAACTCCTCAACTAAATAAAACTCTTTTTCTTGTGCCATATTTTTATTTATTTTCTTTAACCCAAATATCAATTTTGTTTTTATTGTCTTGATTAACAACTGGGTCTAAATCAATGATTTTTACATCAAAACCTTTGTTTTTTTCTTCGTTAATAAATTGTTGGCATTCAGGATTATTTTTATTACAACTTACTTTTAATTTATAACCACTTACTTCTAACTCCTTGCAGTCGTAGTCTGGTTGGTAATTAGTTGATTTTGTAAAACTTGGATATTTTTCTTGTGCCATATTAAGATTTTTTTAGTTTTTTAATAGACGCTCCGAATACTTTATGAAAAGATAACGCTGTTTTGAATAGCCAATCAAAATACTCCACCATTTTTGAGCCGTCGTTTATATCAAAGCCGTCATAATAAACTATAATCCTGCAAGCAATATCTAAATCTCGCCAGTCCAGTTTTAAGCCAAGTTCTTTCTCAATTTCGTTTTTATTCTTTTTAAGCTCCTCAAATAATTTTTTATTGTTGCTTATGTAAATTTCACAGCCTAACTTTTCGTCCCTTGTATTAACCAGTAAGCCAATGTGAGCGTCCGACGAGCCTAAACTTATATCATACCAATGCTGTGGGCGGGGAGTTTGCAAAGAGATTTTTGTCCTTTCCTGTGCGTATGCCTTAAATTTAGTCCAAAAATCCAACTGCTTTAATTTTGTTTCAGTTAATTCGTCCGAACCCTTGCCCTGTTTTAATATCTTAGCCCACTCGTTAGGTTTGCTAATAATTTGAAACTTGGGAGCTGGTGCAGAATTATCAATTTGCCAAACTTCAAGTTTAATCCCGAAAAACGCAACGCTCTCGCTGGAATTTTCGTTTAGCCAGTCAATCGCTTGCCTATGTTCCTCCCTTATGTCCTTAAAAATCCAAATTATTATACCTGCGTCGTAGCCAGAGGCATAGGTTATCAATTTTCCAAGATGCTCGTGGTTTGTATTTTCAAGCTGGTTTTCAATTATAATTTTTCTGCCTCCGCCCTCCTCCTCCGCTAAAATATCTACCTCAAAATTTCCGCTTCCAACTTTGGCTTCGGTTTCAATTAGTTTTATATCTACGCCTATCTCCGCACTTAATAAAGCGAGGTTTTCCTTATTTGAAAGCCATTTTGAAAAGTCCCGCTCCTCATTTTGCCAAACTTTTCTTAAATCTAATTTTTTGATTTGTCCGAGTTTTATATTTTCCATAAGATTATTTTTTAATTTTTGCCGAATTTAATTTTATAATTTAACTACTTTTACTAACCCCAAACTTGGGAGCTGTATTGTAGTAATGCTATTATTGTATTTTATTACATTTAACAATAGTTGACAAGTGGATTAAGCCCGTTTCGGTTTAATAATATCAAATTTTTCTAATTCCGTCCTCAAAAATCTTACTAAATTAGGCAAACTCCCATTCATTTCTCCCAATTCCGCCAGTATCAACGCTATCTCTTTTTTACAGCGGTCAACGCTCCCGCCCTTGTGTTTTAACTTTACCTGCTCTTGAAATCCGCCATAGCCATAACTGGTGGCTAAACTCGCCCAATAATACAGCTTTTCTTGCTTTCTAATGCTTAAATTAGAGCCGTCTAAATATGCCATTAACCTGTTGTTTTCCATTTCTGGTAGGCTTAACAACCCTATGGCTAAGTTGCTAAAAACCTTGTCAAAAACATCAAGCAAAATATCCCTCGCCATATCCTCGTTTAATATCTCCTCTAAACAGAAATCCTTTTTCTTTTCTGTGCCTTTTATCTTGCGTCTGATAACAGCGTCAAAACTGCCTTTTGTTTCTAATGAAAGCTCAAACCTTAATGCAGTTCTTTTAATCTGCCCGTCGTTATAGCCTTTGATTATTGTTTGCTCGGTTTTAGTAAATCCGTTAGCCAAAATGTTGCCTATAATGTCATAGATAACATAGCCCTGCGTAGTATTCCAAAATTTAATGCTTCGCCCGTTATTCCCGCAGTAGTATTTATGAAAATTATAATCAGAACTTGGTTTATAATTAAATTTTGAAATGTCCTCAACTACTTTGTCCGCCGTCCCTAAATAATCTGGGAGTTTTACTATTTTAGAATAATCAGCTCTTTTTACTATCGCTTTTTGTAGTTGCTCCTTTGTCGTGATAATTCCGAAATCATTTAACCTTGATAATAGGGAAGTGTAAATTTTATCTAAATCCTCGCCGTTTATTTCAAACAAGTTGCTCCCGTAAATCAGTTTAGGCAAAGAAACCTGTATTTCTAAAACCTCCCTTGTCCCAATTTTTGAGTTAGTTTTTATTGCTTTGGTTATAGACGGGCAGTAAATACCCTGCTTGCTTAAACTGCCAATGTATTCGTTGCAATACTCCGAGCTTATGCCATAGCCCCGCTCTTGCTGGTTTTTCTTTCCGTCCAGTTTGTTGTCCTGCCTCAATTCAAACTGCTCGCCGTTGCCATATAAATAAAATACAACACTATCTATCATTTTGTTTTGGCTCTTTAATTTCTTTCTTTTTGTAAAGGTGCGGATTAACTCGCATATCAACCTTTAATAACAACTGAAAAAATCCCAGTAGATTTTGCTCTGCCTCGTAATCGTCTTTCTCAATGTTGCTATTTAGTTTGTCGGGGCTTTCGTCTGTCATACCCCTATCCTCTCACGGCAAAGAAACTTACCTCAACCTTAACAATGAATAACAAAAAAGCCGATTTTACTCGGCGTTTTGATTTATAAAATGCTTGGTAAGTGTTGGTAAGTTTGGTAAGTTATTTTTTATTTACCTTTTTCATTTGTCTTGAATAAGTGTCCTCGTCAATTATCTCTGTTTTTACCTCCCAGCTAATTTCTCTTTCGGCTTCATTGCCCGTAAAAATAGTTTTCAGAGGATATTTTCCATTCATATAAATAATGCACTTTTTATTGTTGTTAAAATACTCCGCCATTTCGTCTGAAACCTTTTTATTATCAGTTCTGTTAAGCACATCTCTTTTTGAAACCTCCTCAATAAAAATAGGGTAGTATTTGGATTTTCTTATTTTCTTAACTCCCTTGTAGTCGTCATTAACGGCGAGCAGATGTCTGCCATTTTTTAACTCTATTATGGTTATTTTTTCAATTTTATCATTGCTATATTTCTTTTCCGATTTATTGGAAGCACTCCCTTTTTCAAGCAAATAAAGGTGTATTCTGTTGGTGTATAATCTATAATCTGCTATCATTTTTTCCTTATCAATATAAATTATTACTCTGTTTGAGGCGTCGTTTTCGGTTGCCCTCAGTAATTCAACTAAATTAAAACAAATATCAATCGCCCCTAAATCGTTTTCTGGGACAATCTCAAAGCCTTTTCCGTCAACCCAAAAAAGAGGCACATATTTCAAATAATCCCAACAGCCCCATAATTTTTTACCTTGTAAATAAGCTATGTTTTTGTCTAATTCGTGTCTCTTATCCAATAAATTAGAGAAAACAAGATTTTTATTATCAATGTATATGTTTTGTGTTTTTGGTTTTTTATCAATAAACCTTTTTAATTCTTTTTTATAACCCAGTCCATATGAAATTTTACCTATATTCCACAAATACCTTTCAATGTTGTCCGACCTTACTCCCGAAATTCTAATGTCGCCTTTTTCAAATAGTCCTAATTCTTCTATGTCCTTGTCTAATTCTGGGTTTGATATTTTATTTTTTCTGATAATTTCTAATAATGCTTTTTTTGATTGCATTAACTCTTGCAGTGCTTTTTCTTCACATTCGTCTCTTTCTTTTAGCAACTCTTCTTTTTCTTTAATCTCTGGTTTAATTATGCTATAAAAATTGGGCGTGTTTTCTATGTATTTTACATAATCAGCCAAACCAAAGAAAAAATTGCGAGCTTCTTTTTCGCCTATAAAAGACTGGTAGCGTTCTTTCAAATTATCAATTTCCTTATTCATTGCTTTTTAAGTATTTTATATTGCTATTTTACTTAAAAAGTTAAGCATTGTAAAGTATGCGAGCTTGTATATTCCTAAAAATTCGTGTTAGAGTATTATTATAAGCCTCATTAGGCAAGCGAGAAATTAAAAGTTGAGACAAGAGCGTCTAACTCAACCCTCATAGCTCGCCAGTCAAAGGTTCTAAGTTCGTCTAATAGGGGGCACACTTCGTCTTGCTTAGTGCAAGCAAATAAAAAAACACGGGCAACTCCCGTGTTTTTTTATTATAATTTACAGCCCTTCTTTTTTTAGCTGGTCAAATAATTCTTTTTGTTTGCGCGATAATTTTTTAGGAGTTTTAACTTTAAACTCAACATACATATTCCCCCTGCCATATCCTGAAAAGTGCGGAATTCCCTTTCCTGAAATTCTTAAAACTTTTCCTGTTTCTGTTCCTTGTGGCACTTGCAATAAAATATTTGTGCCTTCCAAAGATTTTATTTCCACATTATCACCTAAAGCAGCTTGCGAAAAATTAATTTCTGTTTGTGAAAATAAATCGTCTCCTCTTCTTTCAAAAACTGGATGCTCTTTTACAAATATTCTTGCAAATAAATTTCCTGATTTTGCACCCTTTTTTCCTGCTTCGCCCTTGCCTTCAACTTTAATTACTTGGTTTGTATCAATTCCTGCAGGAATATGAATTTCAATTGTTTCTTGTCCTTTTGTTCTGCCCTCTCCTTTGCAAACATTGCATGGTTTTTCTGGAATTGTTCCTTCACCCTTGCATTCTGGGCAGGTTGCCAAAGTTGTATAACTGCCAAAAACTGTTTTTTGAACTTGCTGAACTTGGCCAGTTCCTCTGCAAGAAAAACATTCTTTTATTTTTGTATCGGGCTCTGCCCCTGTTCCTTGGCACCTGTGGCAAGTGACTTGCTTTGATATGGTTATTTTTTCAACAGTTTCTTTTAAAACTTTTTCTAAAGTTAATTCAATGTCAACCTGAATGTCTTTGCCTCTTCTTGCATCTTTTTTTGTTGCGCGCCTTCCACCACCAAAAAATTGTTCAAAAACGTCACCCAAGTCGCCCATATCAAATTCAACTTCGCCTTGTTGTTGTTTGTTTCCCCATGCCCAATTAAAACCTTGTCCTTCAAATGGATTGCCACCTCCTGGCTGGCCGTCAAAAACCCTTCCATATTGGTCATATTGAGCTCTTTTGTTTTGGTCTGAAAGCACTTGATAAGCTTCGTTTATTTCTTTAAACTTTTTTTCATCACCGCCTTTGTCTGGGTGATATTTGTGTGCCAGCTTATGAAATGCCTTTTTTATTTCATCTTGCGACGCGCTTTTAGTCACGCCGAGAATCTCGTAATAATCCATTTTCGAAATTTTCAATTATCAATTCTCAATTTTCAGTGAATGTTCCAATGTTTCATTGATTCATTGCGTAATTCAATGTAAATTGTAAATTGTAAATTGGTAATTATTTCTCTTCTGTAAATTTTCCTTCTTCGGCTGCTGGTGGTTCTTCATCTTTAGGTAAATCTTTTTCTTCTGGATGTGTTTGAGCTTGTTCTTGTTTATACAATTCTCCACCAATGCGTTGAATTAATTCTGACAATTCTTGTGTTTTTGATTTAATATCATCTATATTATCAGTTTTTTGAGCTTCCTTCAAGGCGTTAATTTTATCCTCAACTGCCTTCTTATCGTCTTCTTTAATTTTGTCTCCTGCATCTTTTTTGGTTTTTTCACAAGTATAAATTAAAGCGTCTGCACTATTTTTAATTTCAATAATTTCTTGTTTTTTCTTGTCTTCAGAAGCGTGCATTTCTGCATCTTTTTTCATTCTTTCTACTTCTTCTTTAGAAATTCCAGAACTTCCTTCAATTTTAATTGACTGAACTTTATTTGTTGCTTTATCTTTTGCAGAAACATTCAAAATTCCGTTTGCGTCAATGTCAAAGCTTACTTCTATCTGCGGCATTCCTCTTGGAGCTGGTGGAATTCCGTCTAAAATAAATCGTCCAAGTGTTTTGTTGTCTTGCGCCATTGGCCTTTCACCCTGCAAAACATGAACTTCTACGCTTGTTTGGCTGTCGGCTGCAGTTGAAAATATTTGTGTTTTTGCAGTTGGCACAGTTGTATTTTTTGGAATTAAAATTGTATCAACTCCGCCAAATGTTTCAATGCCCAAAGACAATGGAGTTACATCAAGCAATAAAACATCTCGTACATCGCCCTGCAAAATTCCGCCTTGAGCGGCTGCTCCAATTGCAACAACCTCGTCTGGATTTACTTCTTTATTGGGTTCTTTCCCAAAATATTTCTTAACTTCCTCAATTATTTTTGGCATTCTTGTCTGTCCACCTACAAGAACGATTTCATTTATATCTTTTGGTTCCAAAGCAGCCTCTTTCATTGTTTTCTTAATCAAATCAATAGACTTTTCAATGTCTTTGCCAACCATGTCCTCAAGTTGTGCGCGTTTTAATTTAAGCAATAAATGTTTTGGCCCATTTTGATCTGAAGTAATAAATGGTAAGTTAATTTCTGTTTCCAAACTAGAAGACAATTCAATTTTTGCTTTTTCACCTGCTTCTTTTATTCTTTGCAAAGCCAAATTGTCTTTTGACAAATCAACTCCATTTTCTTTTTTAAATTCTGCCACAATCCAATCCATAATTTTTTGGTCAAAGTCATCTCCGCCCAAGTGCGTGTCGCCACCTGTGGCTTTAACTTCCACGGTATCTGCTCCAACATCCAAAATAGAAATATCAAAAGTTCCTCCTCCAAAGTCATAAACCACAATTTTTTCATCTTTTTTCTTGTTTAATCCATAAGCCAAAGCAGCAGCAGTTGGTTCATTTATAACCCTGTCCACTTTAAAGCCAGCAATTTCTCCTGCAATTTTTGTAGCTTTTCTTTGCGAGTCGTCAAAATATGCCGGGCAAGTAATAATTGCTTCTGTAATTGGCTCGCCAATTTTTGCTTCTGCATCTGCCTTTAATTTTTGCAAAATCATTGCCGAAATTTCTGCAGGATTCAACCATTTGTCTCCCATTTTAACATCAACCCCGCCATCTGCAGATTCTTTAATTTCATAAGGTAATAATTTTTTGTCTCTTTGAACTTCTGGGTCAGAAAATTTTCTTCCAATTAATCTTTTAACAGAAAAAATTGTATTCTGAGGATTTGTAACAGCTTGTCTTTTTGCTAAAACTCCAACTGTTCTCTCCCCTGTTTTTGAAATTGCAACAATAGACGGAGTTGTTCTGGCTCCTTCTTTGTTTTCAATTATTTTAGCCTCGCCCCCTTCGACGATAGCCATTGCTGAATTAGTTGTCCCCAAATCAATTCCTAATATTTTTGACATATGTTTTTTATTATTTAATTATTTTTTAATTATTTTTTTTCGACTAACTTTGCGAATTTATGAATTCGTTCTGCCACTATTTCTTATTTTTCGGCTGCCTCCATAACTTTCCTTTTGCAATAAGAATTATGGATATCTGAAATTTGTTTTTGTTCCTCTGAAGTTAGCCCGTCAAACTCTATCTCGGCAACTTCTTCGGAAGACTTCCCCTTATTTATTACAAAGCGCAAAATTCTTTTTATTTTTTCTTTCATATTTTTGAATATTTAAAATTATTTATTTTGAATGTGTCATTTTTTATCCCAGGTATTTTTATTGTTATTCCTTTCGTATTTTTAACTATATTTTTTTGTAAGTTTATTAAAAAGCCAGGTTGTATCACAATAAAATCGCCCGCTTTTAAACATATGTCTTTTTTATTTTCATTGCTGTCCTCTATATATCCAATTATTTCTCCTTCTAAAATAAAATTATATTCCACTGCATTCCGTTGTATTTTGGGGCAATGCTCTTTGTCAACGTCCTTTTCTTTAAACTCCCAATATTTTAATTCAAAATCTATATCGCTATCTATTATTTTATTTGAATAAGCTCGCCATTTGTTTGAAAATGCAATCGGCCAATAATCATCTCTCCAGTATTTTAGTTTATCACTATCTCGGAATGAATCGTCGATTTTTCCTAGAAAACCCCATTTAAATTCCTCGACTTTCCATTTTCCATCTTCATATAATTTTATTTGATTGTTCATAATTTTTTTATATATTATATTCCCATATTTTTTTATTTAGTTAGTTCAACCATTATGCTTTCTAATGGCATGCCGTCATACTGTTGCTTGCTAATACCAGTGTTTTCATGCAAAACTTTAACTTTAAATCCGGCTTCTTTTATTTTATTTAAATAATCATCTCTTGATAAAGCTCCTGCAACACAACCCGATATAAGCCTAGCATCATTTCTTTGCTCTTCTGTAAGTTCTTTTAATAAAACAATATCAGAAAGATAAATTTTGCCACCCTGTTTTAAAACCCTGTATGCCTCACTAAATGTTTTAGCTTTATCAGGAGAAAGGTTAATTACGCAATTTGTAATTATTGTATCAACAAAATTATCTTCAATGGGCAGGTTTTCTATTTCACCCAGCAAAAACTCAACATTTTCTACACCTTGTTTTTTGGCATTTTCTTTTGCTTTTTCTATCATTTCTTCTGTCATATCAACTCCAATAACTTTGCCGTTTTTGCCTACTTTTTTGGCAGCTAAAATTGCATCTATACCAGCGCCAGAGCCCAAGTCTAAAACAATATCGCCTTCTTTTAATCTGCTAAATTTTAACGGATTGCCACAGCCCAAGCCCATATTAGCTTCACCAACAATTTTTAACTCCTCATCTGAATATCCAATACTTTTTGATATGTTTTTTGCACTATTGCAACTGCAACCACAACCCGAACCGCTAATGGCTATTTCTTTATATGCGTCTTTTACAATTTTTTTAATATCTCTTGCCATGTTTTTTAAATTATTTTTTGTTCTCTTCTAATATTTTAATTCTTTCGTCTCATAACCGACTAACGCGGTCGGTTATGTGGGTTTTTGTTTTGTTAATTTTATGACTTTGGTAAATTTGTAGGTATAGGCGTATACTGTTGTGTCGTTTTTAATCTCGTAATCTGGATTATGTTTCTTAAATGCTTTAATTAGCTCTCCCTTACTTTTATACGTTTTATAATGTGCTTTGTCGTTTAAATCTATTTTTGAAACTGTGGTTTTCGTCACTTTTGTAATTTTTGCTGTACCAAATATTTTTCCAGCCTGTGAATTTTCAAATTTCACAACGTCCCCAACTTTTAATTTATGGTCTCTTAATCTCCATGTACAAATTTTTCCATCCAATACTTGCGGCACAACACTCTCATGAAATCCCATTATTTTTGTTTTTGTTGTCATGATAGATTATATATTATATTCCCAGTATGGTTGCCAAACAAAAGGTTCTTGCTCATCAAGACATTGTTCAACTGTTTTTCCTGTCATTGTGTCTAATCCATATTGAGTTGCTCTGTGCCCTACAACTAAAATTGTTTCGTCTTTTTTATATCTCTTCTTTAAATCGTTATAAAACTCGTGAAGTCTTTCCATTGCCTGGTTATAGCTTTCTCCATTCTTGAAGGGCTTATTTATGCATTCTTTTTTAAGAGGAGCCACGATTATGCTCTTCTTGCCCTCATAATCTCCATAATTTACCTCCCGCAAGCGCTTATCAATTATAACTGGTATTTTATCCTCAAACGCTATCTTCACTGTGTCAACGGCTCTTATAAGGTCAGAACAGCATATTAAGTCTAATTTAATGCCCGAGAACCTAAAACCCAGCTGTTTTGCCTGCTTTATGCCTAATTCAGACAACCCAACATTCTTCCATCCAGAAGCTAATCCTGCCTCGTTATCTGTTGTTGTCGCATGCGCTGCAAAATATATTTTCATAATGTTTTATTCTCTTCACCTCTCACTTTTTTTATCTCATAACCGACTAACGCGGTCGGTTATGTGGGTTTTTGTTTTGTTAATTTGCTACGGTCATGTCTCATGTGATATCACATGAGCATTATTTTGAAACTTTCATTCTTCGACTCGCTTTGCTCGCTCAGCATAAGTGTTCACTTCGTTACCCTTACCTTAGCTGGCCGAATTAATTTTCCGTGCATTGTGTAGCCACGAACAATTTCTTCTGAAACAATTTCACCCTTTGACTCGTCGGAGCCTTCGGCAGAGGCGGTTTCGCCTACAGCTTCCATTGTGTTTGCATCAAATTTCTCGCCAACTGCCTTAACCGGCTCAATTCCCTCTTTTTTAAGAAAATCTTCAAGCTGTTTTTTTATTTGATTAACTCCCTCATCTTCAATGTGCTGAGCTGCCAAGCACAAATTGTCTAAAATTGGAATTATTTTTAAAATTAATTCTTCATTGGCATATTTTACTAATTGCCCTATCCTTTCCATTTCTTCTTTTTTGTAATTCAAAAAATCAGCTCGTTCTCTTTTCCAACCACTTAAATATTCTTCTGCTTTTATTTTTAATTCTTCTAACTCGTTTGTTTCTTCTTTTTGTATTTTTGTATCTTCTTCCATTTTATTTTTATTAATTATTTGTTCTTTTATGCCAAACTTCTAAAATTGTGAGTGTTTCATATATATTATCGTTTTCTAAGGTTTGCATAAGTTCTTCCATCATTTTCATCTCGTGCAACATTTGCTCGTGCGCCATTTGTGCTTGTCGCACAATAAAATCCTCAAACTCCTTTGCCTCGCTAAAGCTTTGTGCGAAGGCGGGTTTGTTTTGAGTTCTATTCAAGGATTTTTCCTTTTCCTTCTTTTCAATTTTGTCTGAAAAATGTTTATAGGCTTTTTCTGTTGGAATTCTGCCAGCAGAAGTGTGAGGCTGTTTTATATAACCTTCTTCTGTTAAAACCTGTAAATCATTTCTTATGGTGGCTCCACAAACATCTAAATTGATAATTTTTTTTAACGCCAAAGAACTAACAGGTTCGGCTGTAGAAATGTATTCTCTTATTAAAAAATCCAATAATTTTTCCTGTCTTTCACTTATCATGCTTAATATATTTATATATTATATTTATCACTCTTGCTTGTCAAGTGCTAACCCTTCGGCTAACTCAGGCAGGTAAAAAAAACAGACCCTACAACATGCGAGATGTGAGGGCCTTGGAAAAATGAAACGGCAAAAAAAAGGAGGGTGGTGGACGGATTAGAGCCGCCTCGGTTCTTAACGGAGGATAAGAGCCTTTATCACCACCACAAAAAATGGCGGAGGGTGTGTGGGTTCGAACCACAGACCCCTATCCCTCTAGGATAGTGCTCTACCAACTGAGCTACACCTCCCGCAGTGTCTTTCAAGAAATGGTGGCGGCGACGGATTCGAACCGTGAGCTTCTTGGTTAACAGCCAAGCCCTCTTCCATAACTGAGGTACACCGCCATTTTGGAGCTCCCGGGCGGGATCGAACCGCCGACCTCCAACTTACGAGGCTGGCGCTCTACCAACTGAGCTACGGGCGCTTTGGATGATGCTATGTATGAATGGATGAGAGCTGACGTCTCTAAATAGAGATGGAGCGGGTGGAAGGACTCGAACCTCAATCTCTGGATTCCGAATCCAGCGCTCTACCTATTGAGCTACGCCCGCACCGTGTATAATGCCGTTTATAGATGAAAAGAACTAATATCTCTCAAAAGAGAGATGGTCGGGGTGACCGGACTCGAACCAGCGACATGTGGCTTCCAAAGCCACTGCTCTAACCAACTGAGCTACACCCCGACAACCACTATATATACTATATTATAATAATATATATGTCAATACCTTGGTGTAAACAAAAAGCGCCCTTCGACAAGCTCAGGGCGCTTTTTAAAAACTTCTATATATTCTATTCTTCTTCGTGACCGTGTCCACAGCAACCGCCATTCATTTTATCGTGCATTTTTCCTGCCCATCCATGACTGCCGCACATTGAGCAACAACCTTTTTTAAATAATAATCTTATGCCTATGGCAATAAATATAATTGCCCAAAAAAATCCCCACATGCTTCCGGTTGCAATGCCCAAGGTGTTTAATAAAATTGCTACACCAATTGCAATACAAACTATTGCTAAAAACATATTTTTTATTGTTAATGATATTATTAACATATTATATCACATTATATTTTTTTATCCACACTTGCAGATGTTTCTTTAAATAGTATAATAATAAATGTTTCAAAATAATTAACAAAGGAAAATCCTGCCAAATGGTAACATCTTTGCGTGTCGCAAAATGTTATTTGCCAGGATGCCTATGCAAAAAACATGCTTATTCTAAATCAAGAAGAAGTAAAACAAATTATTCCCCTATCAGAAATTGATAAGGTGGTAAAGCAAATTGAGTTAGCCTTTTCAAAGTATGGAAAGGGCGAAGTTGATATGCCTCCAAAAACGTATTTGTATTTTAAAAAAGATAACGGCGACTTGCGAGTTATGCCAAGCTTTTCTGAAGAATTGAAAATGGCCGGCACAAAAATTGTTAATGTTCACCCAGATAATCCAAAGCAAAATTTGCCCACAGTAGGAGCCGTAATAGTGCTAAATGACGCAAAAACAGGCGCTCCTTTGGCATTAATGGATGGAACCTATATTACAGGCATGAGAACGGGAGCTGCAGGAGCTGTTGCTTCAAAATATTTAGCAAAAGAAGGTGCAAAATCACTAGGAGTTGTTGGAGCAGGGCAACAAGCAATTTTTCAAATTGCAGCAACAGCTAGTGCCTTAAAATTAGAAGACATTTTGGTTTATGATGTTAATGAAGCAAATATTGAAAAACTTGCAACCGAATTAGAAAAAATTGGCATAAAAATTAAAAAAGGCACATTAGAAGAAGTTTCAAAACAAGATATTTTGACAACAACAACACCTTCACGAGAACCTGTTGTTAAAAATGATTGGGTTGTCAAAGGCATGCACATAAATGCAGTTGGAGCCGATGCTGAAGGCAAAGAAGAACTTGACCCAGAAATTTTAAAAAGAGCAAAAATAATTTTAGATGACTGGACGCAAGCCTCACATTCTGGAGAAATTAATGTTCCTGTTGCCAAAGGAATTATTAAAAAAGAAGATGTTTATGGTTCTTTGGGCGAAGTTGTTGCAGGAATTAAAAAAGGAAGAGAAAATAATGAAGAAATTACAATGTTTGATTCTACTGGATTAGCTTTGCAAGATTTGTTTGCTGCAGCAATGGTTTATGAAGAAGCATTAAAAAGGGGCGTAGGAAAAGATATAAAAATATTTTAAATTAAAATAGTCTATAAAAATCGTTTGTGAAATACCAAGCGATTTTTATTTTACGCAAAAAAAGAGCCTCGATTCTCCAAGTCGAGGCATATTCGAAAACCTATTGGTCTTCGTTTAAAATCATCCATGAGCGAAGAAGCCTCGTGCCAGCGCGTCAGGAAGTTGGTATAACGTGACGCCCTTCTCCACACACAAATCTTGGACGAACTTGTCCCGGATGCTTCCACTGGTGCTGAAAACTGCTGTGATACCCGCGTCGATGAGAACTCGGACACCATCTTCGAAAGGAAAAAAACTGTCGCTGTACGCGACCGCGCCTTCCAGCAAGGCCTTGTGTCCAGCATCAACAGCTCTCTCTATGGCGAGCTTGGCGGCACCAACACGGTCTTGTTGACCAACGCCGTTTCCGATAAGCGCTGAGTTGGCTGCGATGGTAATTGTGTTGCTGTTGGATGTGCACCCCACAGCCCAGGCGAGCAGTAGATTATTCTCTGCCCGTTCATTGCGTTGACCGTAGACCTTCATCTCGGGATGTTTGAAATCCAGGACAAAGGTATAGTTGGGTTCGAGTAGAAATCCACCACGGACGTAGCGGAAACGTGGCGTCATGTCCAGACAGAGGTTCTCAGCCACTGTGTTGGCAACATCGAGCGCGGGATTCGTCATTAATCGACATTTGCCTTTCTTGCGAGCGAGAACCTCAATGGCATCTTCATCGAAATATGGGGCGATAACGCCGTCGAACATAGCTCTCCCGCCGGGCATTGCCTGAGCCATTGCTTCAGCTATTTCTCTGGTCACACGAAAATTAACCAGAACAAATCCGCCGAAGATGGATTTGTCGTTCCCGCGCACCATGTCCCGAACCGCATCGATTTCGTTGCTCTTGATGGTGGCCCCACATGGGTTTCCATGCTTATCGCCAACAGCAATGCACTGTACGATGCCGTAGTTCTTCAGCCATCCAGTTGCGAGATGCGTCATTGTCTGCAGAAGACGCTCGATGTCGCACCAGTTATTGAAGCTCGGCGGTGTTCCTTCGATAAGTTTAAATCGTTCGAGAGCCAGCGGATCGTCGCTACCAACGCTGAACAGAAACGCGGGACTTTGTGGCCCGTTTTCTCCTTTGAATTCACAGACTTTTGAGCCCGTGATAACTTCTTCATTTTGATTCTGTTGCACGTTTGTTCCTCCTCTTTTCTAGTTTGTTTTTTCTCTGTATTTAATTCTCAACGTTCAGGCAACAAGAGAACACTTCTCAGGTTGCTATTAAGTTAGATTAAACTTGATAGTTATCTTTGTCAATGAAATATCAAGCGATTTTTATTTTACGTAAAAAAAATCCCCGCAACGATTTCGTAAAAACGAATTCGTCTTGGGGTGTTGTCTGATGGCGGAGATCCGTCAGCAGACCTCGGGGTATTTGTTGCGTGTCACAACGATTGATGTTCCGCCGTTTAGCGGTATGAACTTAACCGCTAAGGCGACGAAATTCGGCCACTCGTCGTCGAGAGCACCCTCGTAGGCGCCAGCGACGTGGTTTATGTCTCCTGTAAGTGGCATCAACCACGGCTCTCCCACAAAAGGCGGTAACGGCTTGCCATCGCCACTGTACGTCGAGAGAAACATTCCGAGACCGTCTGGCATGTTCTCATAAATCCACTGGAGTCGCTCACAACCTGCACCCCACCGGGATCCCCGCAACATCGCCAGACTAAATTTGGTTCCGCCAGTGATGTGTTCACACGCGCCAGTGATACGCGGGGTGTCGTTCGAATCGTCTTCCTGGTGCCACATGGCCAGGGTAGATATAAGGTCTCCGCCTTTGCGCATGCCGTCCCAGGCATCACGGGTTTGTTTACCATTGCTCACGCAATGTAGATGGTCATTTCCCATCATCGCGTCGTACAAGACGAACTCGGGGTCGCCCGTGAATGTGGCGGCGTTCGCGGGTACCGTGGAGACGGTGCCTTTGACTTCTTTAAGTCGACGATTCTGATTGTCTGGTGACCGGCTTGTGACGCCGTAGACTTGGACCATGTGTTTTCCGTCTTCACTCATGCCGATCACCATGAGCCGACCAGGGTAACCTAGCTCGTAGCACAGTGTGTCAAAATTTTTGTGCGCCCGGTCGTGGAGGACCCGTAATTGCTGTGAACTGATTTTCGGGGCCATATGTGTCTCCTTCTTTTACAAGTTGCTGGTTTACCGCTGAAAGCCGCGGTCGCTTTAATGTTTCACTAATAATACATTAAGTTATTTTTCTATAAAAAGCAACCAAAAACTCGAGTTTGTGGCTCGAGTTTTTTAGTTAAATTTTAATTAATTTATTTGCTGTTGATGGCCAACATATCAATTTCAAAAATTAAAGTTGCGTTTTGTGGAATAACTGGTGGACGTCCTGCAGCTCCATATGCTAATTCTGGTGGAATTGTTAATTTTCTTTTTTCACCAACCTTCATTCCCAAAATTCCTAATTCCCATCCTTGTATTACTTGATTTTGTCCTAAAGTATATGGAAATGGTTCAACATGATTAAATGATGGATCAACCGAAGAATCAAATTTTGTACCATCTAACAATGTACCAACATAATTTACAACTATATTATCACCAGCTTTTGCTTCTTCACCTGTTCCCTCTTTTAAAATTTCTACTTTCATTCCTTGAATATCATAACTTGCGGAAGTTTGTTGATTTTGATTTTGACTCGGCTGTTGTGCGGGTTGAGAAATCAAAAAATAAATTCCACCAGCTATTAAAATTAATACTATTATTGCTAAAACTATTATTACTTTTTTATTCATTTTTTATATAAAAATTAATTATTATTTAATTAAATTATAATTTATTGTTTTTGGTTTGGCAAGTTAGAACCCTGCGGTCTTATCTGTATGGATTGGCCAGTAATACTGCCATCAGAATTTGTTGTGCCAGTAATACTTACTGACGTTCCAGCTAATAAATCATCAGCAGTACCGGCTGCAAATTTATTGATTTGGGTTGTATCCGAATAGAAAATTATTTTTGAACCGTTGTTTGGTATTTGCAATGTAATACTGTTGGCGTCTTTGGAAATAATATTTCCCGAGATAAAGCTTGAGCCGTTAGATCCTGTTCTGTTAATTCTTGTTTGGAAACTTTCATTTCCAAAGCCAGGCCTTGCATTTTGGCTTTTGCCGTAAAACACGCCCCCATAAAAAGATCCGCCAATTAAAACGATTATGATTATTAAAGCAAACCCGTGAATTATTTTAAGTTTTTTTGGTATCATATTTTTTTATTTTTATTTTAATTTTATTCATATCTTAGTGCTTCTATAGGATTTAATTTAGCAGCGCGCTTGGCTGGATAATATCCAAAAATAATTCCAATTGCAGCTGATACGGCAACTGCTAAAATTACCGATAATAATGAAACTTTAGTTTGGTATAAATTAAAATATTTGATACTCCATGAAATTATCCAACCTAAAAAAACTCCGACCAAACCGCCGGTAAATGTTAAAACAACTGCCTCTGTTAAAAATTGGAAAGTAATATCTTTAGCTTTTGCCCCGATGGCTTTACGCAAACCAATTTCTTTTGTTCTTTCTGTGACAGTAGTCAGCATCATATTCATAATTCCAATTCCGCCCACAAGCAATGAAATTCCAGCAATGGCTCCAAGCAAAATTGTAAGCGTTTGACTCACGCTTGAAATAGACGATAATATGTCTGCTTGGTTTTGCACACTAAAATCAGCACTTGTCGAATCTGCAATATTATGCCGTGATAATAGCAAATTTGTGACATCATTTTGTGCAGACGTCATTAAATCAGAACTGCTTATTTGCAAGTCAATTTCTGATAAATATTTGTTTCCAGAAAAATATCTTTGTGAAACAGTGTATGGTATATAGATTCTATCGTCTTGATTTTGAAATCCTGTTCCTCCTTTTGCTTTTGTAACCCCTACAACCTTAAATTCTATCTTATTTATTTTTATCGTTTGCCCTATAGCATCTGAAGCTATAGCGTCTTCGCCAAATAAATCAGTAACAATTGTTGGTCCAATCACTGCTATTTTAGATGCGTTTTTAACATCTTGATTGGTCACAAAATCTCCTTCTTCAACACTCAAATTTCTTACTTGAGGATAAAAATCGCTGGTTCCTATTATTGATGTATTTGTGTTGTTTCCTTTATAAACTACTTGATATCTTCCTGAAACTTGAGGAGCCATATATTGTACAGAGGAAATTTCGCTTACTATTGCATTGGCATCGTCAAGAGTCAAAGATTGCGCCGTACCGCCAGCAGAACGGACAGAATATCCAATATTTCTTGTAGCGCCAGGGGTAACCATTAAAAGATTAGAGCCAGTTGATTCAATACTGGTTTGAATTGACACTGTAGCTCCTTGCCCAACAGATACCATTACAATTACAGAGCTTATTCCAATAACAATGCCTAAAATGGTAAGCCCTGTTCTGGCCTTGTTTGATGATAACGCTAAAAATGTTTCTTCTAAGGTATCTGATAATTTCATTCTTTATTTGTTTTGATGAATTTTTGAATCACCGATTATTAAGCCGTCTTTGAGAGAGATAACTCTATCAGCATGCTGGGCTACATCATGCTCATGAGTAATAAGAATAATTGTTCGTCCGTGCTCTTTGTTAAGTTTTTTAAATGTTTCTAAAACTATCTCGCCTGTTTTTGAATCGAGATTCCCCGTCGGTTCATCAGCTAAAATTAAAGTTGGATTATTAACTAATGCTCTGGCAATAGCAACTCTTTGGATTTGCCCGCCAGATAATTGATTAGATAAATGGTCAAAATATTCTTCATCTAATCCAGCTGATATTAAAGATTCTTTTGCTCTTTTATCGCGTTCTTCTTTTTTAACCTCGGCATAAACAAGCGGCAAGGATACATTTCTTAATGCAGTTGTTCTTGGCAGAAGATTAAACGCCTGAAAAACAAAACCTATTTTATTTTTTCTTATTTCAGCCAGTTCATCTTCGTTTAGCGTTGATACATCTTTTCCGTCCAAAAAATAAGTTCCAGTTGTTGGCGTATCTAACGCTCCTAAAATATGCATCAATGTTGATTTTCCAGAACCAGATGGCCCCATAATTGCCACGAATTCTCCGTCTTTTATTGTAAAAGTCACTCCAGCTAAAGCCTGAAAGCCAACAGCCCCAGTTTGATAAATTTTTACTATATCTTTAATTTCAATCATAATCTAAAATCCTCCTGGAGGAGGGCCTCCTACCTCGCTACCCGTTAAGCTTTGTGTTGCTTTTTTCGTAGTTGAGCTGGAGGTTGAGACATTGGCGGTAATTTTTGCACCAGAAACTGTTTTAACAACAACTTGATCACCTTCAGATAATCCGTTGATTATTTCTGTATTGGTATCGTCAGCTGTGCCTATTTCTACTGTTTTTTGTGTTGGAGCTGCTGTAGAAATAAATCCTTGGCTGGCTGTTGTGCTAGTTAAATCCTGTTTTTGTGAAAGAACTAAAACATAATAATTTCCATTTTTTGTTTTGACTGCGCTGTTTGGGACTGTTAAAACATTTTGTTTTGTCTCTATGATAATATTTGAACTCACGCTCATTCCAGGTTTTATTCTTGAATCTTGAGTATCAAAAATAATTTTTACGTTGTAACTTACCACCCCTTGTGAAACCGTGCCGACAGTATCTATGCTGTTTACAACTCCAGTCAAAGATAAATTATCAACTGCATCAAACGTAGTTATAACTTTTTGTCCAATCTTCACCTTACTTGCATCAACCTCGTTTAATGAAACGCTTGCAATAACATCTTTTGTCACAATTTTTGCCAGTGCTATTCCTGAAGAAATTGAATCTCCTTTTTTCACGCTTACCGTAGACACAACCCCAGAGAATGGAGCGTAAATAGAACAATACGATAAATTCTTATTTGCATTATCTAACGCTAATTTTTTTTCTGCCACTAAAATTTCTTGATCTTTAATATCATAACTTGTTTGAACTAAACTCTCTTTATCTGTTTCGATGCTGGTCTCTATAGATAAAAGTGAAGAAAGGTATGTATTTGTTGTATTCACATATCCACTTAAACTTGATAAGTGAGTAGTAGAGATTGAGTTTGGCGTCATATTATGTTTTGTAAGCTCATCTTGATAAAGTTGTATTAAATTAATTGTGTCTTTTACAGATTGAGAAATTTCTTCTATTGTATCGTAGGTTTCACTAATTAATGATTCTATTTGAGCCCTGCTAGATGTTCGGCTTGTTGTTTTAAAATCGGCAAAACTTTTATCATAAGCTATTCTTGCGGTTTGATACGATATTCCGGCATTTTTTTTGTATTCCATAACGCTTTCGTTATACATATAGACACCGAAAGTATAATGATCAATATTCTGTTGATAATTATTAAAAGTATGACTGTAAAGTATGTCTTGAAGACCTGTCATCACCGTTGGTAGATTCAAAAACGCATTTGTGACAGTATTGAATCCATTTTCGTAAGTTGCTGCCAAAGAATCTTGGGCTTTTTCCGTAACTCCTCTTAATTTTCCTAAATCGGTTTCAACGCCTTTCATTTTTTCTAAATTAACATTTGCTTGGTCAAGCGCTTGCTGGGCATTAGCAACAGCTTGCTGGGCATCTGTGGAATCGATCGTCGCAATTAATTGTCCTTTACTTATTGTCTGCCCACCAACTATGGCAACGTACGTTAAATCTCCTGATATTTTTGGTTTAACATCTAATTCGTTTGAAGCAGAAGTTTGCCCAGTTCCTGCAATAGATGATGTTATAGTACTTTTTGCAACTTCAGTTAGAACATAACGGCTTTGCCCGTTAGCATTGGTTAAAGACCTATACCCTAAATATCCACCACCCAATAAAACAAAAATTATAACTAGACTTATTATTTTATGTTTGAATATAAAAATTTTGATTACACTTGTTATTTTTTTAATCTTGCTTATCATTCTTAAAAATTATTTAATTTATGTATATTTGTATCAAAGCTCACCGGAGGAGGCGGAAGTACGCGAATAAGTTTTGCCTTAATTTGCCCATCGTTATTTGGTTCTCCGATGACAACAACGATATCATCTGTTTTTAAGTCAGATAATTTTATATTATCCATTTGTCGAACGATAGATGTTTTGTCACTGACTAAAATACTTTTTTCTATATTATTTTTTTCTTTTACGGTCAAACTTTCATTATCAATTTTTATTATTTGCCCGAATACGCCATTTGCATTTGCAAATTCCCTTTCTTGCCCCATAAAATCTCCAAAAATTCCGCCTTGTGGTCCGCCAAAATTACGATGATATTGGTCGGCCCATCTAAAAGAAAACTCTGCTTTTTTTGTGCCGACAAAAAATCCCAAACTAAAAACAAAACCAAGTATAATAAGTCCGGCTATGCTTAAAATAATTATTTTAAATAATTTTGATTCAAAAATATCTTTCATTTTTTTTAATTTGCTATTAAATTATGGCTTTTAATAATTTTTACGTCTTTTGTCAAATGCTTCACTGATTCTAAAAATGTTAATAAAATTGCTAAAAATAGTGCTAAGCTTAGCACTGGCAAGGTTTCTAAAAGAACCATTACAAAACTCTGCCAATGAGCAGACACAATAGAAAAATCAGAAAACATTAAAGAAGAGAAATTCAAAAATCCTGATTGGCTAAAATCAGATGAAAGCATTTTAAAAGAAGGTATAAATCCTAAAATAGATAATATTAACGTAGCAGAAAAAATAATTGTATTTCTTAAAACTAAAAAACGCTCTTCTCTATGAATGCGCTTTATTATTTTTTCTAATAAACCTTTAGGAGGTTCTATATAAAAATCAGCCATGTTGTTTTCTATAATTTAATACGCCAAAACACATCGTTTTGGTGCTTATTTACCTTTAATATTTTTTCTTAAAATTAAAAGAGTTCTGCGATACCTGCTTTTAACGGTATTTACTGATTCTCTAAATACCTCGGCAATTTCTTTAAAACTTAACCCTTCAATATGCCGCAAGTTTATAATTTTTTGTTCTTTTTCTGTTAGTCCCTGCAGAGCAGCAGCTACGGTATTTTTATCGCTAAGATTTTCTAATAAATTTAATGGCTTTTCGATAATATTATTAATAAGCATATTTTGCCCTTTCTCATTTTCGAATCTTGAAAATGGTATTGATTTTTTCTTTCTTAAATAATCGATTGATGTATTCCTTGCTATCTGAAAAATCCAGGGCTTAAAACTCTTTTTTTGGTCAAATTTTCTTATATTTTTCCAAACTTTAACGAAAACTTCTTGGGTTATGTCTTCTGCTTGTGGCTGGTCTCCAACATTTTTGTAAACAAAACTATAAATTGGTTTTAAATATCTTTCAATTAGAATATCAAGCGCATGGCTGTCACCATCTAAATATTGCCGTATTAAATTTTCATCGGTTAAAATTTCTGCCATTTTCTAAATTAAATTTTTGTAAATAAATTTTTTAGAGGCTGGCCAATAGAATGCGCTGGCGTGGGTTGGAGCTAAAACCATTTTTGTTTTGCCATGTTTTGGTTTTGCGTTCCAGCCCGGAAAAACCACCAAATCCAGTGGAGTATACATTGAATAAATATTTGTTTCTGTTGTTGGCACAAAGTCTTCTATTTCTTTTAATAGTTGGCTATTTGGCCGCAAGTCAATAAACCCTGGCCAATTTAATATATGTGCCATTTTGCTTCCCTTGTGAGGCGTGCAAATTGTAAACAATTTTTTGACGTGTTTATTTCTATAAAATTTTAAATATGCCAAAGCAATAATTCCTCCTTGACTAAATGCTATTATATTGATATTTTTCTCCTTTACATTTTTTTTTATATATTCTGCCAATTCCTTTGCTATTACCTTAATTGAGTGCAACCCAATTCTGCTTTCATAGCTAAATTCATAGAAATTGTTAATCCCCTTTTTTTGCAAATATTTGATTATTGGTTGATATTGCTTTTTATCGCCAACAATCCCATGAACAAACACAATCGGCTCCATAATTATTTCTTTACTTTTGCTAAAATATAGATATCGTCTTCTTCAAAATGTTTCCCTTTAAAATGTCTTACTTCAGATTTAATTATCTTAAAACCATTTAAACTTAAAATATCGACAAGTTCTGTTTTTGAATAACCCGAACCATAAAGCTCTAGTTTCTTATCATAAAATCCTTCAAAATATCCTTCATCTTTTCCTTTAACCATTCCCAATAATAAAAACCCGTCTTTTTTTAAAATATTTCTGCTGGTTTTTATTACTGATTTAAATTCTGCTTTAGAAACATGATTTAATGCAAAAAATGAAATTACAGCGTTGAAATAGTTTGGCTTAAATTTAAGTTTAGCAAATTCTTGCTTATAAAATTTACCGCTTGGAACATATTTTTTTGCTAGTTTCAACATTCTATCTGAAACATCAGTTCCCACAGCTTCAAATCCCCTATCAATAAAATATTTCATGGCTCGCCCATTGCCACAACCCAAGTCTAAAATTACATCTCCTTTGTTCATTTTAGACATTAATAAATCTAACCAATTTTTATAATCTATATTTTTATAATTAAATTCCTCGTGATGTAAATCAATTATCTGGTCGTAAAATTTAGCCGCTAATTTTGCTGGTAAATTTTTCTTCATTTTCTTAAGATTTGAATGTTTTGAATTTCTACGTTTAACAATTCCTTAAATTTGGTTTGGATTAAATCTGTAGCTTTAGTTAAAACATCTGCGCCCATAGAATCTAATAATTCACACACAATTACAATATTTTTTGTGGAATCGATTATTTTGCCCGTGTTTGATTGTCGCCACATAAAATGGCGGGTTATAATGCTGTTGTCATCTGCATAAACAATTTCATTTGCTGTTGTAGGGTCATTTTCTGTGCTTCCCAGCGCAATAAAGCTTTCACCGCCCGCAGAAACTCTTAATTTTTGCATTCCTTGTAATTGGTCTAAGTCAAAAGCTCCAAAAGGAAGCGCCAAGTTCATTGAAATTGCGTTGTAAGTGTCCACAATTGGATTAATTGAGAATGGTTTATCAACTTTTTCTGTTCTTTTGGCAATTGCCTCAATTGAAGGCGGAAAATCTTTAACTGGCGTGCCAGCATGCGATAAAGCATCTCGCCACTGCGAAATTAACGGATGTGTTTTATATCCGTGCTGTTTTACTTCTTGTGTTAATTTATCCCAGGAGGTTTTAAGATATTCTGCAATTAAATCTTTATTTGGATTTTCAACCTTTGCAATTCCTGTAATTATAATCAACCCTGGAATTTTTTGATAAACTTCTGGTTCAATAATTAAATTATCCATAAAGTTTTATTTTAAATTTTGATTAACTTCTTCTAAAAATGCAACTTCTCTAATTTTTACATATGGCCACCAATAAATATCGTTATTAGTTTCCTGGATTTTTTTAATTGCATCTTCAATAGAAAGCCATAATGTTTCACAACCTTCCTCAATTTCGTCTTGGGTCAAGTTTGGCTCGCCTTTTTCTCCAACAATTTTTGCTAAATAGCAATATGCTATTTGTTTTAATCCACTAGGTTTTCTATATTCTGTAGTAAATCCAATTTCTTTAATAATTTCGATGTCATAACCAATTTCCTCTTTTACTTCTCGTTTTGCAGCCATTTCATGGTTTTCGTTTTCATCAATTCCTCCACCAGGTACTGTGAAATAATTTCTATTCTTTGCATAAACCAATGCCACCAAATTGTCTCTGTTTAAAACAACCGCTCTGGCGGTTTCACGAAAATCATATTTATTTGCTTCTTCTTCAGAAACATTTTCTAAATTTATTAATTTAATCTGCTCCATTTCTTAAATTTTTTGTATTCTAAATATTTTTGTTCTGTAAATTGAGAAAACAATCACTGCATTTGCGATTAAAAGATAAATTTGGAAGGCAGAATTTTCGATGTTCCAAACCTGGATAGAAGGTAAAATTAATACTGTGGCTAAGAGGCTAGCTAAAAATGACAAACCGCTTTCTGTTTCTGGAAATTTCCATGCTTTGAAAATTGTTGGCAGACAGGCAAAACCATCACCAATGGCGGCAAAAAGTATTGCTACCACTGGCGAGTCTGCAATGCCCCAAATTATAAGTGCAAGCACTGAAAACACTCCGCACGTAAAATCAAATTTATTAAGCTTCCAATAACTTTGCGGATTAAAGAAAGAAACAATTACAACTACTAATGGTCCAAATCCTGATAAAAAAATACGAGTTGTTGCCCAAATATCTGCTCCTGCAGCAATCGCGGCCCCAGTTCCAATGAGCGGGGCAACTGCCCACATTAGCCAACTCACTCGGTTTGGCTTTGATTTTCCCTTAATAGTGTCTATTATGTATGCTAAAGAACCCAAAATGGAAATTAATGCGCTTAAAATAACTAACCAATGTACAAATGTCATAAATTATTTAATTAAGGCTCCGGGTAGGACTTCTTTGTCTGGGTGCAATAGAACTGGCTTGCCATCATCTGATGGGCACAATATCATGCCTTGGCTTTCTAGGCCGGCTAGGACACGAGGAGCTAGGTTATAGGCAAAAGGGCATTCTTTGCCAACCAACGCTTCTGGGGCATAAAATTGCGCTAATCCAGCGACTACTTGCCTGACTTCCCTTGCCTCGCCAGAGCCTTTGGCGGAGGCGGGTCCAAAATCAACCATTAATTTTAAAAGCTTGTCAGAACCCTCAACTTTTTCAGCTGAAATTATTTTTCCAATTCTAATATCTAATTTTTTGAAGTCATCGAAACTAATAATATCCATAATATTTTAATTTATTGAATAATTCTAATCGATATTTCCAGTAACAATATCTTCAACTATTTTTACGCTTTTTATTTTATCTGTTTTAATGCTTAAACCATATCCATCTGCTTCAATTTCTATATACCCCTCGCCAATTTCAATTGGTAAAGCTTGATTTTTTATAAGGCTTCCATCATCCAGCCTTTGTTCTATCAAAACAACTCTGCCACTTGTTATTGCTTCAATAATTGTTACCAAAATTTCCTCTAAATTTTGTTGTTCTTGATTTGGCTGTTGTTCGCCTTCAGGGCGTGATTTTTCAGTCATAGTTTTAATATTGTTATTATGTATGCATTTTACCTCTGCTGGCGCCTTATTGCAAATTTTTATTTAATGATTTATTAATAAATATATGACAAAAAATGAGCTTTGGGCAAACAAATTATTAGAATCTTCTGAAATTAGGATAAACGGAAATAAGCCGTGGGATTTGAAGGTTTTAAATGAAGGCGTTTATGACAGAATTAAAGCTGAAGGTTCTTTGGGTTTGGGTGAATCATATATGGACGGCTGGTTCGAATGCAAGAGCTTAGACCAATTTTTTTATAAATTATTTTTGGCAAAAGTTCCTGAAAAAATTGTTTTTAATTTGCCTTTGATATTAAGCATAATCAGCGCAAAATTATTTAACAGGCAGTCAAGAAGCAGAGCATTTGAGGTTGGAGAAAAGCATTACGACTTAGACAATAAGTTATTTTCTGCCATGCTGGGCAAATCAATGGCTTATAGTTGCGGGTATTGGAAGAATGTCCCGACGGCAAAATCGTCGAGGATCCTCGGTAAAACCGGGACAAAAGACTTGGATTCTGCGCAATTTGCAAAATATGATTTAATTTGCAAAAAATTAGATTTAAAACCAAAGCAGAAAATTCTTGATATTGGATGCGGATGGGGTGGTTTTGCAAAATATGCTACAGAAAATTATAAGGTTTCTGTTGTTGGAATTACTATTTCAAAAGAACAGGCCGAATTTGCTAAAAAATATTGTTCCGGTTGTAATGCAACCGAGAATCCTCAAAAAAATCGGGACAAGGGTTTGAAAGTGGAAATTCGCGTGCAGGATTACAGAGAATTAAATGAAAAATTTGATCATATTATTTCAATTGGAATGTTTGAGCACGTTGGCCCAAAAAATCATAGAGAATATTTTAAGGTTGCAAAAAAATGCTTGAAAGACGGTGGACTATTTTTACTTCACACAATTGGAAGCAAAACTTCGGGCAACAGCTCTGACCCTTGGCTTAATAAATATATTTTTCCAAATGGAGTGCTTCCGTCTATAAAACAAATTGCAGATAAATGTGAAAATTTATTTGTTATTGAAGATATACATAATTTTGGCTCAGATTATGATAAAACTTTAATGGCCTGGCATAAAAATTTTAACCAAGCCTGGCCACAATTTCGTGGTAAATATAGTGAAAGATTTTTTAGAATGTGGAATTATTATTTGCTTTCTTGCGCAGGACTTTTTCGTGCAAGGCAAATTGAGCTTTGGCAAATTGTTTTATCTAAAAACGGCATCCCCGACGGATACAAATCAATAAGATAAACTAAAAAAATCGCCATCTCGGCGGTTTTTGGTTATATTGACATTATAGTGTAAGTATTATAAAATAATTTCAGCACAAATAAAACCTACAACCTGAAGGGAGGTGAATAGTATGAAGCTCATACTTCCAAAAACGTATGTCGAACCCGATGCCAACACCCCACTGTTCTTTGTAGCCGGACCAATAATGGGTGGTGGTAATTGGCAGGTAGCCTGTTGCAAGTTGTTTGCTGAACAAATTCAAGACTTTTATGCAGTGGTACCGTGTCGCTGGCGAGAAGACGATGAATTATTTTCCCACCGCGTGCCCGGACGAGACAATTTGTTCGACAGGCAAACTGAATGGGAACGCCACTATCTTAGAATAGCAGCTATTGGCAGCAGATATCGTAGCGCTTGTATACTTTTTTGGTTGCCAATCGAGGACAAACAGCATCCGCGCAGCGATGGGAACCCATACGCCCGCGATACCTATGGCGAGCTTGGACGGTGGGCGCGAGATGCCGCCTTAACAGGTGGCCGCATAATTGTTGGGGCAGAAGCTGATTTTCCGGGCCTAAGCGTTATCGAAGCGAACCTTCGTCTAGATGTTGGGAAAAGTTTCCCTATCTACTCCACACTACAAGAAACCGTCGAACAGGCAGTTCGGTGGGTGAAGGTGTAAGGTTATCTCCAAAGACCCGGGAGGTTAAACAAAGGGTCTTCTTTTTTTACAAAAAGCTATTTTCTTAAAACTATATACCAGCCAGGATAATAAAATCCGCGTGGGCCATGCTTAGGCGACTTTGACATATCTATAGTTGAAATAATTTTAAATTTTTTGGCTTTAGCATAATGCAAGCCAACAAGCCCATCATAAAGATTAGGATTGGTTGTAAAAAATCCGGCCACTTTATTTAAATAAAACAGGGTGCATGCGCCAGAGTAGTCGGTTACATCACGCATGGTGGAAAATGTATATCCTTTATTAGTTAATTTTAAAAACGTATTAAAATCAATTTCTTTTGAATCCCTAAACCAATGAACAATTATTTTGCTGGTATTTTTTATTTTTGTTGGAAGCTTTGGCAATTTTCCAAAATTTTTAACATTATCTCCTAAAATCCTGTATCCCCATTTTAGAGCCGGAAAATAATTGTATGTATAAAGTATGTCTTTTTTATTAATTAAAGATACAATAATTGAGAAAAACTTTTTCTTTGAACTATAAAAAACTGTGCCGTCAATTGGATCTAAACATAAAATAAAACCATTTTTGTTTTTAAACTTATTGATTGACGGCGTGTTTTCTTCGGCAGCCATTCTGCATTGGTTTAGTTCTGTCTTAGCAAATTCTGATAATATCATTTCTTGAACTTTTAAATCAGCTTCAGTAACAATATCAACCCCATAAATTCCTGTATTTAATTTTTTGCTTACAGTAATATTTTTCTGCATCTTTAACGCCAAAATACCCGCTTTTTTTATCGCGGGTTCTAAATTAATCAAAATATCAATTAATTCCCTTTCTTTATTTTTGGGCATAGTCACAGATATCTTTAAAATCGCAGTATTGGCATTGCCAACCTGGAGTTGGTTCAAATTCTGAGTTTTTTATTTTTTCAACTTCCTCAATGATTTTTGCTTTTTGATTTGCCAAATCTTGTTCTGAACCCAAGAAAGAAGCAATTTTCCCATCGTCTAAATAATAATATGCCAGTTGTTTTGGTTTTAAATGCAAAACTTCTTGTGCTGCTATTTGATAAATTAAAAGCTGTTCTTTTGCCTCAAAATCTAATTTATCTTTTGATTGGCCAGTTTTATAGTCTATAATTGCAACCCCATCTTTTAATTCGTCTATTCTGTCTATTACGCCATATAAAGTATATCCGCCAATTTTTAAATTAAAAGGCATTTCTAAAGCTGCGCTACCATTTATTTTTAAAATTTTAGGAGGGTTTTTTGAAAATTGTTCATAAAATTCTTTAATTATTCTTTTTCCATTTTTGTAATATTCTTCTTTTTCTTTTTTAGAATTATACCATTCATCAATCCAATTTTTCTCAAAAATTTCAGTTAAAATTTTTAGAGACCCCGCCGAAGCGGGGTACCCTTTGGGTCTGGAGGGGGGCTTACTTTTTTTATCGTCAAAAAGCTTTTCTTGAATAACTGTTTTCTCTGTATTGACCACTTTAAGAAATTCATCAAGTGTATTATGCATTGTTTTTCCAAAAGAAAAAACCGCTTTGCCTCTTGTCGGCACCTTTAAAATAAATCCAAATTTATATTGTAAGGGGCATTTTTCAAAAGCTGCTAATTGCGAATAAGAAAAATGTTCTGGCAAATATTGTGGCTTTAACTTTGTCTTTAACCTGTCTATTGGTTTAGTTTTTTCAGCTAAAATCCCTGCTTCGCCCGCCGAAGCCTCTGGCGAAGGCGGGTTTTTATAACCCATTTCAGCTAAAAATCTGGATATTTTCTTCTTTCTTTGGCCTCCATAATCGTCTCCAGACGTAAAAAACAGCCCATATTTGGCGCGTGTCATGGCAACATAGCATAAACGCCTTTCTTCTTGCAAATGAACGTCTCCGGCTGGTTTTATGTCTTTTATTAAGGCATCTGGAAGCTCAATTGGGTCTTTTCTTTGGTCGGTTGGAAATCTGCGGTCAACCATATTAGCTAAAAATACATATTTAAATTCAAGGCCCTTAGCTCCATGAATTGTCATTACCTTTATCATATCTGGGCCTTTTTCAGGATCAAATTCAAGCTTTCCTTCTTCGCCAGATTCTAATTCTAAATCAAGCTCTTGCATAAACATTTTTAATGTTGGTTCAACTGTGGCTTCTTCAAATGTTTTTACTTTTTTGTAAAATTGGTTTAATAAATCTATTTTGTCTTCTTCATTTTTATTTATTAAATGTTTTAAATATCCTGAATCTTCTAAAAACGAAACCAAAACTTCGGAAACACCTTTTTCGCGGGCCAATTCGCTGTGTTTTTCTATTAAGCTTAATATAAAGGCAACTTTTTCGTGAGTATTTTTAGAAATTCCAGGAATTAAAGTTAATTCTTTCAAAGCGTCAAAAAGAGAAATTGTTTTTCTTCTACAAAATTGAGTTATTGTTGCAATGTCTGATTCTGTAATATTTAAAAATGGCAAATTTAAAATTCTATAAACTGCTGTGCCTTCATGATAATTATCGAGCAATTTGAAATAAGAAATCATGTCTAAAATTATTGGTTTTGAATAAAGTCCGCGTGAAGCTAGAAACTGATAAGGCAAATTTGCTCTTTCTAAAGCTTTAACAAATGGAATTGCAGAATCATTTGCTCTTACTAAAATTGCAAAATCATTATAAGTTGATTCTTTGTCGTTTTTTAGAATTTCTAAAATTTTCTTTAAAGTTTGGCCAACTTCTTGATCTATGTTTTTGGCATGAATATGCTCTATAATCCCCTTCTCTTTTGTATTGGTAATAAGTTTTTTATTTATTTTAATTCGAAATTCTAATCTGTCAGGGTCATTTTGTTTTATAAAGTTATATGACTGGTCTAAAATATTTTGTGAAGACCTATAATTATTTATAAGTGAAACTTGCTTGGCTTTAGGATAGTCTTCTTGAAATTTTATAATGTTTGAAAAACTTGCTCCTCGCCACCTATAAATTGCTTGGTCGTCATCTGCGCAAACAGTTAAATTGTTTTTTGGTTCTGCTAATAATTTTATTAATTCATATTGCGACCAATTTGTATCTTGGAATTCATCAACTAAAATATATTTAAATTTTCCTCTGTATTTTTTTAAAATTAATGGGCGTTTTTTAAAAAGTTTCAAGCAATAATTTATTAAGTCGCCAAAATCTAATGCACTGTTTTCTAATAGAATACGCTGATAAACATGATATGTGTTGGCAACCTCCATAATGCGTTCTGTTTCTTGGTCTTCTTTTCCATTGTCTGTTGTTTTTAAAGTGTCTGCATATTCTAAATAGTTTTCAGGATAAACTTCTTGGTCTTTGCAATGAGAAAAATGCGAAATTAATGCTTGAATAAACTTTGTTGGGTTTCCAAGAGATTTATAATAATTTAAATCAAACTTATCTAAGTTTTGACGGGCTAAAAGCCACGAGGCAGTATTGTCTAAAATTTTAAAATCTGGGCCAAGTCCAATATCTAAAGCGTTTTCACGCAAAACTCTTTCGCAGAATGAGTGAAATGTTGAAACCCATAAATCTAAATAGCCAAACTCTAAAAGTTTATCTATTCTTTCTTCCATTTCAAAAGCTGCTTTTTCTGTAAATGTAACAGCCAAAATTTCTTCGGGCTTTGCCTTTTCTTTTTCTATTAAATTTACAATTCTTTGAGTAATAACTGTTGTTTTTCCTGTTCCAGCGCCAGCAACAATTAAAAGCGGGCCATTTTCATGAAGCACCGCCTCTTTCTGCTCAGCATTTAGTTTTGTTAAATCTAAAACCATTATCACATTTTACTCTTTCATCAAACTTTTTGCAAAAAAATAGAGTGAAGAATCGTGCAGAATTCTTCACTCCTACAACTCTGCGGCTGTGCTAACTGGGCACGAAAAGCGTCATATCTCCCGATTGGGAGTCAAGGTGCTTTTGGGACAAACACAACGAATCCTGACACAATTCTGGAGTGTTTGTTTTGTCGCCGATAACTCGGTTACCCATATCCCCTTAACCGCAAGTTGCCTGTATGGTTTATTGCGATAACAATAAACCATCACCACCATCATCTCCCCACGGCTTGTGATATTTAGCTAATAACCTTAGATTTTGGTAACTTAATCACAAGCCATCATTACTCAAATGCCCGTTTGAGGTAAGTTGGCTTTTCAACCAACAAAACCTCACTTGGACATAAATTGTTTATACTATGTAAAAATCAATATTGTCAAATAATTTTTTTGCAAAAAAAGAGGGGCGAGCTTGAACACGTTTCACTGTCTTGGGAGCCGGCCACATAGCAGGTAGCTAAAGGCGGGGCACAGTAAAAAATATCCAAACTCACCCATGCTTGTTGATTTGGCCCGCTTGCGCGGTTATGCAAGAATGGCCTCTCGCACAGGAACATCAACAAGCCTTTTTCTGATCAAAGATGAAAACCCGATTGGGTTAGTAAAAAAGAAACGGGCGTTATCGATCCCCGTGGAGTATAACGTCGGCTTCCCTGTGTTTGTTGGCGTTATGCCGCCAGTACATATATTCATCTTAAACCAGAAACAGATTGTTTATATCATATTTTTTGCAAAAAAAGAAGGCTAATTGGACATTAATTATTATATATTAGATTTATGGTTTGGTCATAGATTTCTGTGTCTACAGGATAAGGAGTTGCATCTTTGCCTCCATGGGCAAAAGAATAACGCGCTGGGTCTTCATAAGATGGTTTTGCTCCATAAATTACTTCTGCAACCAGCGCTAAAGCTCTAATTGTTTTTGGTCCAACGCCAGGCGTAGCCAATAATTTTTCATAATTTTCTGGTTGTTGATCACATAAACGCCATAAAATTTTTTCTAAATATTTTGATTTTGAAAAATTTTCATTAACCACGGGGTGCCAAACAAATTCTTTGTTTTCTAGGTTCAACAAAGTTAATTGTTCCTTGCCCTGAGCTAGCCGAAGGGTTTGTGAAACTGGAGTATAATATTTTCTTAATAAAGTAATATCTTTCATTAAAGTGTTAAAACTTTGTCCCACCAATTCTGTGCTCAATCCCCTATTTTGTTTGCTTTTATTTGCAGTCATATTTAAAACCGTTTTTACTCGCAAATCTGAAGTAATTCCAGAATGCGGTTCTTCAATTAAATCTTTTACATTGTCAGAAAACCAGTGATATCTTCTTGCAGATTGCTCCTGTATATTCATTCCTTGTTGAACAACTGTCCATGCGCCATTTTTTGAAAAGAAAAAACTATGATGATAAATTTGGAAACCATCTTGTATTAAAGAAGAATCAACTTTTGCCGCCATTTTTGAATTATAAACCAAAGCATTTGCAGATTTTTCTGAAAGGGCAATACGAGAAGCCCAATTTATTATTTGATCTGGCGTTTTTAAACTTGTTTTTCCTTTTCCGCCACAAATAAAAATTCCCAAATCTTTTTCGCTTCCCCTTATTGCTTCTTTTAAAGCAGCTGTTAAAATTGTTGTTAAACCCGATGCATTCCAATCAAAAGCTAAAACAGTTCCCAAACTTTGAAACCAAACAGGGTCTGAAATGCGTTTTATAAATTCATCACTTCCCTCTTCTGCTACAATTTCATAAATCATTTTTTTAGATAACAAAACCATTCTATCAAAAAGCCACTTGGGGCATTTTCCATAATCTAATGTAAATGTTGCAATGCCTTTATTTATCATAACAATATATTTTATCATTATTATAAACAAAATCTGCTAAAAGTTATCCACATATATTGTCTGGCGCAAGATAATATAAAGTATATAATAGACAAAATCAGTTCTTTTCTTTTTATGAGGTTTCAACGGAGGGATAATGTATGTGTGACGTAAGTGATAGATGTTCGTTTAACAGTAGCCTTAGAACACCGTGTTCGCAGGCGAATGAACCATCAGTTGTTAAATTCTGTCATCATAGGGCAGAAATTCAAGAAAAAGAAAGGCGTAAAAAATGCGCAGAACAAGCCGAAGAACCCTCAACCCCATAGTTTTTCAAACTGTGGGAACAAAGCCCTGTGCTATTATGTGCCGGTCTACTTTTTCAAAAAAATTTTATTAAAGATTAAGGGTTGACATTGACAAATAAAAAAGTTATAATAATATTAGATAAAAAGCACATTGAAAATACAAATTTACTTGCTAAGCAGTCGTAGCTAAAAGCGACTGAAGGTCGTCCTGAACCTGTCGAAGGATTGCCTTGAGTATTTTTTAGCTATGACTGCTATGTGGCGGCCAGAGTTCCTCCTCGGACTAGAGGAAAATTTCCAACGGGCAATTTAGCCCAAAGGAGACCGTATTATCATGAGAACGGAACAAAAACCTGAGTTCGCGATGAAGGGCTTGGATGCGGGCCAACTTAACGCCGGCGTGGTAATTCTCGGCGGTGAAGATGGCTTTCTTCAACTTCTTCGTCGGGAGGTGCTGGTGGTGCACGGGCGCGATGAGTACAAGCCTTTACCAGGGCCCGGCATGGGGATCGCGCCAGCAGCAATCGCAATGTTGGCTGCTGGTGTGACAAACGAAAACCTGGTTATTTCTACACCACGCGAAATGGGGTTCAATGAAAAGGGATACCTAGGAGGTGGCGTCCCACGAGTTGAATTCTACAGAGAAGCATACCATGTCCACAAGCTCGGATTCTGTACCCCCGTGGACGTGATGTGGAAGCGCCTGACAACGCCCCCTCATAACCACGTTCACTGGATACACGTGGCAATGACGCCAATTCCAGGGCCCGATGGACGACTGCGTGTCCTCGGCATAAGTCAAGACGCAATGGGACCTTGTCTCGCCACGACGTTTACGTCACCCTTCGAAGACGTCCTTCAACTCGACGACGAAATGATTTTCCGGCGCTTAACCGACGAAGAGTACCCGGATGCGTCCATAAAATCGTTCCTCGATCAGGAGGCCAGAGCGAAAGCGGCCGCGGAATTCGTGACGACGAAACCATGCGCAGATCCCAACGCGGTGCTCGGCTGAACCGAGAAGGAGCAGTACTATGAAGCAATACAAGTGGCTGACAGGGGTGAAGCTGGACCTCCTCGCGAATGGGTTTAGTGCCCAATTTAAGCGGATCGGCGTCGACACAACTGGCACAGCGGCGGAGATGCTGTGCACGCAACTCGTAGGGGACGACGATCCTGCGGTCGTAGATCTGGGGTTGGTCCCCCTTATGGACCTCGTTCCGAGGCAGAGTGAACCCTGTGACCAAATCATATCACGTGGTTTGGGCTGGGGTTTAAAACACACCCCGCTATGGTTGGGCCCCCAACTTCGGATTCTTTATTGGGAACAACAGCCCCACCACGAGATCCTATGGATCGCGTCAAGACCAATTCTTGTGGCAGGCCGGCAGTATGGTTGGGTGCTTACACGCAACAACCAGGCGCCCTGGCTAAGCAACTTCCTGTACACTGGACGGGGCATGCGGGACTTAGCCCGCATTAAAGTGGTCTATGCGATACCGCCAGAGCCGACCGAAGAGGCCGCGTAGCAAGTAAAAAATCGCGAGAGCGATGTGATGGGTACGTACCGCACTATGTGGCACGTACCTTCTTTTTTTATAAATAATTTCTATTTTAAATTTGAGTTATAAAAATCTAAAAGGTTTCCTCTAATTATAATATTTGAGGCTTTTATATTATTTAATTCTTGATTATACAAATTTTGACAATCAGCAATTGGTAAAGATTTTTTACCTGGTAAAGATTCACAAGATCCGTGCTCAAAAATTCCATCTTCGCTTGCTTCATAAATAATTTTATCAGTTAAAATTGTGTCTATTCCGCCTAAAATATTTTTAAAATGCGTCTCAACAGGGGTTTTTGTGTTCAATAAATCCTGGCCAAAAATAGTTTTGGGCGCTTTAAGGCCCAAAAGATTGGCCAAAGTTGGATAAATGTCTATATGACTGCCTGGCTCTGAATTTGTTCCCTTTAAATCAGTGCCGGGAGCTAATAAAATCATCGGCACCTGGCTGTTCCACAAAGCAGGAGAAGCATATTTCTTCCCGAATGCGTCTGATACATTTGAAAAGCTTCCATGGTCGCCCCAAATTAAAATTAAGGAATTATCATAAAGTCCATTTTTCTTGAGCGCGTCAATAAATTCTCCTACGGCCTTGTCTGCATAGTGTATGCTTTGCACATATTTCCATTGAGGCTGGTTATAAATTGTTTTAGCTGGCATATGCAATGTCTGTAAATCATCCGGCAAATTAAAAGGCGTATGTGAATTTAATGTTATTAAGGTTGCCATAAAGGGCTCTTTGAGGTTTTTTAGCTTTGGTATTGATTGATTGAACAAGTCTTCATCGGCAAGGCGCGGACCAAGCGAAATGGGGCCTTCTCCAATTGACCTATAAACAATATAGTCTTCAAGGCTAAAAATTTTTTGGTAGCCTAAACTAGGATAAATATTTGATCTGTTCCAAAATGTGGGCACATCCCCATGCATAGAATAAGTATGATATCCATTTTCCGCCAAAAGCTGAGGCAAGGCGTTATATTTATTTTTTGCATAATTTATGAAAGCAACATCATTTGGCAAAGGGTATAAAGAATTCATGGTGGAAAACTCGCAGTCGGCCGTGTTTCCCGGCCCAATGTTTGAATAATAATTGTCAAAATACATCCCTTCTTTTGCCAATTTGTTTATGTTTGGAGTGATTTCCTCATTATAAATTGTTTTATTTATGACGACATTTTCCAGTGATTCTATTTGAATAATTATTAAATTCTTTCCTTTAACTGCGCCAAAATACTTATTGCCTGAAATGTCGGTGAGGGCGGGTTTTTTTTCTTGAGCATATTTTTGCAAAAAATTTTTATCATCTGCAGTGATTAAATTCGCCCTCATGACATATTTAGTAAAATCTTCAATAAAAAAATTAACAACCCCAACTCTTTTCACCAGATATTTCAAATCAAAAACGTCTGTGTACAGCGAGCTAGTATAGCCAATCTCTCTCTTTTCCACATAAAAAAGATATCTATATCCAAAAAATATTATTAATATCATTAAAAAAGCGAAAAGTGCCTTCTCCCACAAAGGTGGAACGAACTCGTTTGCTTTAGAAAATTTAAAAGGATAGAAATCTAACACAAAAGCAAATAAAACCACTAAAAAACTGGCAAAAAATAAAAACAATTCTGGGGTCAATAAAGTTTTTATTGTACCAGCAATGCTTGGCACCTGGTCTGCATACGTTATTGATGAAAACTGCAAAAAACTCTCAGAATACTTGTAGTATAAAAATTGTGCTGAAAATAGCAGTGATATTAAAAAAGAAACTAAAAAAAGATATACGTACATATATCTTTTAGCTCGAGGAGTGAAAAATAAAGCTGGCCCGTAAAAAACTATTCCAAGAGCAAATGTAACCAATAATAACCTAATGTAATATTTATCTGAATAAATGTTTAACCATATGTTAAACATTTGATTTTGCACTACAAATAAAACTGCGAGTGTCAGCGGTAAAGATATAACCTCTATATAGTCTGTTAATCTGCCACTAAATTTTTTCCACACCTTAAAGTCAATTTTTGAGTCCATTTATTTCTTTAAGGTTTCGAACAATAGTTCCTAAATCTTTACGAGCTTCAATTAAACTGCTGATTGCTGATTTTATTTTTTCTTTTGCATCTTTCAGGGCGGTTGCATTTGCCTTCATTTTTGTTTTATCTCCTTGGTCTGGTTCAAGCAAAGACACTTCATTAATAGCCATATTAGCCTGTGTGCTGGCATCACTAATTTTTGCAGTAAAATCAGATAGTATTTGATTCATTGCAGCAGCGCTATTCCCATCCAAAGCAGAAATGCGCAATTGAATTTTACTGCCAATTATGTTCATAGAATTTACAATTGTCATTACTCTGTCTGAAGCTGCCATTATGCTTATTTGTGGAAATATTAATGCATAAATCCTATAAGATTTGGTTATGGATTGGTAATCTGCCTTGGCTGTTTGCAAATCAACATCAGAATCAATTTTTGTTTTTAACGAAGCTAGTTGATTGATTTCGTTTTGAATAGATAAAATTAGAGTTTTTTGTTCTTCAGCAGAAATTTTTTTCATTAAACCAATACGCGTTATCAAATCATTTAAATTTTCAATTCTTTGGTCGATTTCTTTATCTGCGTTTTTAATAATAACCAACACATCAGCTGGAACTTCTTTGTTTTGCAAAATTCCACTTGTTCCAGTTGCTTGTGCAGAAACAGAACAACCTAAGGGCAAAACCATAAAAATAGCCAATATTAAGCACGTAATTAGTAAATTTTTCATATTTTTATTTTTTATTAATTAAAACTTTGGTCTATATTATTAGAATCTTTATTAAGGTCTTGCATCTGAGTATCTATTGAGGATAAATCGTCATCTAAGGCAGCGTCAGACGTATTATATTCGGGTTCAGTATTTGCATTAGTTTGAGTATTTTGCTGTGAATTGGCTGTTATATTAGTTTGTGATGTTTGTGAAGTAGAATACCACCCCCAAATTCCAGCGATAACAAGGATGACTATAATGATTAAAATTGTTATTTTTGATGTTATAGACATATTATTAAATTTAATTTTTTATTTTACTAAAGTACTCTTAACAACTCTTTATCTTTTGAGATAAGAGCTTCTTTTTTAGCTCGAGTCCAGCCCTTCAACTGTTTCTCTCTTCTCATTGATTCTAACCTTGAGCCATATTTTTCCTGATACACTAATTTAAAATTTCCATGATCTTTGGAAAATTTGGATGATTTTGTATTTTTATCTAAATGTTCTTTTAATCTTTCGTCGAGATTATTTGTTTGCCCAATGTATAAGCTATTGTCTAAAAAACGAATAATATAAACTACATATGGCATATGGATTATCCTTCGACTTGGCACTACGTGCCTCGCTCAGGACATTCGCCTCGCTTGCTTTTTTATAGGCTATAGCCATGAGCGAGCGAAGCGAGTCGAATGGCTGCGGGACTTGGATTCGAACCAAGATACTGGCCTCCAAAGGGCCATGTCCTACCATTAGACGATCCCGCAAAAAGTAATTGTATAATACTACTTTTTTTTTATTTTATCAACAATTTTTTGTAATGGAAATAGTTTTTTGATAAGATATAGGTATGAAAAAAATAATACTTGTAATTACAACGATCATAATTATTCTTGGCATTGCTGTTTGCTCTGTGTTTTTATTTTATAATAAACTAAGCCAGACCAATAAAATAGATACATTAGAAGCAAATAAACAGGAAAATATAATTTTAACAGACGAACAATTAAAAGAAGAAATTGGACAGATGATAATGATAGGATTTCGTGGCACGGAAACAAAAGATGATTCTGATATCTATAAGATAATTAAAGATGTTAAAATTGGCGGAGTAGTGCTTTTTGATTATGACACCCCATCAAACTCTTTTCCTAGAAACATTATCAACTATCAACAAACAAAAAAATTAATTTCTGATATTCAGAAATATTCCACCACCCCTATGTTTGTGGCTGTAGATGCAGAAGGAGGAAATGTTAATCGATTGAAACAAAAATATGGCTTTTTACCAATTGTTTCAGCAGAAAAAATGGGCCAAGACAAGACTTTACAAACTGTCTATAAGGAATCTACAGAACTATCAGGAGAGTTAAAGGGGCTGGGGTTTAATATGAATTTAGCCCCGGTCGTGGATGTAAATGTTGATGTTAAAAGTCCGGCCATTGGAGCTTTAGGCCGTTCTTTTTCTTCAGACCCAAAAGAGGTTACTAGTCAAGCAAAAATATTTATAGAGAACCATTTTAAAAATAATATTATTACAGTAGAAAAGCATTTTCCCGGACATGGGAGCGCAATAAAAGACAGCCATTTAGGATTAGTGGACATAACAGAAACGTATAAAAATGAAGAACTGATTCCTTATCAGGAACTTAATGAAAACGGGCTCCTTAAAGCAGTTATGGTTGCTCATATAATAAATAGAAAAATTGATGACAAATATCCTGCAACCCTATCACCTAAATTTTTGCAAAATATATTAAGAGATCAAATAGGATTTAAAGGAGTTATCATTTCTGATGATATGCAGATGGCAGCAATTAGCAATAATTATAAGTTTGATGAGGCGATAATACTTGCGATAAATGCAGGGGTAGATGTAATAAGTGTTTTGAATAATAGCCCTAATAGATATGACAATGAAATGGCACATAAAGTCAGAGATATAATTTTTAATGCTGTAAAAGAAAACAAAATTACACAAGAGAGAATTGCAGAATCCTACAATAGAATTTTGGATTTAAAAAAGGAATTTAAAATAATTGAACCCAAACAATCGATTGAAGAGGAAATTTCTGAAATTAAATCTAAAAATTTCGAATTGATAGGAGAAACAAGCACTCTTGACTTCGGCCAAGCTTTAGACATTGCAAAATGGGTCGAAAAATCTGCCAATATCAGGCCTGCTTTTTTATTATCAATATTTCAGGAAGAATTAAAATTAGAAAAATTTGATATGTGTTATTTAACAAATTTAAATACGGGAGGGGGCGTTAGAATAAATGATGGTAAAAAATTGGCAAAAGTTATGAAACCAGACAGAGATATACAAGATTTTTTAAAAATTACAAAAGAGTTGAAAAGAGACCCTTTAAAAACTCCAATTACTTGTCCAATGAGTTTTGGCTGGGGCGGAGCTATGGGGCCAGCTGATTTTATTCCCTCTACTTGGATGAAATATAAAAATAAAATAGAAAAAATTACTGAAAAACCAGCTGATCCGTGGAATATTAAAGATGCTTTTTTAGCAGCTGGATTATACCTATCAGATTCTGGAGCAAAATTAAGGACACAAAAAGGAGAATGGAATGCCGCAATGATTTATTTCTCTGGAGCAATTAATTCGCCATATACTTGGTATGCTGATGGCGCTCTTGCGATTGCAGAAGAAATTCAAAACAATGTTGAGATAATTGAAAAAGAATCTAATTAGTTCTATCTAATACTGCATACAAAAACCGCTATACAGCGGTTTTTGTTAATTTTAGTTATTATTTACAAATAGTTTTGGCAGAAGTACATTTCACTGTTCCTTTGCTACCATCGTCGCTTACACATATATAGCTTCCATTCTTTAATTGAGTTGAAACGCAATAGTCTTTGGCGGTGGCAAAACATATCGGATTTTTTGCTCCTTGTTTTATTATGTCGTTAACAGCGCTTATAAAATCTAATCCATAAGAAGTTTTTTTGGAACCATTTAAAAATCCACTCTTACAAAGCGAGGTATAACTATTATTATTCTCACTATTTAATATGGCAGCTGAAACCATTATCTGACTCATATCTGCTTGTATTTTTTGTATTTTTACTAGTGGCAAAAGAATTTCTTCTATTTTTTGCGCACCTGTTGGAGCTTGAACCGTTATAGGTTCATTAAAGCTAGAATTGGTCAAATTAAATTTTATTTCTAATTGCGGATTAATATCAGCTGAATCTGCCTCGCCATAATAAGATTTTGCAATCGCACCCAAATCAATTGTTTTATCAAGTTTAACCTGATGTAGCATATAATCTCTCTTGCCAATCCATAGCTCCATATTTATATCTCCTAAAGAATCGGTTGCAGTTTTTACAGCCGCCTCGATTATATTTTTATACGCTGTTCCACTCTTACTAGTATCTGTGGCACTTGATGATATTATTATTTTAGTTATTAAATCTTTTAATTTATCTTTGCTAATAGTTATTAAATAATGGTATGTGTCTTGGCCTCCTATTTTTTGGTCGTTTAATTGTTTGCTAACATTAAACATATTTTCTGCTAATATCAAATCAAGAATATTTTTTGATAAACCTGAATTGCCGATTTGCGAAACATCTAGCATTGGTGGCAACATACTATTAGTTTGAGACAATATTTTTATAGAATCTTTGTCAATTTTAAACCATTTGCCCTTGATTTTAGAAATATCTAATTCAGAGGCAGAAGATAAAGCTGTATCAAATTCGTCTGAAGTTGTAATCTCGTTGATTTTTAAATAATGTACTTCGTCGATAGAAGCAAGACTGATAGTAGACGAAACCATTGGAGAATCAGATCCTGGCACAGTCAAATTAATTGTAAAATTACCAGCCATTTTTGGATTTTTAACGTCTGTTATGTCTGTTTGACTATTTGTATTTAGCAATAATTTTCCATAAGCTGTTCCATTGTTGATGGCGTTGACCTCAAACTGCATTATTGTATGAGAGGATTTCACATCTTTCATATTTGCCACCATATTATTGATAACTGTTTGAGGATTAGGCGAAAAAAGATTCTGCAGAAAACTTGAATATGGAAGATTAAAATATTGGCCAGCAGTAAAATATCCTATAAGACCAATAACAAACAAAATAATCAAAACCATTAAAATTTTAAGAACAACCTGCATCCCACCTCTTGTTTGAGGCATATTATTTTGCGCAAATTGAGGTTGATATTGTGGTTCTGGTTGTTTGGTAATTTGCACTTGTGTTTGTGGCTCTGGTTGCGGTTGAGTACCAATTTTTGATATATCAATAGTTTCTACCATTATTTGTGGCTGAGTTTCAATTTTAGATAAATCAACAGGCTCTGGTTTAGGCTGCGATTGTATTTGTGGCTGTACTTGCAATTCAGGTTGCGGTTGTGGTTGTGGCTGGCTTGCAACCTGAGGTTTTATTTCTTCTATTTGAATATTTTTAGACAAATCAACAGGTTGTGGCTGGCTTACAGGTTGTGGCTGTGGTTCTGGTTTGGGTTGGCTAACAATTTCAGGTTGTGGTTTTGGTTCTGGTTGTGATTGAGTTTGAGCCATTATGGCTTCGTTTATTTCTGCGTTTGTCCAGCCATTTTTAGATAACAAATCACGAGTCTGATCATCTGACTGACCCGCTTCTCTTGCTTTTTTTATATAATCTACTAATTGTTGTTCTGCCATAATAAAATTATTTATAATTACTAGGGAGGGAGAAGCGAAAATTTATTTTCACTTCGACCGAGCGACGTAATTATAGAAATTGCTTTAGCAATTTCTATTATACCTTTTTTTATAGTGTCAAGTATGTGGATAACTCTTGCCCCGTTGCATAGCTGGGCGATGCAAAAAAACAGCCTCACGACTCAGCAACTGGATGTTGCGATCGCGAGGCCTTGCGGAAAGGAGAAACGCTGTCATGGTGAAGACACTTCTTTCTTGACATCATTCCATGGCGATGCTACGGCCATTCTTTCTGGAACAAAAGCGAAAAATCGCCCAGCACCATATGTGTTTACCCAACTGTTTTCTGCTACGAGCCGACCATCGAGTAAGACATACCTATATTGCCCCCCTTCTCCATCTCCTGCCCAGTTGCTCATCACCTCCACTTTAGGAGGGTTCATAGGAAAATGTGCATTAGCCTTGCTGACCTCGGCGACGCCGACTAACGGGTTGTTTATTACCGTGGCTTGTTCAAGTCGACTTTTCTCCTCTGCCATTTGCGCATTTGATTGTTGGAACCACTGAACCCAAAACCACAAACACGCCAACAGAAGAAGAAAACACAAACAAAATTGCCAAACTTTCATATTCCTATTCCTTCTATTTTGAGTGGTTTTTCAAGGCGCCACTCCCCAGCCTTATAACTCACAACGAACTGCAATAATAATAGCATCATTTAAATTATCCGTCAATTATAAACAACAAACAAAAAACCGCGGTACCCGCCGCGGAATTACAAATCTTTTGCCATTTCAATACGCTCCCAGGTTTCTCCATAATGTTCTTTTGGATAACCCTTTATGCCCGTTTCTAAAAATCCATGTTTTTTATAAAAACCAACAGCGCGATTATTTTTTTCAAAAGTCCATAAATTTATTTTTTTAATTTCAAGAACTCTTTGTGCCTCACTCATGGCTGTTTCTAAAAGATTATCAGAAATTCCTTTTTCTTTTCCCCTGCCTTCTTTATTTAAAAACATAACAAACAAGGTTGCTTCTTCTGGGTTTTCAGAGTGTGCTTTTGAAATTCCTGCCCAGCCCAAAACCTTTCCATCTTTTTCTGCAACAATACAAATTCCATTATTTTTTTCTATATCCTGCAATAGATTCTCCATAAATTCTGGCTCTTTTTCTCTATCTATGTGTTCCTCTACTGCAACGGGTGCTTTTTCATCAACAAGAGAATTTATTACATCCACCATGCCGTCGCAATCTGACATTCTTGGATATCTTAAAACATAAGGTTCGCCCTCTTTTGTTTCGCAGTTAATCTGAAAATCTGGAATATTAGAATCTGCTTTTGAGGTTTCAGACATTATTATCTCCTATAATGGTTATTATTGCCAATTCGAGCGGAAGCTGGGGTAAAGCTGAATATTTGATTTTGTTTTCTGCGTCAATGAAAAGCTCCAGCATATTTTGCAAATCTTTTTGAGTCAAACTCTCTGTTTGTGTTTTCATTTTTTCTAAATCTTGGCTGGAAAGCCCTGAATTCTGCAAAGTTAAAAAGTTTGGATTTATCTTTAAAAGCAATTGTTGCCTTAAATAGAAAACTAATGTTTTGGTAAACTCTTGCAAATCAACGCCATTGTCCATAATCGAATTTAAAAATAAAATTGCATCTTTTGTGTTTTTTAAAACTAAAAAATCAACAAATTTTGAAATTTCTGAAACTTCAACAATTCCCAATAATTCTTTTATGTCTTCTGCTTTTATGATCCTGCCTTCATTTGCAAAACTCATACACTGGTCAAGCAAAGATTCTGCATCGCGAAAAGAGCCACGCGCATTTAAAGCAATCAAAGATAAAGCTGCATTTTCAAATTTTACACCTTCTTTTTTTGAAATAAATTCTAGTTTTTTTATAATTTCTGGTGTTTGCAATCTTTTAAAATCAAATTTTTGGCACCTTGATAAAATTGTAGGAATCATTTTATGCGACTCTGTTGTTGCCAGCAAAAACAATGCATGAGCTGGCGGTTCTTCTAAAGTTTTCAACAAAGCGTTAGCAGCTGATTTTGAAAGCTGATGGCATTCGTCGATTATAAATATTTTGTATTTTGATTTTACCGGCGCAAATTTTAATCCTTCTATTAATTCTCTTACATCGTCAACTCCTGTGTGGCTGGCTGCATCAATTTCAATTAAATCAATTGATTTTGAGGCCATAATTTCTAAACACGAGAAGCATTTGTCGCAAGGCTCAAATTGGCCTTCTTTCCTGTTTTCACAATTAATTGATTTGGCAAACAACCTGGCAATTGTTGTTTTTCCGCTCCCTCTTGGGCCAGAAAACAAATATGCATGAGAAATATTATTTCCCTTAATTGAATTTGTCAGTGTCTGCACCACATGCTCCTGCCCAATTACTTCGTCAAATAGTTGTGGCCGATATTTACGATACAAAACTAAGTTTGCCATAATAATCTATTATAATCATAATTTAGTGACAAATGAAAGATATGTTAATCCCCTCTGTTTCGCTTAAATAAAGTGCCAAATTGTTAAGCGCCGAATTTTCTTCTTCTGTCATTCGAGTATTTTTTTCTATTTTCCCTGTTTTTTCTTTTGGTTCTTTGGTTTCTTCAGCGATGGCTGACCTTCTTATTGAATATTCAATAATTTTTCCAACTTCATTTGGAAATTGTTCGCACATTCTATTCCATGCATTATTAAACCGTGCGTTGACATAAAACGGTTTATTACCTCCAAATCCATCTGACACGTCGCCATTAACTGCATTCTTTGCTGATTCTGGATAAAACCACATTGATAAATTAATTGCGACATCTCTTTTATTTTCTTTTATTCCAGCTAAAAGTTTTTCGTTTTCTTTTCTGTTTTTCTCGCTGTTTTCGCTAAGTTTTTCCAGTGTTTTATCATAGTGTTGAAACATTTCCTCTGGTGTGGTAATTTCGTCTTTACCTAAATACCGGCCATGAAGCTTTCCTGGCAATCCCTTCCTCCAATTCTCAATAGTTTCTTCAATAATTATTTCGTTTTGGTCTTTTTCTGTTGGTTCACTCATATTTTTATGGGTTATCTTTGAAAAATGGTTCAAAATATGGTTCTATTGGCAATTTAAAAATTTCTTCTTTTGTTGCCCATATTTGTTTTAAATGTTCTTCGCTTATTTTTAATTCGCCAGTAAAACTTTCTGTTGAATAAATAGTAACTCTTGTAGTTTCGCCATTGTCTATTTGCCAATTAAATTCGTAAACGCCCAAAACTTTTCCAATTTTTGCATCTAAGTTTGTTTCTTCTTTTATTTCCCTTATAATTCCGTCAATTGGCTCTTCGCCGTCATCTAATTTTCCTCCTGGAAGATCCCAATGCAATGGAAAATGCACTGTGCTTTCAGACCTTAATTGGATTAAATATTTATCTCCGGTTTTTAATATAGCTTTTTGTATTAATCTCATAAATAACTACTTTTTAAAAACGATGAACTTACAGCCTTTTATATAATTTTTATTTGAAGGGTGCGAGCTGTTTATCTTGTTTCTAACTAGCATATATTTTATATAGTTGCTGTTTTTACTTCTTAAAGACGATGAACTTATATCCTAAAAAATTCCACGCTGCGGCAACCAAGGCAGCAAATATTATGCTTGATTCTGTCCAGAGAACAGCTGAAATTCCAAACTGCGGATGAATTATTTCTGTCGCACAATAAAACGACACAACATTTATTAATAATCCAACTATTGCAACCACAAAAAACTGCACCACTTCCCCACCCTCGTGTTTTTCAAACGACCAGTGCTTGTTTGTTAAATATTTTATTATGGTCGCAATAAAAAAAGAAAATGCTTTCAAAAATAATGGAAATGGCAACAATAAAAATAAAAATTGATAAACTTTTATATCAACAACATCTGCAAAGGCGCCGGCTAAGGCAAACTTTCCTGCTTGATGGACAAAAAGCAACTTTTTCCCAATAATGTCGCACAATAAAAGTCCGCAAACCGACAAAATTGGCAAAATTATAAAAAACAACCAACCATATTTTGGCAAAAAGTCATTACCCACCCAGGCAACAGACAACCCGCAAATTATTGCAAAAATAATATCATTTCTTTTCATATTAAATTTAATGTATCATAATTTTACTTTTTATGAAAGTTTTAGTAAGATAATGGAATATGAATGAAAAACTAAATAGCTTTGGCGGATATTTGCAAAAAATCAGCGATTGGAGAGATGAGATTCTTTATCTCTTTATAAAACCTTACTGGCCACGCAAAATAACTCCAAACCATATATCATACTCAAGAATAGCAATAGGCATAATATTATTTATTTTGCTTTTCTTTTTCGGAATAGAAGACAAATTTTTAATTATTCTTCTTTTTTGTATTGGAATTTTAACCGACCTTTTTGATGGATCTGTGGCTAGAGGATTAGATAAAGTAACTGAATTTGGAGCAATGCTGGACCCTGTGGCTGACAGATTTTTAATTTTACCTATTGCAGTTTACAGTTTATATAAATCATATTGGATTATATTGATAGTTTGGCTTTTTACTGAAATAGTTAATGCCTCAGTTTCAATGTTTTATAAAAAGAAAAAGCCGTATATTGAATCGAATATTTTTGGTAAAACTAAAATGGTTTTATGGTGTTTTATATTTGCAGCAATTTTAATAGTTTGGCCAAAACCCTTATCTATGTTTTTTATTGATATTATATGGATTTCTTTAATATTTTCGTTTTTAAGCATTTTTACAAAAGCAGTAGAGTTAAAAGATGGAGGCCATATAAAAAACAAATTAGTGAATAAAGAAATCAAGATATATAAATAATATGAAAATATATAACACGCTATCTGGTAAAAAAGATAATTTTAAGCCAATAAATGGTAAAAGAGTAAATCTTTTTGTTTGTGGCCCAACTGTTTATGATTATTCTCATATAGGACATGCCAGAAACTATATTGCTTTTGACGCGTTTGTAAAATATTTAAGATCTCAAGGTTTTAATGTTTTTTATCTGCAAAATATAACCGACATCGATGACAAAATTATAGCCCGCGCAAGAGAAAAAGGTGTCACGCCAAAAGATTTAGCTTTAGCTTTTGAAAAAGAATATTTAAAAGATATGAAAGCATTGGGAGTCAACGGCGTATCAAAATATGCCAGAGCCACAGACAATATAAAAGAAATAATCAGCCAAGTAAAAAGACTTAAAGATAAGGGATATGCTTATGAAATTAAAGAAGATGGAATTTATTTTGACATTTCTAAGTTTAAAAAATATGGCAAGCTTTCCGGCCGAACCGCTTTGCAAGCAGAAGACGCAGTTACCAGAATTGATTATTCAAAAGATAAAAAAAATAGGGGCGACTTTTGCTTATGGAAATTCAAACAGGAAGAATTAGAACCTTCGTGGAAAGCCCCTTTTGGTGAGGGACGTCCCGGCTGGCATATTGAAGACACGGCCATTACAGAAAAGTTTTTAGGACCACAATATGACATTCATGGAGGCGCAAGAGATTTAATATTTCCTCATCACGAAGCTGAAATTGCTCAAATGGAAGCTGTTTCTGGTAAAAGCCCGCTTGTTAAATATTGGATGCACGTAGGATTTTTAACAGTTAACGGCCAAAAAATGTCTAAATCCATTGGAAATTTTATTACAATAAGCGATTTTCTAAAAAGATGCCCTGCAAATTATTTAAGATTTTTTGTTATTAAAAATTTATGGTCAACTCCTGTTGATTATTCTGAATCGGTTTTAATTGAAATAAGAAGTGCTGTTGAAAAAATTGAAGAATTCCTTCGTAAAATAAAAAAAGTTCACCCTGTTAAATCCCGCGAAGCGGGAATTTCGCCTACGGCGAAATTATTTAACGGGGTAAAAGTAAACTTCTATAAAGAATTAGAAGATGATTTTAACACTCCAAAAGCATTTGCTGTAATGTTTGAATTTATAAATAAAACAAACTCGCTGCTTGACCAAAATTTGGTTTCAAAAAAGCAAGCTTCTGAAATTTATAAGTTTTTCCAAGAAATAGATAAAATTTTTGGAATTATAAATTTTAAAAAAGTAAACAAAACAATTCCTGCTGCAATAAAAAAACTCGCAAAAGAACGAGAAACTCACAGAAAAAATAAAGATTGGCAAAAAGCAGATGAAGTTAGAATGAAAATAGAAAAGCAAGGATATGTTGTTAAAGACACAAGCAACGGCCCCGATATTAAAAGTTTATAATAAAACAGTCCCACAACTGCAAAATCCATTTTGCGCGTGGGACATTTGAGCGGACCGGCCGCCCTTCCGTTAAAGTTCGGATTCACAACTTACGCACTTTCCTAGGCGTTTATGTCGCGAGTCAATACACCCGCACACATGACAAGACATGAAAAGCTCGTAACGTGTGAACTTTATCACTATTTTGGGCTGTTCTTTTGGCCCATATGCCTTGAGCCAAGTAGCCTCAAGGCGTGCGACTATTTGACTTGTGTCAAACATACTCGTATCCTTTCTTGGCTCTTAGCCATTTTCAAATAACAACTTTTTCCCTATATATTAATTATACAACCATTATACATTATTGTCAATATATAAACCTTCCGCCTAAATTATATAAAAAAAGATGCCGCGCTATACAATTGTACGCGCGGCCTACTCAACAAGGATTATTTCCTACAAACTACGATACAAACTCCCCTGCGTCAGTGAAGATCCCCAAGTCATTCACTGGTTTGTGAGCTTGGACAGCAAGTGTTGTCATAGCGTATTCAGCATATTCTGGTTCCCGAAAAGTTGATTTCCCCAGAGGCTTACCTCCGGCTATAACTGGTTTACCATCCTTCATCTCTACTACTCCGACAACATATTTCTTCTTCGCCATACGTTTATTCTCCCTTGTTTTGGCATTTCTGCCGCATTTCCCAACCACAATGTCAGTGCAAATGGCGCAGTCAATACGAAAGTGGCAATGCAGGTAAGAATAGTTCCACCAATTCCTACCAAGAAGCCACTCAATATCAACAACACCCACGTTGTCCCTCGAGATCCCATGTTTCCCTCTCTATTATTTCTGTTGCTTTCCCTCAGTCGGGAATTACGATCACAACGCTGAACTTCACGTAGTGATTTCCACTTTTGCACCACTCGTCCACCATCTCGACTTGCGGTTGCTGCGCGGTAGCAGTGGCACTGCTGTGCTTGTCGATGTACGATGACGGCTTATCGCACGACTTTATGATTGACATTATCACTACCAGAGTCAACACATAGAGCCAAAACCTCGCAAATTCTTTAAACGCCATGAAACTTTCTCCCTCGTTTTTGAACGGTTTATGGCACCGTTCTTAAACCATTATTACTGAAAAGAACCAATTATGATTATATCATAACAGACACAAGCGTCAATGTCCGTAATATATTTTAAAAAAGCGGGCTGCGACACATGATGGGCGTCGCAGCCCCTGAATGAACCTAGGCTATGTCCTTCTTTGATGGAAGATGGAACATTTCCCAGTTTATTCATGTTTTTAGTTTAATATATAGTAAATTTTTAGCAAGTTTTTTAATTGTTAAAAATTTACTATAAAGTTATTCACAGGGAGTGAATTATAACGGGCTTTACCACTTTGCTTGCTTCTGGTAGTGTAAAAACATGGCAAAAGAAATAATAGACAAATTGCCCCCGCAAAATAATGAAGCAGAACAATGCCTGCTGGGTTGTTTAATGTTGGACAAAGATGCAATTGTAAAAGTTGTTGATTTTATAAAATCTGAAGATTTTTATAAAGGAACTCACCAAGACATTTTTCAAGTTATGGCTGACCTTTATGAAAAATCAGAGCCAATTGATATTTTATCAATTTCATCAAAATTGAAAGAAAGAAACAGATTGGAAGACATTGGAGGCATTGCATATTTAACTTCTTTAATAAACACAGTTCCAACCGCAACTCACGTTTCTAATTATGCAAAAATTGTAAGGCAAAAGAAAATTTTAAGAGATTTGATTTCTGCTTCACAAGAAATTGGATTATCTGCTTTTGACGAGACAGAAGAAGTTGATGTTTTGCTAGACAAAGCAGAAAAAACAGTCTTTTCAATTGGGCAAAGAAGTTTAACTCAAACTTTTCTACCAATAAAAGACATTTTGTCTGACACTTTTGAAAGATTAGATGAACTTTCAAAATATGCAGGCAAAATGCGCGGAGTTCCAACCGGTTTTACTGATTTAGATAAAATTTTAGGAGGTTTGCAAAAATCTGATTTAGTAATTTTAGCAGCAAGGCCTTCTATGGGAAAAACTTCTTTAGCTTTAGATATTGCCAGAAATATTGCTGTTTTAGAAAACCAACCTGTTGGATTATTTTCGCTTGAAATGTCTAAAGACCAATTAGCCGACAGGCTGCTTGCTGGCTTGGCAAATATTAATTTATGGAATTTAAGAAATGGCAGATTAACTCAAGATGATTATTCAAGATTGCAACACGCAATGGGAAGTTTATCTGACGCTCCTTTATATATTGATGATGCCGGTTCTGTAAATATTTTGCAGATAAGAGCCATGGCAAGAAGGCTTCAAGCAAACAAAGGTTTGTCATTAATTGTTATAGATTATTTGCAGTTGATGGAACCAATGAACAGATTTGCTTCACCAGTTCAGCAGGTTACAGAAAATTCAAGAGCTTTAAAAATGCTGGCAAAAGAATTAAATGTGCCGGTTTTAGTTTTGTCTCAGTTATCGCGTGCGGTTGAAGCAAGGGTGCCACAAATCCCCCGCTTGGCTGATTTGCGCGAATCTGGAGCAATTGAGCAGGACGCTGACGTTGTTATGATGATTTACAGAGAAGACAAATATAATGAAAATAGTTTACAAAAAAATATTGCAAAAGTTTTGGTTGAAAAACACAGAAACGGACCTACCGGCGGACTTGATTTATATTTTGACGAACACCGCGTCAGCTTTAGAAATTTAGATAAAAACGACTACGTTGGCGGAATTGAACAAGAAAATTAGATTTATGGATTCAATAGATAAATTAATAAATATTTTTAAAAAGTTTCCAACGGTTGGCTCACGAACAGCCGGCCGTTTTGTTTACTATTTAATGAGATTGCCAAAGGCGCAAACCGATGAATTGATAAATGCAATTATTGAATTAAAAAATAAAATAAAATTGTGCCAGATGTGTTTTCAACCCTACGAAACCTCAGCACAGGAGGGTTTATGCTTAATATGCTCTAATTCTCAAAGAAATAAAAGCTTGCTCTGCATTGTTGAAAAAGAGACTGACTTGTTATCTATTGAAAGCACAAAAAAATTTAATGGTTTATATTTTATTTTAGGTGGAACAGTTGCCACAATGAAAAAAGAAGATTTAAGCCAATTAAGAATAGAAGAGCTTAAAAAAAGAATGGCGCAAAACAATTTTACTGAAATAATAGTTGCCCTTAACCCAACACCAGAAGGAATAACAACTTCTGTTTTAGTTGAGCAGACAATTAAAGAAATAATCCCTTCGGCAGGCTCAGGGCAGGCCCCTAAATTAACTCACTTGGCCAAAGGAATTCCTGTTGGAGGAGAACTTGAATACACTGATGAAGAAACTTTAGAAAACGCTTTGGAAGGCCGCAAATAGAAACCCTCGCGGCTTTGCCACCTTAAAGCAGTTTTTTTATAAATAAAGAGCCTCGATCCTTTCCAAGTCGAGGCGCGTGTTTGTCCTTAAGGGGCTGTTGTCGCATCTGAAGAAATTATTTCTTGCCCTTCTTGCCCCGCCTACTGGAACTCCAATATTTCCCTGGCCCATAATATTTCATGATCTTCTTTCCCCCACCCTTCTTAGCTGCCTTGTCGGCTTTTTGTCTCCGGTTCATCGTATTTCTCCTCCAGTTTTTGCACAACCTTGACCAGAGTAATTCTGATCCTGTATATAATTTATAATAAATTATTAAAAATTGCAAACTAAAACAGCCCCGACGTACGTCGGGGCTGTTTTTAATTTAATTATTTAGTTTCCTGCGATTTGTTTTATTCTTTTTGCTAATTCTTTTTCTGATTTATAGCCTTTGCGAACTTTCTTTTTATTGTCTAACCATTTTTCTATTCTGAAAAACATTCCAGCTCGCCACATCCAAAGGCCGATTAGAGTTATTAACAATGGCAATAAGAATGAATCAACCCAGAAATTATTTGTTAAACCAGTTGAAATGGTGCTAGCACCCAATACTGCTCCTCTTGTGACAACAACTGATGCGCTACCTGCTTGATTGTTTCCATTAGAACTTGTTACATAAACATTGTTATTTAAAGTTGTTGATCCATAAGCAAAATTTTGAGCCGATGCAACTTGCACTTGATAAGTTATTGTTACTGTTTGTCCAACAGAGATTGTATTTAAGTTTATGCCAGACATAATGTCTCCTGAATAATTATTAGAGGCATTGTTAGACCTTGCAACAATTAATTGATTCTTGTAAATAAGATTTGCTGGAAGTGTGTCTCTGACAAATACATTTTGCATGTCTTGGTTGCTAGTTGCCTGTAAAGTTATCATGAACATCAACACATCTGAAGGATTCGCATAAATTGAATTTGACCAACCAGAACCATTGCTAAGGTTTCTAACTGTTTTGCTTATAGTCAAGTTTCCTCCATTATTGTTGTTGTAAATTGTCATATCTTGTCCATAAACCGTGTTGCCTGAGCAATCTCGAGCCACAGCTCTAAAATGGTAAACATTATTAGAATTTACATTACTTATAATTTGATCAAAAAATCCTGTATTATTTTTCTGTTGATGCTGAGTTTCATATCCATATAAAGTGCTAGTCCCCCATTGGAACCAAACATAACTATTACAGCTGTAATTGTTGCTATTAGACAAATAACCATTTAAAGTTGCCTGGTTATTATACACGTTTGTAGCTGAATTTGTCTGAACTGTTATATAGTTATAATTTGGCTGGCATGAGTTGCCTGAGCATCCATTAGCACAATATTGAATAAGGTTTCCTTGATTGCCACATGAATCGTACCAATATAAGTTATTGCCTGAACATTGCTGTTGATAGTTAGGGGTACAATTATTATTGCAGCTTCCATTTGTACATATTTGGCTTGACGTACATGAGTTTTGCAATTGAGCTGCTGTAGAGTCAGAACAGTATGAACTTACTGACCCTGCGTTGTTACAAGTGTATGTTCTGTAATTTCTATAAACATTGTTGTTTTGGCAGAATGGTGAACCTGTGTATCCGTTAGTTCCACATTGAGAATCGGTACTGCAATTAATAGTTTGATCTGTGCAGCTTCCATTTGTACATATTTGGCTTGACGTACATGAGTTTTGCAGTTGAGCTGCTGTAGAATCAGAGCAGTATGAACTTACTGACCCTGCGTTGTTACATGTATATGTCTTGTAGTTTCTGTAAACGTTGTTGTTTTGGCAGAAAGGTGAACCTGTGTATCCATTAGTTCCACACTGTGAGTTTGTTGAACAAGCTATAGTTTGATTAACACAGCTTCCATTTGTACATGTCTGTCCTGATGTACAGGTGTTTTGTAATTGAGCTGCTGTTGAAACAGAACAGTATGAATCAGCTGTTCCC
>Ga0172379_10000732_pt1 | contig 77674 bp, 65 predicted proteins | sample GrowelOW334metaG_FD_119756 | JGI IMG/M metagenome (GOLD analysis project Ga0172379, IMG submission 119756) | Groundwater microbial communities from an aquifer near a municipal landfill in Southern Ontario, Canada - Groundwater well OW334 metaG | ecosystem: Environmental > Aquatic > Deep...
GCTTTATCCTTAAGTCTTGTTGCGGGGAAGCAACTCAACTTAAGTTTGAGCAGTGGGTCGTTACTTGCATAGCATTTGTTTCTTACCACGCCCGAAGGACGTGGCTTATTGGGTTAGAGTCAAAAAAGTAGAACATCAGGAATTTTCTTTTCAGAGCTATGTCAGTGAACAAGCGGAGCTTGGTCGCACTGTCGGCTACCCTGAATTCGACACATATATGGATACCTATATAAGAGGCAAGAGGGGAAGCGTCCTGATGCGATATAATCATATAAAAGATCCGCAGCTACGCAGCCAATTAAAAGCCAATGATGAGTTACGGTCGAAAGAAATCATACTATGGTCATGGAATAGAAACTCACAAGAGATTGGCGAAACATCCGAACGCGCATGTAAAATCAGGGCTACGCTGTGTCGGATTATCGATAGCAACCATTTTTCTAATGCACTCAACCAATGGACCGATATCACAACAGAGCCCGACGTTCGCAAGCTATGCGACCTTCAAAAGGAGGTAGCGGCCCTGCAAAAGAAGTCATCTCCAGAGGTAATAACACTCGAAACATCACGCCCGCCTTTGGCTCAGCCCATATCACAAGAACAGGGGTGGGAGTGCCCCGCCTGCACCTTCTTCAATGAACCTAACGCTGTTGTATGTGAAACATGTGGTAAAGCAAAGTAATCCACGGCACAAGGGCGGGGAGCGTAAAAAAACAACAAATTTAAAATATTATATCGTATTTTATGGCATTCAATGCGTGAACCCTTTTCAACATTTTAGTATATTCAGGATGCAATTTTCTTAGAACTGATGCTCGTTGTTGATCATACCGCCTCTGATCGGCCGCGCTGTATTCTGCCATGCTTTGACACATTTCAACGCATTGAGCATCACATATCACTCCAAGTTCCGCTGCAATCTTGTCATAGCAATTTCGAATCTCTCTTAATTCAGAAAAACAACGTTCCCGGCTGCATTCGGTATTCATTATCTTAATAATATCTACGAGAACGCCTTCGCGCAGGTAGTGTTGCATTTGAAGGTTAAAAAAGTTACCTTTCTGAGCGCATAGTGCAACCTGTTGCAAATAGTCTTCAAGCATTTGGTAAAAGGCTCGCTCTAGTTTTTGATCATTCTCCTCTAACCGTTGCACGGACTTCGATCTCTCTTCTGCGATCAATGGCTGTATCGCCATAGCCTTGCTTATACCTATACTCCAAACGGTTACTGCACACGCAAAAAGAAAATGCTTCGTAACTGGTGATATAACGAGCATAAGAACTCCTTGTTAATGGTTAATAATTTCTAAAATCGGCTAAAACTTTACACTGAAAATTTTTGCCTTACAAGAGCTTTTGTGCAGAAATATCTTTAGCCAAGCATCAAGAAGCTCTGCTTATGGGGATTTAAAAAATGGAATCTGACGAATAATTCGTAACTGTTTAAAATTCTTGCTTAGATAGTGCAAGATGATCGAGATAGTTTTGAAAAATAAAAGCAGCGGTAATTGAATGACTCATTACCAAGGCTTTAAAAAGAACCTAAAAAGAGGAGAGCGTGTTGTGAGAGTTCCAAAAAGATTTTCTTATTTTCTGATTGCAATCGCGTTGCTTTTGAATTTTTCCCTCCACGCAAATATCGAGAACATTCCCGGCACCTATTCAATCTTTAAGTCTTACCAACACCTCTCATCTCTTCACGGCGCCATTGCCTATGAAACAGGAACCATCAGACGTATGTACGATTTTGGCACCCTGTTTGATGTCGAAGAAGCAAAAGCTGAATTTTTTGCTCAACAAAAATTGCCACAAGCAGCAGCTGGAGTGCCTGAGATGCTTCAAGCCCCTCTGCAAGAGTTTCTTCAGAACAAATTAGAGGAACGCGTCAACGGTTCCACTGAGGCCATACAACTCGTGCACAAACTCTTCCATCGCCCAAGCCTTGAATCAACCGATCCCTCAGACTTTGTTCTTACCAAATGGCTTGGGGACCTTGTAGCCTATGATCCAATCAAAGGTCCCGCCATTGCCGCACTATTCGTAGCGCATGTGCTTACAAGCGTTGAAAGCCTGAATCTTTGGGATAGGCAAGAATCGCAGCTTCTGACGGAGCCAGAAATACGCGCAATCCTTGAACCCAAACCATTGGGCAAAGAAGCAGAAGCCAAACGGCAGCCCCAAAAGAAGGCGCAACCAACCTCAATTAAAAACCTCATTGAAAAAAAAGTCGAAACAGATAATCGGTTGTTCAGAGCCAACGCGATCAAGCTGGACAAGGGAAAAGAGCAGTATCTAAAAGACCGGTCTCGAGGCAGCAAAGAAATTTTCACGCTCGCCATTAACGCATCTTTACACCCAAACCAATTCCCACGCTTCATCGTACACCTGATACTTCTTTCGGTTTTGTATGTCAGCAGCCAACTTGATCCCAAGATACTTGATTATTACTACAAAACGCTTATCGCAAATAACCTTGATTATCGTATTCCTATGATGCCTGCAGCTTTGCTGCACCAAACGCTCGTCGAAGAAGAAAAGAAAGCAGCCGCACCTCAAGAAAGTTTCGACTACGATACCTTAAAAAAATTTATATCAACAGTTAACACGCCACAGCTTGTTCACGAAAATTATGAAAAAATAGCTTACGTACTGCTGTACCCTTCCTTCGCCAGCGCACCTTACAAAACGACCACCCTTCTTAATCAAGATGGCTCGCCAACCGATCGGAAATTTACAGATTGCATGGATAATGCTTTCCGTAATCTTTTCAACTTTCTTGCTTTTGATGACCAATTAAAATTTGATAAAAAAAGATTTATACGGCTTGAAAAACTCAACGAGATTAATCCAGGAAAACTTGATCCACGTCTCGCTGAATATTACAAAAACCCCATACCAATAACCACGGTTAACAAACAGACCTATCACAATGAGTGGACTCGTGTCATTTCAAATCTTCCTTATGTTGCATATGTACGAAGGAGTGACAGCGATAAAACAAATGATTGGCCGGGGTTTATAAGAATTCCTACCGCCGATCTTGCTGGCGAGTACAATCCATTGAAAGTTTTTTTGGACGATCACAAGTATGGCATCATTGAAAGTGATGCACTTGGCTATGAAATACAACCATCCGCACGCAATATTATCATTGTCCTTGATACCCTGCTTAATCTTGGTCTTTTTACCGATCAAAACCCTATTGCACGAGAATTTGTAAGGCCAGATTTTGTTGCAACCTATTTACCCAAGGTCATGAACCTTATAGCAACAAACGATGTCACCTATCGGAACGAATGGAATGGGCAGATCGACCTTGACAGTATTGATGGCCTGGACCTAAAAGGTGATAAATTCATCACCATCAAAACGAAAACTTTCAGCATAAGCGTCAAGAAAGACCATGGTAAATTTGCGTTGCTACAAGAAAAGGAAACGGCTGAGCCATCTCCGCTTTATGATCCCGAAGAAGAAAAGAAAGTACCACTCCAACTAATCATTGAGCATCTCAACGAATACCTTAAAGCTCTACCGTATTCTTTCATTCTTTTACCAAGAACTGCAAAAACCGTAAGTAACCTGTCCGCGCCGGCACATAAATACCTTGTCCTTTTCTCTCTTCGTTTGGATGATCCGGATTATGTATCGAGTTATTATCTCAAACGGCTTATGTTTGGACCGCAGCTGAGAGACCTTTTTTTACTTTCTGTCAGTAAGCACGCTGATGTAGGACCTCGGATATCTGGTATCTGCACGGTATGGCTACATTATATTAAACTGAAATTACCCAACTTTCTTGATGACACCGAGCTTAAAAAGGCACTCTCTGCAGCCACACAAGATCTTTTATATCATTACTCTTTTAGTGCCATTGAGTTAATTGAAACGCTCGTTGACAATGGGCAAGGAATTGATGCCGCCATTGACGCCGCCATGCAAACTCTTTCAAGTCAAAACTATTTAGTGCAACGTAATGGTTTTGAGTTATTTAAGAAATTTGTCGCCAAGGACAAATGGTTCGAGGCCGCCATTAATGCTGCCACACAAGCACTCTTGAAGTCGGACTCTTCAACACAATGCTATGGTCTGGAGTTATTTGAAGCTCTTGTTGCCAAAGATAAGGGCCTTAACAAAGATAAGTGCCTTGATAAGGCCGTTGCAGCTGTCGCGCGAGTTCTCTCATCCACTCAAGAGCTTGACGTACAACATGATGGTCTTGAGTTATTTGAAGCGCTTGTTGCCAAGGATAAAGGGCTTGATGAAGCCGTTGCGGCTGCAGCACAGGTTCTTCCAAATTTTCAGGCTGACATACAAGCTGCCGCTTGGGATCTTCACAAACAAGGCCTCATACGAAGCACATTCTCTGCAAAACTCAGCTTACTCAACGCACTTGTTGCCAAAGGTAAAGGTTTTGATGCCGCCAGCAAGGCTGCCTTGGATGCCCTTGCCAATTACGATTCTTTTGTACAAGAGAGAGGACGTAAGTTACAAGCGTTATGTACCACTTTCCTTGCCAAGAAAAAACAAAGTCTTAAAAACAACATGCTTTCAGTACAAAAAAACGTTGCTCACGAAGCATGGAAAGAAAGAGGCGTCACCCAGTCAGACATTGATGCCATCATCAACAAGTACATTAAGGACTTTTTGCCGTAACCAAATACAAGATGATCGAGATAGTTTTGAAAAATAAAGTATGTATCTTACTATACAGCCATCAATTCTTTGATTTCGTGTAGCAGTACGCCATATTCAGGCGTCATATTAATCAAAACCGATCGCCGTTGTTGATTAAACTTTTCGCGATCAAACTTTTCTTCAGGAGCGGAACGCATATACATAATCAGTGCGCTCTCTTCCTGCTTCTTTACCTGATCAAGCGCCGACAAAATTCTGGTTAGATAGAAGTCACAAACTTTTTTTAATACGAGAGCACAACGTCGTTGTATATATTCAATTTTTATTGATTCAAGCATCGTAAAAAGATCATACGCTTGTGCATGGTGACACTGAATGCCAACAACGTCACCACGTTGAGCGATTTCTGACGCCTGCTGCACATATTCTTCGATCGCCGTGTAAAATTTCCCCTCAATCTCCAGATCTTTATTCTCTATCCGGTTTAACATCTCCGCCATATCCGCAGATCGCCAAGCTGCATCCATAGCCAGGCTTACGGTTATATTCATCGCACCAGCAAGACCTAAAAACAAAATACTCTTCTTAATCAATAATCCAGCGTACATACCGATCCCCATAAAATAATTCGTGATTGTTTAAAATTCTTGCCGAGATAAAGCTAAATGATCGAGATAGTTTTGCAAAATAAAAGCAGCGGCAATTGAATGACTTTTTTGCTTCTCTTCAGGAGTTCTCGCCTTTTGCACAAGTTCAGCCGCACGCTTACTACTTAATCGCTCATCCCACAAGATCCACGCAATAGCAACGTCGTTAACCGTACCAAACTGTTGTTCAAGCTTTTCTTTGACCGCTACAACCTTACGCGTTTGATCGCTCTGGCCACCGGAAAATGTCTTGGGATAACCAATGACCACCGTGGTAACGCGTTCCTGGGGTATGACTACCCGTAGAAAGTCGTGTAACTCGGGCACCGTAACTGTTTTGTAGGGCTTGCACGTAATGCCGAGTGCATCTGAAAGCGCCGTCCCCACCCATCGGTCGCCAAGATCAAGAGCTAATATTCGCATATTCAACCGTTATATATTGCTTTTTTTTGACCACAGTATACTGAAGCATAAAGCAATTTCCCAAAAGTAGAAGTTCGAAGCTCTTTGCGAAAGGAAGGCCGTGCAAAATATTCCAAAGAACGCCCTGTTTATCATCGACGGCTCATACCTTCTTTACCGTTCATTTTACGCCATACGGCCCCTTTATACATCGGCAGGAATACCAACCCAGGCAACGTATGGGTTTTGCCGCACTATCAAAAAACTTATCGACGATTTCGACCCAGCTTATGTCGCCGTTGCGTGGGATGGCAAGACTAAAACCTTTCGTAGCACATTGTATGCCGAATACAAAGCGACACGGCAAGCGCCGCCACGGGATCTGTTTGACCAAAAAACATATATTTTAAAGTTTCTTGATGCAATAAAAATGCCCTCACTTACCCATGAGGGGTACGAGGCAGATGATATCATTGCTGCTTTGGCCGAGGGATGCAAAGATCATCCTGTCGTCCTGGTCTGTCCCGATAAGGACATGTACCAATTGCTTTCAGACAATTTAACCATATTTGATCCATTTAAAAATCGGTTCATTGACCAAAAAATTTACACGGCCGAAGAGGGTTTTCCTCCCAGCAAAGTTCCATTTTTTTATGCGTTGGTGGGAGATACCTCTGATAATATTCCGGGCGTGGCTGGCATTGGTGAAAAAACAGCAAAAAATTTGGTGACACAATTTGCTTCGCTTGAAGATCTCTATAACAATCTTGATAAGGTTGATAAAGAACGCACGAAAAAGCTGCTCACCGAACAAAAAGACAAAGCATTTCTAAGTCTTCAACTCTTTACCCTCAAGCCCCCACCACTTTTGCACAACATAACCATGCTCACCTACGACAAACATAACTGGAGCGGTGCAGCGCCGATTTTCCGTGAACTTGAATTTGGAAGCATGCTCAAAGAAATAGAAAAACATACACCTCCGCCATCACTGGAGACTAATGCTTCTATTTTTGGCACCCAACAACCAGAACCCCTCCAATGGAAACTGGTAGTACCTCGTGATGAGCAAGCGCTTAAGGACATGATTGCATTTCTTACACAACACACGTCTTTCGGACTCGATACCGAAACAAGCGGATGCATGCCGCTCAAAGACAGTCTTGTTGGCATTTCATTTGCCGCAGACAAGCACACAGCATATTATGTTCCACTGGGGCATACTGAAGGCGGACAGATCGAACGCACACGGGCGCTTGAGCTTCTTAGGCCACTTCTTGAAAGCACCGATTATGACCTCATCATGCAGCATGCAAAATTTGACCAACTCGTGCTCTGGAATAATGGTATAGCTATACGCCCTGTTGCCTTTGATACTTTGTTGGCGGCCAACCTTGTACGCAAGGAATGGCAAAAAATAAATCTCAAAGAGCTTTCTTTGATTTACTTACATGAGCCAATGAAAAAATTTGATGCAGTACTCGGCAAACGCAAATCATTTGCCGATGTTCCCCTTGATGAGGCGGCTCCGTATGGCGCACATGACGCGCTTCAAACGTTTAAACTTAAACCATTACTTCAGGAAGAACTGGATAAAGAGCCCCGACTTAAAGAAATATTTCATACCATTGAGATGCCCTTTTATTGGGTCCTCGTGCGCATGGAACAGGTCGGTATACTTCTGGATCCTGAAGTTCTTGCAGGTATTGGTACGGAGGTTACTAAGGCGCTGGGCACCCTTGAAAATAAGATTTTTGGTGCCATTGAAACTAAAACTGAACTAACGCGAACGGAATTTAATCTCAATTCGCCTCGTCAAATAGAACGATTGCTTTTCGACATTCTTCAGCTACCGGTTATCAAAAAGAGTGATAAGGGACAACGGTCAACTGATCATGAAGTACTGCAGGAGCTGCGCGATATACACCCAATTCCGGGACTTATCTTGCAACATCGCGAACTTTCAAAGCTTAAAAATACCTACATTACCCCCCTTCCAACATTCATCAACCCAACCACCGGACGGGTTCATACAACATTCAGTCAAACCATGGTTGCAACGGGGAGAATTTCAAGCTCTGATCCTAACATGCAGAACATTCCCACAGCACAAGGTTTTGGTATTCGTATTCGATCAGCATTTATAGCGCCACCAGGGAAAATATTGATGTCTGCCGACTATTCTCAGATCGAACTACGCGTTCTTGCCTACCTCACCCAAGACCCAACATTGATTGCCATTTTCAACGAGGACCGTGACATTCATACCGAAACGGCCGCGCAACTCTTTGGCGTTGCACTCGATCAGGTTACGCCGCAGCAACGTCAGCTGGGCAAACGCATAAACTTTAGCATCATGTATGGCATGAGCCCTTTTGGTTTGGCAAAAGATCTCGGCATTAAACAAAGTGATGCAAAGGCGTACATCGAAAAATACTTTGCACACTATGCCACCGCAGCACAATGGATGGAAAAAACCGTAGAAAAAGCAGTAACGACCGGATATGTCGAAACATGGTTTGGCCGACGACGTTATATCCCTGAACTCAAAGAAAAAAACAAAACACTCTTCGACACCGGACGACGTATGGCAATCAATACTCCGGTACAGGGAACGCAGGCCGAGATCATGAAAATTGCCATGATTAATATTGATAAAGAAATTGTAGAACAGCGCCTGGATTCACGTATGATTTTGCAAATTCACGATGAAATCATTATCGAATTACCTGAAGGCGAAGAAGCTATCATTGCTCCAATCGTAAGAAAAGAGATGGAGCGTGTTGTTGCCTGGAATATTCCCCTCAAGGTAACATTGCGAACGGGGAAAACATGGGCGGATATTACGAAGTAAGTTAAGAGACTCTACGAATATTATTAGAAAATCCAAAACCCGTTCGTGGTGCCTGCGCGCCGTAGCCAAGCAGGCGAAGGCGGGAGTATTTTGCGAGCATACAGTGCGAGCAAAATGTATCGAACCATGAACACCATAAAAATTTGATCTATACGTATTTTAGAGGAGTTCATACTTTCCACTTTCGCTTTTTATAGCTTCGGCGGGCAGGCGATACAACATACTCAGGCCCGCCCGACGTCTTGTCCGCCATAGCCAGTCGCGGCGTCGGCGGAAGCCACCCGGGGCGTAGTCGGGACGAACGGATATATGAAATCTTGCTATTAATAATGGATATTCAATCATCTATACTGCTCGAATTCCCAGAAGCTGATAGAAGCCATCTTTCAAGACGTCTTTATACGCATTGCGAAATACATATATATCATCGAACTTGGGTGAAATCGGGTGTATTATTTTTCCCAATACCCACCGGTTATCCCATTCAATCCATGCTTTTCTGAAATCTTCACATAGTGCTATAAGCCTGAGATATGTTTGCTGGATCATCGGGTTTGAAAATGCTTTGAGTTTATGTATTTTTTGTTCCAGCCTGGAAATTTGATCATGCCTGACAGTAATGAGTTTGATTGTTGTAATCAGAACCCGTTCATTAATGTTTCTGCCGAGCATTGCACTTATGAAATCGAAATATGCCAAGCAGACTTCTTTGGTGTTGCTATCAATTTGGTCTCCTGCACATGCATCAAGAGCAGCAACAATAAACTCTTGAACAAGGATTTGCACAGTTGAAACGAACCGTTGAATATGTATTTTTGAACTTCTTGCTTCATTGCCGCCAAGAAACCATGCGGCAGAGATAAAGGCTTTCACGGCACATGTGTAAACAATGTTGCAACATTCGCTTTCTTCAATAGAAAGATGCTTAAAACGTATTTCATGCTGCTTGTTAAACCAGCCGCGGACCTGCGCCGAAAATATTTTTTCAAAAGCAGCAGTAACTTTTGGTGTCGGGAAAAAAGCTACAGACTCATAGATGCCGCTATCTACCACTTTTTGCCATGCGGTCCAGGCGGCTTGTGCGCCATTTCTTTCGGTCCAGATGAGAAAATCATTCATCACCGCGTTGAGGGTAGCAACTGTAGGTTGGCTAAGATAAAAATTATGCTCGCTGGACGTTGTAGAAATCATGGGATTAGCAATGTGCATAATGCTGGTAAAACCAAATAATACAATGCTCAAGCGAATCATTTTAATCGACATAAACTATGCCTCTTCCAGCGTAGAAAAATATTCTTTTATTTCTTCTACTGTTCTTGGATTGCCTTGATGATTACTCTGAATTTTCGAATTTTCCTGTTGAAGGCTATGTAAAATTCTATTTACAACGGTGGTTTGTTCGAAAATCGGATCTTTGTCACAAGCATGTGCCATAATCAATGGTATATCCGCTATGAGCATTAAGGACGCAGCAATGAGACATCCTATTGTTATTATGTGCTGGCTACGTAGTTGTTGCGGAGTAACGACAGAGCTATGTCGCATTACTTTGGACGCAGTCAGTATTGGCGAAACAAGTACAACCGCTATGCCTAAGGCAAGAGGGATATCAATAAACAATGGGAGGACATTGAAGAAAAATAACCAGGTATTTCTATCTATTGAATGTTGCGCGTAAAGTTTCGACTGCAAATCATAGAGCTTCTTTTCAAATAAATGCAAAACATTCTTTTTTTGTTCGGCTGTTAATTGTTCAACATATTTCTCGATAGTTAAGAGAGTAGAAAGAAACTTATCTGGGGTATACATGAAGACGTAATCAATAATTGTGGGCGCAAATGTTAAGATAATGCTTGTCAATCTGATATCATTAAAATTACGTAAAACCAAAGCTAGGCAGCCAATCTTTGCGGCTTCTCGTAATAATGAACTGAGTGCTTTGGTAAATGTTAATCTTGCAAGAGACGTTCCTGGAGCTCTAAATGCCGTCGTGAGCAACGCTTCAACCTTTTGCAGAGCGTCACTTTTAGCGGTTGTCTTTACGCGCTCAGTACGATCAAGTAAATTTTCACGCTTATCCAATAACCCGTTTCCCATGCAAACCAGACACGTAGGAAGCAGAAGAAGCAGGCCTAAAACTTGAAGTTCTTTGATAATATTCACAAAGCATCTTTCACATAAAAACGCATGATGAGCCACGGAGCCTCATAGAATGACAGCTCAGAAGTCTTTTGTAAAAAAGCCCATTGAATTCAGCAAAAATACGGTTTTTGAAGAAACGTACAGATACTCGGGCTGGTTGCTTCATTAGCAATGCCCTTATCGCGAAAAGTACTTTCTATAGCTTGATAACATCAAGAGCAAGTGTATCCCACTTATTCTGCTGAGATTTATAATCGCCAACAAAGGCGATCATAGCCCCATTATCGGTACAAAAACTTGGCGGAGCCGCAAAAAACTTTCTTTTAGCCTGCATGCAAAAAGCCTCAAGACGCGATCGTAGATACTTATTACAGGCAACACCACCGGCAAACGTCACCGTTTGTATATCGGGCTGGCGTATAAGCGCCTCACGTACCGACGCACAAAAAATGTCGCCAACACACACGAGCAATGAACTTGCTACCTGTTGTTGTAGCGCAGGCGTGAGCGCCGTCTTTATCGGCCCTGTTGCCAAATCGTAGGCACCTTTTTTGGCAAGATCATACAGCACCGCAGTTTTAAGTCCCGAAAAGCTAAACTCGAGACGCTCTTTAGAAAATTTGGTGCGTGGATACGAAAAGAAGTCATGAAAGTTTACCTGCGCCGCTAATTTTTCGATGACCGCGCCACCGGGATAACCAAGCCCTAACATTTTTGCGATTTTATCAAAGGCTTCACCGGCCGCATCATCATGTGTTTGACCGATAAGCTCGTAATTACCAAAATCTTTTACTCTGTGTAGTGCCGTATGGCCACCGGAGGCGGAAAGCGCAAGCATAGGAAATTCGATGCCGTTCCTAACACCCCCATCAGATTGCAAAAATGATGAGAAAATATGACCTTCAAGGTGGTCAACACCCATAATTTTTTTTCTCAGCGCCCATGCAATACCTTTGGCAAAGCTCAGACCCACAAGAAGCGAGCCAACAAGCCCTGGTCTATTGGTAACGGCAATGCCATCGATGTGCTCGATAGATATACCCGCTTTGGCCAAAGCATGAGCAACGATAATATCAATTTTTTCGAGCTGAGAGCGGGAGGCAATTTCGGGAACAACGCCTCCGTACACTTCATGAAGATCGATTTGTGAAAAGAGTGCATGTGAGAGTAACTTGTGCGCCGCAGTATCAAAAACAGCGGCGCCCGTTTCATCACATGACGTATCAATACCTAGAATCAGCATTGAAACGCTTACTTATTTTCCGTATTTTTTTTCTTGAGCATCATATCCCAAAACTCTTGATTTGTTTTGGTCCTGCGCATTTTATCAATCAAGAACTCCATGCCTTCGGTCGTGCTCATGGTTCCAACAAAACGCTGGAGAACCAACATATTTCTCAACTGCTCTTCAGAGAGCATTAACTCTTCACGACGTGTGCCGGACATTTGAAGATCAAATGCAGGGAATATGCGCTTATTAGATAATTTACGCGTTAAATGAATTTCCATATTGCCGGTTCCTTTGAACTCTTCAAAAATAACCTCGTCCATACGAGAACCGGTCTCTACGAGTGCTGTTGCCAAAATGGTCAACGAACCACCCTCTTCAATGTTACGCGCTGCACCAAAGAAACGTTTTGGGCGTTGCAATGCATTTGCATCAATACCACCCGTCAAAACTTTTCCTGATGCTGGAGCAAGCGTATTGTAGGCACGCGCAAGACGCGTTAACGAGTCGAGCAGAATAACAACATCATGCCCAGCTTCAACTAATCGTTTAGCTTTTTCGAGCACAATCTCGGCAACCTGCACATGGCGTGTGGCATACTCGTCAAACGTTGAGCTGACAACTTCGGCTTTAACCGAACGTTCCATATCAGTTACTTCTTCAGGACGTTCATCAATCAACAACACAATCATGATTACTTCGGGATTGTTCTTGATGATGGTATTGGCCAGCTCTTTGAGCAACAACGTTTTACCCGTTTTTGGCGGGGCAACAATAAGACCACGCTGTCCCTTACCAATCGGAACAAAAATATCCATAATGCGGGTCGAAATAACCGAAGGATCGGCTTCAAGTTCAAATTTTTTATTAGGGAAAAGAGGCGTTAAATTTTCAAACATTGTCTTGGTCGTTACGTGAGCAGGCGGTTGAAAGTTAATAGACTCAACACGCTGCAGTGCAAAATATTTTTCACCCTCTTTGGGTTTACGAATGGTTCCCTTTATCCCATCACCGGTACGAAGGCCAAAACGCTTAATATGCGCTGGCGAAACATAAATATCATCAGGACCAGGAACATAATTAAATTTTGGTGAACGCAAGAAGCCAAATCCATCAGGCAGACGCTCCAAAATACCTTCACCCCAAATTTCAACACGTTGATCAGACTGAGACTCGAGAATTTTAAAAATTATTTCCTGTTTTTTGAGAGAGGCAACGTCCGGTATTCCCAATTCCTGGGCATAGATAATAAGGCTGGTGATATTCATTTCTTTAAGTTCTTGGACGTTGATCGACTTCATAGGAGGCAGAGGTTCAGGAACCTGTGGAGTTGGTGTTGGCGCAGTAATCTGAGCGGGCTCTGATGGTTGAGCAGGCCGTTGTTGCGTAACTGCTTTTTCAGCCAATTTGGGCACAGCAGCACGAGGCCCATGGGCCGGCTTTTCACTTTTGGTAACCGCCGGCGCTGGAACACTTTTTACCTCTGGCTGAGACGGTTGTCGTGAAGCATCGCCCTCTGAAGGACTTTTGACAGAGGATTGCTGAAGAACTTTATCGGACGCTTCGACATGTTTATTACTCATTGTACCCCACAAGATAGATAGAGATATGATTGAACATTATATGATTTTTCCGTTGTTTGACCCCACCCAGGCAGCCTATTCTCCTGAGAACTGTGAAAAAACACCAAAAAATGGTCAAAATAGAACTTTCGGTGTTTCTAATTTTAGTTTGCCGGATTATTTTCTATTTTTCAAGTATTTAACGCAATTGCCAATTAATTGAAAATTAGAACTTATTTCTTGCCTTTAAGTAGTAACATTACCGGGCTTGCGATGTAGATCGATGAATAGGTACCTACAATAATTCCAACAAAAAGGACAATTGCCAAGCCATGAAGCGCTTCACCACCCAAGATAAGGATGGAAGAAACGGCTAACAACGTGGCAAAACTGGTCAAAAGTGTGCGTTTAAGAGTCTGATTAATGCTTAAATTAGCAATTTCGTACTCTGAAGCACCTTTTAATTTTTTAAAGTTTTCTTTAATACGACTGAAAATAACGATCGTATCATGAAGAGAATATCCAAGAATAGAAAGGACTGATGCCAAAACGTTGAGCGAAATAGGCTCTTCAAAAAGAAGCAGAAACACTAATACCGCCAACAAGTCATGTACCAATGAAGCCACGGCTCCGACACCGAATCTAAACTGTGATCGCAGGGCTATGTACAGCAACAAAACCAATAAGCACAGCAACAATGCGAAAACAGCGTTTTTGGTCGTATCCCTACCAACTTCAGCACCAACCGATTGAACACCCTCCATGCGCACCGGATTGCCAACAATGCCTTCAACCAAAGCTGATTTAACTTTATTCTCTATCCCCGTCGAGGCATCTGTAATACGAATGAGCACATCTCTGCCGCCAACACCGACGCTTTGAATAACGGCATCCTTCCAGCCCTTGCTGGCCATCGCCTCGCGCACCTTATCTTCATGCACAGGCTGATCAAAGGCAACGCGCAGCTCCGTACCGCCAACAAAATCAATGTTATATGTAAAACCGCCCTTAACTACATATGCTACCGCGCCAATAAGCAAATAAACAACCGACAACGCAAGCCATACATAGCGGTATTTGAGAAAATCTATTTTATAGTGAATTGAACCGGCAGAATTCTCTTGCATAATCTCTCCGTTTTATTTACTAACACTCTACCTTTCTGTTCCACGGCCACTACTTAGGCAACCTGGATAACAGAAACGTACTTTCTCCCCTTGAGACCAGAATGAAATTTGACGTGGCCACTCACATGCGCGAAGAGCGTATCATCTCCACCACGAAGCACACCTTTGCCCGGATGGATTTTAGTACCACGTTGACGAACTATGATTTCGCCTGAATTTACAAGATGACCGTCAAAACGCTTGCACCCCAAACGCTTTGAAATGCTATCACGGCCGTTACCTGTAGAGCCACCACTTTTACTCGTTGCCATGTTAAGTCCTTAATGGATTATTACGTTGAAAACGCGGATTTTGTAGGAATTAAACTAGTTTTTTATTATGGCGTTTTTAAGCGAAAAGTCAAAAATATTTTATACAAATGAATTCGGGCGGCCACAAAAATGGGCCGCCCACTTAAGAATTACGCTTCGTCAGTGCTGCCTTGTAGTTTTGTGAATATTTCTTTTTTAACCGTATCAAGAGACTTTATTTTGCTCATTGCTGGATAGACCATGAGGTTGCGCACCGTAACGCCAGCATTCCACGAACTCAAACCGATAGCTTTGACCTGTTGCGCAGCATAGGGATCTTTCCATGTGGCGATTTGTTGTAGTTCAATGATTTTTTTCTCCGCATCAGGCAAGCCTCTGCCGATAGTAATCTTACCGTCGTCAACGTTAATCCAATACGTTTGGAAGCTCAATGGATCCAGGGCAAGCTGGTCATAGGGTTTGTCATCAGTTGATATACTTTGATCAAACGAAATAACCGGATCACCAAGATGTTTACGACTAATCTCTGTTTTAGTGTTTGACCATTTCCCTATAACAATCTCATACATCGGCTTTCCCGTATTACGTGTGGGATCGCTAGAACCTGCAAACCCAATAAATGCATCGCTATCTGCCTTAATTTCACATACAAAAAGCCCTTGTCCAGGAACTTTAAAGCTCTCAGGCAGCCAGAGATATTCATCTTTGAAGCTGATATCAATCCCACGATCACCTTGCACTGACGGTTTTTTGTATATATCGCGGAAAATTCCGTTAGCACGCAGATACCACTCTCTACGCTGTTGGGCATCTTTATTGTCCATGCGATCAATTAAAAAACGATTACTATATGCCTTGAGGAACACCGTAAATAGATCACCGTATAAACCGTACGTAGAATTATCCAACGCCCTACCCGTCACTTCTTCGCACACAGCATTAATCCCGCCAATGATACGGCTCTTAGAAGCTCCCTCAAGACATGCAAATCCTATGACGTTATCCAAAATTTCTTTGTATTTTTCTATTTTTTGCTCAAGCCCAAGAGACGCTGCAGAAGCAAGACCATCTTCAACGTTCCTTTTGGCCACTTGAATGGCCATCGATGGGGCTTGAAGTTGCGCCGTCGAACGCGTAATCTGTTCTGGCGGCGGAATATACCGTTGTGCAAGCGATTGTATCTCTGAGAGCTTTGCTTCATCTGTTGCTGCAAGAACACGCGATAAAATAGCCCCACCAAGCATCCCTGCAGATAGCCCAACGGCAAGACTCGCGCTTGCTGCCTCAACGCCGCTACGTGACAAAACGGTAGCTGAAAATTCGGTAGCTTCTGCTGAACGAGTTCTTAAAATTTGATTTCGTTGCGTCGCAAGTTCCTCCTGGCTCTTTTGCATACCAAGAAGCGTAAATTGCGCGACCCCGTTCTTTGTTATAGAAAAATCATAGGTGTATGTTGCGCCCGGGCGTGGCGTTGATTCTAGCCGCTTAAGACCATTCAAGAAAAGCTCTCTTACGCGCACTAACGGCCCATCTTGAAAGCCGCGGTACCAGAATGGGGCTACAACTTCTAGTGCGCCTTTTATGGGAATAAATTCAATGCTTTCTTTTCCATACTGCGTCTTAACATCACCAAAGCCTATTTCAACTTCAGGCCAAATAGAAACATCGCTAATGGCAACGGTACCCGGTCCTGATGAAAAGCCTATGCGAGCAATGCCCTGGAGCACGCTTTCATCCCGTCCAAACCAATCTTGCCAAAAAAGAAATGGATCGGTCCCCACAGGACCTTGGCCAATGAGAATCATGCCCTTATAAAGGCTTACCCAAACTTTTTGGCTGCGATCTATTTTGATATCGCTTGTCACCACAGCATCCTGAGGATTTTCGTGACGACAGATTGAAACACCCTGTGCGCCAAAAATAATATCATAGCCTTTATTTGCCGGACCTTCGACCAGATTTGGGTCTTGGACAAAGCAAATCCTGAAATCGCCATTGCCCTTCACGATGAAATGAAGCGCACCCGCATCTGCTGGTGACAATGGCAGCTTGAGCCACGCAGGGGAATTGCCCGTCCCAAGAGCAACATTGCCATCGATGGTAACATAGGAGGTATCAAACGGAACTTTGGATACCATTGGATAATCAATTTGCTGAACATCTTGATATACCGTTTCAGTCCCATATGCACTGAAACCAATTTTATTAACGAGTTTATAATTTTGGTCCTTCCAGGCCATAATAATGCCAACACCTGGTTCACCTTTTCCAACAACAATAAACCCATTATTGAGACTCACCCAGAAACTTTCAAACCTTCCCGGGCGCACACACGGCATGACTTCAGATGGAATACCCTTTTTAGGAACAACGGTAAGAACAGGCTCAAATTTTATATCTGAGTTTCCCTGGCCAGCGACAAATGACCTTTGTTTATAAATACGCGAAACCGTATTGTTATCATCACCAATAACAATAAGATATTCAGCATCTGGACCAGTTGCCGTACCAAGAGCAATACGAACATTGCCATCGTCACCTGATTTAGCTTTAAAAAGAATCGTGCATTTCCATGGATAGAGCATTGATTGTTCAAGCCATGCGTAGCCATCAGCAAAAAACGAGCCTAGTGCCACAGACTTTTCGGGACCAAAGTCATCAATTTTTTCGTATCCATGGCCCTTCATTTCAGGCTGCTGAGCAACATATATATCGGTCACTTGCGATGAAGCGCCAGGGCCAACAATCATACCTTCACGTTCAATAGGAGTTGTTCCGCTCAGAAGTTGCAGCGATAGCATATCGCCATCCCAAGGAATATATGTTTTTTGCGCATCTTGGAATTGGCCAAGATTTGGATCACCTTTGTCACCAACATAGCCAACGCCATCGTCCGGCGATTCTTCACCACGTTCTTGACGCTCATAAAGTGCCATAAGCCTGTCTCGTGAGGCCAGACGCCTGATGCCTTCTTGACTCGCCGTAACAATCAGCGGGCCTTCCTGCCCAACATCAGGCAAAGATGCATCAGGGCCACCGGAATCGCTCCAAACTATGTTATCAAGCACTTTAAGTGAGCCCTCCAGCCATGTGCCGAACAGAGAACTTTGCCATGACACTCTATTCCTGCGGAAAAGCATGACATCTGTCCTGGTTGGATGAGTTCTATTACTTAATTCAAATGACTTAATACCATAACGTTGAAGATCATCAAAATCTTTCTTTGAAAAACCAGGTTTTATGTCAGGGGTTGCTATTTCTACCCATTGGAGAAATGACTTAGCGGCATCGCTACCACCTGGAACTGCTACTTTCATCGAAGAAAAAAGCTTAGCAAATGGATTGCCCATAAGCATTGCTTTAACACGAGCAACCGGATCACCACTGCCAGCATTAATTATGGCTTGCCAACCGTCACGATATTGTGGTTCTATGATTTTTGCTGCAATGCGAGTTTCCCAATCGCTCTGCGATTCGCCTTCTTTAACTCCGGCATCAATGATTATTTGTGCAAGAAATTTTGCTAATCTCTGAATAGTGTCAATCCACCCATTAATACTTTGAGCTGCCGACCAATGGCTTGCCATCGCACCCCATCGAGCAGACTTGAAGGCGATATACGAAACACTTTTCTTACGCATTTCTTCAAGCGAGTCCAAAGGACCAAGCGTGGCAGCATAGGGCGCAAGTTCTTTTTTGAGCCGTTTAATCTCATGTTCTACGCTGCGTGCCGCCAAAAACGCTAATTGGCCCTTAACCGATCCAACAGCTGCCGGATTGCCAAGCCACAGATTATCAAAATCAACAGCGCCACCAGGCTCTCTTCCCGCAAACTTCCATTCAGCCCATGGGTTGCGGGCATCGCCATCTTTATAATCAATGAGCTCAATTTCATAGGTATCTTTATTAACCGCAATGACTTTTTTAGTTTTATCTTTACCAAATGCAGTGTGTTTTGACGCAATCACCACTGCATCATTTGAGGCATATTTTTTTACAACGGTAAACACAGTGGCACTATCGGTATCGTCTTTACCACCACTCGTCGACGGCCACGTACAGGAAAACTTCCATTTCCCATTAATATCAAGGGCACGCCAATAGTAGTAATTATTGGCAAAGTAACCCTTAAGACGAAAGGCTGCACCTTCTGGTAACCGTTGAATAAGAGCTGTTGGGTCTTTAAAAAATTTCATGGGATATGGCGTTTGGTTGTGCACAAGATGAATCAACGCATACCCATGTGGAGTTGGACCACCCGAAGATGTACTATCGGACGCATCCGAACCAATAAGAGGACGTGCAAAAAAACATACCCAAAGCATTGCCAGCATCAATAAAAGTTTGCGCATACCACTCTCCCTGTAAAAAAATGAAAACAATACTAAGAACCAAGCTAGCTGGACAGGTTGAAATGGTGCAATGGTTTGGTAAAAAAAGCTTGCAGGATAGTGAAGCAAATTATGTTTTTTATTGCGCCAGCGCAAGCGACACTTTGGGATTAGCCGCATGCCCCTTAATCGTTTCTTTAATAGGCTCATGGAAGGTAATTAATTCCAATGAACCGAGAAGAGATGCCGCTGAAGCCTGTGCAAGCTTTTTATTGTCGATTGAATTTTTGAGCTCAATTAAAGGAGACTTAATAACTGAAGGCGGAAGAGGCGCTTTCCAATCTTCGACAGTAGCAACATAGGCGGGATCAAGGAGAGCCACAACACAGTGCATTGGTATAGCAGTATCTTCAAGTGTTGTTTCTTGGGCCTCCCAACTACCCGTCCATGCATTTTTTTGAAATGAGAAAAAGCGCCGGGGCGTACCCTTGGCTATATGCACGCTTTTTACGGTATTTGATTTTTCAAAATTTTGTTTAACCGTTGGACAGATCAATAAGAAATATTTCTTTTCATCCTGCTCTTCGAGCGGCAACCTATAAAATCCCTCACTGTTGCTTATGGTTTCTTTGCCATCAAATAAAACACGAAAACGCGGAACAGCCCCACATGCTCCCTGAACTTTGATACACCCCCGCACTTCTGGTTGCGGCTTTGCTCCCCACGCAGGTGAAAAGGAAAAAACAAACAAGCTCAACAGCAGTATGAGATGTTTCATAGAAACCCTTTTTTTTAAAATTTCACATTTCGCCTCAATGATAGTGCAGCCCCCATCACCACGCAAGCCTCTTGGTTTTTTATTACAAAATGAGATATTGGAGCAGCGGTCGCATCACGCGAACGGTTGCGATATACTTGAAAGTAAGTTTTTTTAGGCAGGAAGATCATATGCGAAAAAAAATAAGCGCCTTTTTTCAAAACGCGTTGCTTTCAGGGTGCACTCCGCAGCGACTCACGCTGTCATGCTGCTTGGGCCTTTATATCGCTTTTTCTCCATTTCCCGGTGTTCATACGATCATCATGCTGGCGTGTAATTATTTTTTCAATCTTCATTTTCCCACTCTTTTGATCGCCACATCGATTAACAATCCATGGACCATGATTCCTTTTTACTTGTTTGATTATAATTTCGGATACTGGTTCGTACACTCACTCATGGGATGGCAACCATCTTTGGTATTTTCATTAACCAAAATCTTTGGATCAACAAAAATTTGCATCTGGTCTTTCTTGATTGGAGGAAATGTTGCAGGAATTGCCGTAGCACTTGTCAGCTATCCCCTTCTTCTATGGTTTTTCACGCGACTGGCATCACATTTCAACAACAATGAAAATATGAGCATGAAATCATGAAAATTATTGCCACTAACAAACGCGCTTATCACAATTACGAAATACTTGAAACTCTCCAGGCAGGCATTGTGCTCAAAGGAGATGAGATTAAATCGCTCAGGAGTAAACACATCTCACTCACCGACGCCTTTGCAACAGTCCACCAAGGAAATCTAGTTCTTACCAATTGCCACATAACTCCTTACAAGCACGCATACACCAAGGAGGATACCTCACGTCGTCCCCGCACGCTTCTCCTCCATAAAAGAGAAATTAATCGGCTCGTGGGCGCAATATCGCGCAAAGGGCTCACCATCGTCCCGCTTAAAGTTTATCTTAATGAACGCGGCTACGCGAAAATTGAACTTGGCGTCGCTAAACACAAAAATGCGGCAAGTAAAAAGCAGGAACTTAAAGAACGCGATATCAGGCGTGAAACGGCACGCGAAGCCAAAGTACGTCTGGATTAGGTCGCAACATGGTTATTGGGAAAAAAGTCTACCGTCAACATACCGTCATCGATTCAATGGCATGGGCACGTGACCACAGCGATGACGCTCCCGACGGCTCAGTATTTCTTGCAGATGTTCTCACGGGAGCAAAAGGACGCCATAATCGCACCTGGAATATTCAACAGGGACAACTTATTGTCACCCTCTTACTCAAACCATCTGCCCCTCTTTTTGCCGTACCAGAAGACAATGCTATCAGACTCAACCAACTTTCTATGGCATTGAGCCTCGGTATCTTGGAACCGCTCAAAACATATGGTGCCACCCTCAAGTGGCCCAATGATTTTGTTATCGGACAGAAAAAAATTGGCGGGATGCTCGTACAGGTAGTATGGCAAAACGCCACTCCACGCAGTATTGTCGTTGGCTTTGCGCTTAATGTTAATAATCAGTTTGCGTCCGATGACCCTCTGGCTACGCATGCAACAAGTTTATGCAGTATCACGGGGACTGAACTTGATCGTCGTGCGCTTTATAAAGATATTCTTTCACACCTCAACCGCTGGTACATGGAATGGAAACACCATAACTTTGCGGGAATTTATCGGCAGTGGCGCACGGAGCAGTCATATCTTGGACAACCCATCACCGTCCATCAAAGCGATGGCGAGCTGGTTAATGGTCGTGCTCAACAAGTTTTTCCCAATGGGGATTTATCGCTGCTGGACGAAAACGGCAAACAAAGAATTATTTCATTTTATCAGGTCGAAGAAATCGCTCACCGTTAACATAATACTTGCGAAGATATCCAGTTTGTATTTTCAAAAATGAAAACATTGACACATACGGCGTTTTTATTTTATGTTTCAAGCCTTCGTAAATTACATATGACGTTGGCTTATCATCTGGCGTCCGGGGAAAGGTGGAATCTTTCGGGGGCGAAGTTTAACCCTATTGCTGAGATTGTGATATGAATTTTTCAACTCGAAGAATAGTTATTGTCTTTTTTTTAGTACTCTGCGCACCACCAATTTATGCGCAAGTTGGCCCAAGCAATGATTACTTTGCCGGTGAGCTCGATATAGAAAAGCTCGATGCCTATGATGACGCGCATCCATTTGTCCGCTATATCGATGCGCAGACTATGGCACAAGGTCTTTACGAAGTTAAAGAACCGCTGTGGAAAAGCACAACGCACCCAGCAGGACGAGATCTTCTTTATCTTCTCCCCTACAAAATTGGTGCCATTGAATACGGCGGGTTTGCACTTAATTTTCTTTTTAATATGACTGGCAACCTCAATCTCACCACGAATGATCTTTTCAGCATCGAGGATGCCTTAGGACAGGGGGATTTTTATAACATCGTCGCCGGATTATTACCAACCGAAACCACTGCAGATGAAATTAAAGAGCTCATACCCTTTTTCAAAAAAATTACGCTTCAAGAATATCGATCGGGCATGCTCGCCCAATTTGGCCTAACCCGCGGTCCATTTTCGTTTCAACTACACACGTCGCTGCAACTTGTCGTACGTAATTTGTGGCTCAATATGCGAGATAGATCAGATCTCACCGATGTTCTACGACAAAAATTTGGCGTCGGCGATTTTGATCAGCATGAAGGGTTCCTGCTCCGTTTTGGACTTGGCGATACACGCCTTAAGCTAGGGCTCAATACTGTGAATGCACCAAGCGTGCAGGTTGATGTCGGACTTGAAGCCATTCTTCCAACCAGTAGATTTTCTTACAGCCCTAGCATTCAACTTGGGCTTGCGAAAGCTTCATTTTCTGATGAAGAAGACGCACTTCTTGCCGTCAAGAACTCATTACGTGGTGTTCGTGACTACCTTCTCGATCCACATCTTGGCAATGGACATTTTGGTTTTGGTTGCTATCTAGAAGCAAAAATCGGGCTTTTCCACGATCTTATTCAATGGTGGAACCACATCTCGTATGACGTGCTTTTCCCTGATGACGAAGATCGTATTTTTATGTTTAGAAAAACATTAACACCTGAAAACATTGATCCAAACGCTGGGCCAACCCCGAGCCAGGAGCTTCTTAATACCTACATCCGCCAATACGTTTTCCCCTCATCATTCAAATCAACCGTTTATCCCGGTGGCATTTTGAATTTTGTTACTGCAGCAAATGTTGATTTTACCAAGCGCGTTCGATTTGCGCTGGGTTATGACTTTTATGCGCAGCAAGAAGAAAGGATTAAAAGTATCCATAATACCGAAATAAAAATTCAGGATTTACGTGTTGAAGATGCCGAAGTTCCAAGCGTGTATCAGCACAAAATATTTAGTGAAATTTTATATCACAACCCTAAGCCAAAAAGTGATTTCGGTATCGGAGTAGGAGGTGACATAACCGTTGGAAGTAGAAACATCGGTGAAGATTGGACAGCATATATCAAAATTACCTCATCTTTCTAAAGGATTAGACATGAAGTTCGTATACATCGTTGGTCTTAGTTCTATCGTTATGACAAGTGCTGTAGCCGGAAATGAAGCACAAGAAGTAATAGTAAACATACAAGAACCCGGCGCTCAACTGATGCCCCCCCCAGGAGCGCAACAAATACAAAAGCCATCCGTATCTGCCGCTCCAAAATTTGTCATTCGTGCGCCCAAAAAGCTGGCGGCTGGTAATCGCATGAAGCTTCTGGATGCTGAATTGTGTATCAACCCAACCTGCGTCCTGCGCACCGAGATTGCATGCACTGTCGCACGCAAAATGCTCCAAGAGTTACCAACTATGCCTGAAGATCGCATAATCATCCTTGGCAAAATACAATCACTCTTATCCTCAATCAGAAAATTTTTTGTTCAGATTCACGGCTTTGCCTATCTCATTAGACCGGTCATAGAAGAAAGTCTTCTTGGCGATGTGCAAGATCAAACGCTGCGTGCTCAGCTTAAAAAAAATAGCGCTCTTCTCAATTTCCTTGACTGTTCGGCACACGAGCAAAACATATTCTTTGAATCTTGGGTACAAACTAAAGAAAAGTTAAAAGATGCTTGTACCGAGATTATTATTTTCTTTGGCGACTTGACCGAAAGCCTTTCCCCAGAAACACGGGAAGAATACCTTAAAGCTCGCGCACAATTCTTCAAACGTAAATAACAATAATTAACAACGATGGAAGCATTCACAGAACTTTCAGGAACGGTGGAACACATCGTTTTTAAAGGTGAAGAAAATGGCTTCCTCGTATTCACCCTCAAAGTAAGTTCACGAGAAACGATCACGGTCCGTGGCACCATTGGCAATTTGCATCAGGGTTCTGACGTCACCATACGCGGTACGTGGTCGTTTCATCCCAAATTCGGACGACAGCTCGAAGCGCATGAATGCGTCACCAAACTCCCCTCATCGGCGCTGGGAATTCAAAAATATCTTTCATCAGGGCTCATCAAAGGCATCGGTCCTAAATTTGCCGAAAAACTTGTGTCTGCCTTTGGTGAAAAAACGCTTGAAGTTATCGATAAAGAGCCGCAACGTTTATTGCGTATCGGTGGCGTTGGCCCCAAGCGCGTAGAAGCTATCGTTACCGCATGGCAAAGCCAAAAAGAGATTTCGCGCGTAATGGTCTTTTTGCGCTCAAAAGATGTTTCGCCGGCGTATGCGGTTAAAATTTTCAAAACGTATGGCAATCAATCGATTGAAAAAATCCAAGAAAATCCTTATCGCCTTGTTGAGGATATTTGGGGCATCGGGTTTAAAACCGCTGATCAAATTGCCCTCAAGCTTGGGCTTGAACGTCATGCACAAGATCGCATTAAGGCGGGTATTTTGTATGCCATTACGCAAGCAACTGAAGGCGGGCACCTTTACGTTGAAGTACCAAAGCTTAAAGACACTGCAATTCAAATTCTTGAGCTGAGTGAGACAGAAGGACACACCGAGCTTGTAAAAAGCGCGCTTACCGCACTCTACCAAGAAGACAAGGTAAAACTTATTTCTCACAACGATCATCATTATCTTTCGCTTCCACAATTTTATCACTCAGAAAAAGGAATCGCCCACAAGGTATTACGCTTACTTGAGCACCCATCGACAGTAAAAAAATTTGATATCGATGCAATCTATCGTGAAATCCGGCTCCCCGATGAACGCGGCGTTGAACTCAATGAAGATCAACAACGCGGCATTCTCAGTTGCCTACAGCATAAAATGACCATTATTACTGGCGGGCCTGGCACAGGTAAAACAACGCTCGTCAAACGGCTCATTCGCACGCTTGAAAGCAATCATGTACGCTTTAAGCTTGCCGCGCCTACCGGTCGCGCCGCAAAACGGTTGTTTGAAAGCACCGGCAAGAATACTGAGACACTTCATCGTCTTCTCGAATTCACGCCAGGGGCAATGACATTTACGCGTAACGAGCATAATGCGCTTGAGCTTGATTATCTGATTGTCGATGAGGCATCGATGATCGATGTTTTTCTCATGCATGCCATCATGAAAGCATTGCCATGGAATGCAACGCTCGTACTTATCGGTGACATTGATCAACTGCCTTCAGTCGGCGCAGGCAACGTGCTTAAAGACCTCATCGATTCGACAAAGATCGCCACCGTGCGACTCACACAAATTTTTAGGCAAGCACAAAACAGCCTCATTATCGTCAATGCTCACCGTGTTAACCGTGGAGAATTTCCTCAGTCGTTTATTCCGGGATCGAAAAAAGATTTTGCTTATATCAAAGAGGATACGCCTGAAAATATTTTTCCATTGCTGCGTAAACTTTATGAACAACAACTACCACAGGTGGGTATCGATCCTTCGGACAGTATTGTACTGGTACCCATGAACCGCGGCATTGTTGGCACGCAACGACTCAACCAAGAACTTCAAATGATTCTCAATCCGGACAACAATCCTGATAAGCAAGCAACACAATTTGGCACAATTTACAAGGTGGCAGATCGTGTGATGCAAATTCGTAATAACTACGACAAATTTGTTTTTAACGGTGATATCGGCACCATTACCGACATCAACAAAGTCGACCAGGAACTCACCATTGCTTTTGGTGAGCGGAGTCTCACGTATGATTTTACTGAACTCAACGAATTGACCTTGTCATACGCCGTATCAATTCACAAAAGCCAAGGATCAGAATTTGCCTGCGTCATCATTCCTATCTTTATGCAGCACTTTATTCTGCTCCAACGAAATTTGATCTATACTGCCATCACGCGTGCGAAAAAATTGTGTATCTTGATTGGCCAGTCCAAAGCAATCGCAATGGGCATCAGAAACGATAAGGGCACCAAGCGGCTCACGTTTCTTAAAGAATTTTTAACCACCAATCTTGAAGCACGTTCCTAATCATCACTGAAAGGAGTCACGTGAGTTCTGATACAAAAAATCTTAAGTCTATGCTTACCAAACCCCACTCGCGTTATCGTAATATTATTTTTGATCTTGGTGGCGTATTGGTTCACTACAAACCACGTGAGCTTATTGAGCAGGCATTTAAAGAGCATACCGAAAAACCTTGGTATCTCCTTGATGTCATAAAGCTCCCAGAATATACCGAAATTGATCGTGGCACCCTCACGCCAGAACAAGCAATTAAGCTTGTTGCACCACGTTTTCCAGATAAGCCATTTGTAGCACACTGCACGACGCTGTTAAAACATCTTGTCGAGCAACTTGTTCCTATCGATGAGGGCGTAAAGACATTGCATGCAGTACGTGCTCGGGGGTTTAACACCTATATTCTTTCCAATTTTTCTGCACCAGCACACCAGAGAATTGCTGCATATGAGTTTCTTTCACTCTTCGATGGCGCCGTTTTTTCATATAAAATTAAACTTATTAAGCCAGAGCTAGAAATTTATCAGCATCTCTTGACCACCTACAATCTTGACCCTCATGAATGCCTTTTTATCGATGACCTTGAAGTTAATATTGAGGGCGCACAGAATGCGGGCATTGACGGCATCCTGTGTAAAGATCACGCTTACGTTGTTGAGGAATTAAAGAAACGTGGAATCCTTGCATAAAGGGCATACCATGGAACAAGCACCAACCACATGTTTGGACGCGTGTGTTTTTGTCATTCTTGGTGCAACGGGGGATCTAGCTCAACGAAAACTGATACCGGCAATTTATAAGCTTGTCGCATCTGAGAAAATTTGCAGCTTTGCACTCGTCGGTGTCGCCAACAGCGCAACAACCATGCACGAAATTCTTGAGCAATCACGCAAATTTATTCATAACATCGACCGGTCCGTATGGTCGAAGCTCCAAAAGCGCCTCTATTATTACCAAATGGACTTTCACGACAAACAGGCTTACAAGGGGCTCCGCACGCTCATTGAAAACGTTGAAGGATGTCACAAACTTGGCTGCAATCGACTTTTTTATCTTGCCACAATGCCGCAGCATTTTGCCGTTATTACTAAAAATCTTTCTACGTATAGCATCGCTGAAAAACACCAAGAAGGACACCTTACTAAACGTGGTACATGGGCCCGCGTTGTGTATGAAAAGCCCTTTGGCTATGATCTGAAATCAGCACGCACCATCAATCGAGCCATCAAAAGAGTTTTTGATGAAAAACAGGTTTTTAGAATAGATCATTATTTGGGCAAGGAGCTGGTTGCCAATATCGCGTTAGCACGTTTTACCAATCGAATTTTTGAGCCCTTGTGGAGTCATGAGCATATTGACTCAGTACAAATTGTACTCAGCGAATCGATTGGCCTTGAACATCGCGGTGCGTTTTATGATGCTTGTGGGGCACTTAATGATGTTGTCCAAAATCATCTGCTTCAAATTCTGGCACTTGTTGCCATGGAACCTCCAGAAAAACTAACGGCTGAATATCTACGTAACTGCAAAGTACGCGTACTTTCAAAAGCGAAAGTTGTCTCAGCGATTCTTGGCCAATATGACGGCTATCTCAAAGAAAAAAATGTTAAACCCCATTCAACAACTGAAACATTTGCAGCTGTAAAGCTCATTATCAACAACCGACGTTGGAAGGGAGTTCCGTTTTATCTCAAGACGGGCAAGCACCTCAAACATGATGAGGCAAGCATTCACATAAAATTTAAAATGGTTAAATGCCTGCTTGATTTTTGTCCGATGGATTCAAACTATTTGACCATCAAAATTCAACCTGATGAAGGTTTTTTTCTCGAACTCAATGTTAAATCGCCAGGAATTTTTAACCGCGTGGTTCCCGTCACCATGAATTTTTCGCACAACACGCACTGGGGACCCAATACCCCGGCAGCATACGAAGTACTCTTGGCAGACGCCATACGTGGCGATCATTTTGCATTTGTTCGAGCAGATGAAATTGATTGGTCATGGAAAATTATCGAACACATCAAACGTCTCAAAACGCACCTCTATCATTATGCAAAGGGGAGTGATGGCCCCAAAGAGGTCACTTTGCTTGATCCAAAATTACGGTGGAGGGCGTAAGTGAAGAATTATGTGAAAAAAATTTTATTAATCTCTCTGCTTTGCATACATTGCATGGCATCACTAGCGGCAATGCAAGTGGTCGAAGAAATAAACAATAGCCCCATTGAAAGCCACTACCCTCCCAACAAGAATGGCACAATCATTCTCAATGATGAAATCACGCTCATAGGCAACTGCACGCTTAATCATGATCTCGCGTTCAAGTCCAACGGAAGAATTATTATTACGCCAGGCGCGCATCTCATCATACAATCTAAGGAGAAGTGCACTAATAAAAGCCATTGGTTCATACTCACTACAATTTTCCACCTTAATGGGATCGAACCCACTACAATCGCAGGCATTAAACAAGATAATCTAATTTTCGAACATCAATCTTCAACAATTGACATTTGTGCCCACACCACATTCAGCTGTGAAGAAGAAACGCGGTATGACATAGGAACTCTTCATATTTTCCCCAACTCCGAATTATTTATGTATTTGAACATGTATTTCCATGATTTTTGGGGGCTAGAGCCCTGCTGGAATCCATTTCGCAAACCATTTAAAATTCATATTGATGAAAACATAGCACTTATTATAGGCGGTGTTGTGATTCCCAAGGGTACGTTTGACGGGTTAGAAGGCTACTATGATAGATAGACAAGGACAAAATATGAATATAGGCATTATTGGTCTTGGCCGCATGGGCGCCTCAATTGCACACCGCTTGGCAAAGCACGGACATACGGTCATCGGTTTTGATATCAATGCAGAGTCACGAGCCTTAGCACAACGCGATGGCATCCATTGCGTCGATCTCATCAGCGATTGTTCGGCACAAGCAGAAATTATCTGGCTCATGGTTCCTGAGGGCAAAGCGGTCGATGATGCGCTTACCGGCATTCAGGGAGGTTTAAAAAAACATTCTATTGTTATTGACGGCGGCAATAGTTTTTACAAAGATTCCATCGCACGCGCACAGCATTTGGCCAAACGTGAAATCAACTTTCTTGATTGCGGCACATCGGGCGGCTTGCACGGCAAAGATGCTGGCTTTTCACTCATGATTGGCGGCAACCTCACGGCTTACAAAACTGCACAGCCAGTTTTTGAAGCACTTGCCGCTCCAAAAGGGTTCGCTCATGTCGGCCCCTCTGGCGCAGGGCACTTTGTAAAAATGGTGCACAATGGCATAGAGTACGCACTTATGCAAGCATACGCCGAAGGGTTTCAGGTTCTTAAACAGGGCCCTTATACAGAGTTGAATTTGGAACAGATCGCCAACGTATGGAACCATGGCGCTATTGTGCGCTCATGGCTTCTTGAACTCACCCAACAAATCTTTTCACGCGGCAGCGATTTTGATGATATTTCTGGAGCCATCGGTGAGAATAAAACTGGTCAATGGACGGTAGCCACTGCAAAAATGCTTGGGATTCCCACCAACGTTATTGAAGAAGCACTCAGAATACGTGCATGGTCACGTGAATCGGGCGGCAATTATGCTACCAAGTTAGTTGCGATGATGCGGCATGAATTTGGCGGGCATGAGATAAAGAAAATTTGAAAAAGGATCAGTAATGAACGTAATAAAGAAAATGGTTTGCAGCTTTATAACACTCGGTTGTTTTGTCAGCACTGCCTACATGATGCAACAAGAGTATTTCCTACATAAAGCAACGCCTCACATTCTTGAAATAGAGAGAGCTCTTACTATCATGCCAGAAAATATCGATGCAATAATATTCTCTTCTCCCTTAAAAACAATCGTTATTAGGGCAGGAGCAACATTGTGCCTTGATAGTATTGAATTGGAACTATTAGGAAGACGCAGCATCATGTTCGAAGATGAAACATCGCAACTTGTCGCGCATGATGTCACGTTATTTTTTAATGGGCTCCTCCCCAAAATACCTCACATAACAATAATGCCGCAGAGCGAACTTACGCTTGGAATGCTTCCCCGCAATCTCACGATTATTCCCCTTGTGAAAAAAGCAATTTTCATCCAAACGTCTCGCTTCACCTATATAACCATCAAAAATGATACCGATGCCCCAGAAACAATTAATTTTTTCACCACGGACGACGGAGTGTTGTTAATTGGCGAGAACACAACACTCGATGGTAACCTATTTATGCAGTCACAAACTGATGGTAGATCAAGTTATGTAGCAATCGAGCACGTATCGACGGGGAAAAAATAGTTACCAAAGATCAACGGTAGAGTACGTAAAGAACTCTCCTGAAATCACTCATTTACTTATGTTTATATGGCTGGACTGCAAGATGCAATCCAAGGGAACCAAGTAAAGGAACAATGCTTGAAAGACGAGGATTACCCCTTGGAGAAAGCATTCGATAGAGATTTTCGCGATTAAGCTTTGCTTTGCGAGCAAGTGTCGACACCTCGGTTTTCTGAGCTTCAATTACATTTTTTAAGGCCAAAAGGAATATACGTGGATCCGAATCCATGAGTGCAGCATTAAGGTACTCATTCGCCTCAACAGGATCCTGCAAATCACGAAGTAATTTTTCTTGATAATCTTTTAATCTCTTAGTCATGTAACAAATCCCTACACTCAGTCCAATAATGTTTCGCCTTTTCTATATCACGCTTCTGGCTTCCCTTATCGCCACCAACCAAGAGAACAACCAATTTCGAGCCACACTTACTAAAATAAATCCTAAAACCCGGTCCATAATTTATTCGCATTTTCCCATATTCCATCACCATTCTTAATCGGCTTGCAATCGCCAAGATTACCGAGCCTAACCCTATCCAATCTTGTTCGTATAATAGCTCTCGCCTTCACATCAAGATCATCATGCCAGTCAGCAAACAGACTTTTCCCGGTTCTCGTAACATAAAAATTTATTGTTATCTGATCCATACAAAGCTATTGTAGTTTAAAAACTACAGCGGGCAAGAAATATTCAAAAAAGAAGAATTTTCCATAGATTTGCACGCAAAAAAACCTATACTTTACGCGATAATAAAAATTCATCACTCTTCTTACCAAGGACACCTCATGAAGAAGCTACTATTATCCGTACTCCTATCTGTTGCGCTCATAAGCACCACTCACGCAATGACTGACAATACCATTCCTAGTATTGCACATAACGGTTTTCAGCCGGGAGATATCGAACTTCGCAAAAAGATCATTAAAATTAGTGCAAACCATGTCGAGAAGGTACGTGAAATTAAGGGACGATGTTTTCTTGGTCACGATTTCACTTTCAATGACGGCGGAACACTTATCCTCGCTCCACACGCAGAACTTATTATTGGACATAAAGGGAAAGCGATCACCCTCTTCAATCTTAAACAGGATAGCTTAGTATTTATGAGCGGCTCTTCAAAAATCACTCTTGTCGGCGATGTTATTTTTGATTTTCTTGAAGATGTTCACTATCAACAAGGCATGCTCTCAATTCCACCGCACACCACACTTGATCTGATCTCAAAGAACCCCGGACTGGAATTTTTTGACCCCATCACCTTTCAACTCAATCTTTCTCCTTATGCAAAGATACATTGGTCAAAACGCCAATCGCCCCTACGATAACTCATGAAACAATATATCGACATTAGTTGGCCGATAACCAACGATGCATCGTCATATAAAAATCGTCACGTAGTACATATTGAGCCGACTAAAACTTTTACGCGTGATGGCGCACGCGAATCACGTATCGCGCTCGACTCACATACCGGAACTCATATCGACGCACCAGCGCATTTTCTGAAAGACGGAATCACGGTTGACCAACTCTGTTTTGACAAACTCATTGGCCCCTGCCGTGTGCTTGACCTTACCATGGTTAGCGAAAAAATTATGGCCAAAGATCTCAACGCGCACGAACCTTGCAATGGCGAAATTCTTTTACTCAAAACAACCAATAGTTCACACACGCCCATAGCACCCTTTGATCCAAATTTTGTGTATCTGTCAGCAGAAGCAGCAGACTATCTTGTGAGCAAGAAGATAAAAACTGTGGGGATTGACTACCTGGGCATTGAACGGAATCAGCCGGAGCACCAAACGCATCGATCATTATTGTCGGCGGGAATTGTTATTATTGAAGGATTGAGGCTGCAACACGTCGCTGCCGGTGCATACGAATTGATCTGTTTGCCACTCTTGTTATCGGGGCTTGATGCCTCTCCTGCTCGAGCGGTACTAGAACAGGAGAAAGGCCTTTAGGCGAAACCAATAAAAAAGGAGAAACCATGAAGTTATAGAAAATGCACATAAAGGAGTTTATGCAGTCGTTATAGATAGTTATTATAAAAAAGCGAGATTTTATGCATAAAAAATATATCGGTTTCTTGTGTCTTACTCATCTAATACTCATTCATCATTGCGCAGCTGAAATTCAAAACACTGTTGTAGTTACTGGAGATGGCCTGACCATCCAGGACGTGGTCAATGTAGCAAAGAACAGGTTCAAGGTAATAATTTCAGATGACGCTAAAAAAAGAATTACCGCGACACGAGCCAAGGTGGATACCTTGGTCAACGAGGGCAAAGTTGTCTATGGATTAACAACTGGTTTTGGATCACTTGCCAATGTTTCTATCTCGCAAGATCAAACGCAACAATTGCAAACAAATTTAATCAGAAGTCATGCAGCAGGCGTTGGAAACCCACTGTCAGAGGAAGTAGTACGCGCAGCACTTCTATTACGCGTTAATACTTTTGCAAAAGGTGTCTCTGGACTTCGACTTTCAACAGTTGAAAAACTTGTAGAAATGCTCAATAAAGAAATTTACCCTTATGTTCCCGAAAAAGGATCTGTCGGAGCAAGCGGCGATCTGGCGCCACTCTCTCATATCATGTTAGTTTTAATAGGCGAGGGCGAAGTTTTTTATCAAGGTAAGCGAGTTGAAACGCGCGCATATCTTAAGGAACTCAATTTTGAACCCACAAGCCTCTCCTCAAAAGAGGGCTTGGCGTTAAACAATGGAACTGCTGTACTTACAGCCGTTTCTGCCCTAACCATTGCTGACGCATACACGTTAATCAATGGAGCCCAAATTACAGCAGCCGCAACTTTTGAAGCCTTGAAAGCATGCTCGAGTCCATTTGACAGCAGAATTCATCAAGCTCGTCCCCATGATGGACAGGTTAAGTGCGCCTCAAATATACGAAGATTATTACAGGGCAGCTCTTTAATCGACTCTCATATTTCCAAAGTCCAAGATTGCTATAGCATAAGATGTTTTGCGCAAGTAATGGGTGCATCTATCGATGCGATTAATTATGCAAAAAAAGTTATCGAGGTAGAAATTAACTCCGCAACCGATAACCCATTAATTTTTGATGGCGCAGCCTACTCAGGCGGAAATTTTCATGGTCAACCAATTGCGTTGGCTATGGATTTTGCCGGCATGGCGATAGCAGAAATTGGTGATATATCTGAACGAAGAAGCGCACGTATTCTTGATCCTCAATTGAATGACGGCTTGCCAGCATTCCTTATCAAAGGAAGTGGCTTAAATTCAGGATTTATGATTCCTCAATACACAGCCGCTGCATTAGTTTCAGAAAATAAAATATTGGCTCATCCGGCATGCGTCGATTCTATCCCTACGTGTGCTAATCAGGAAGACCATGTAAGCATGGGGTCAATTTCTGCTCGAAAAGCATCAACCATTTTAAATAATGTTTTTTCAGTAGTTGCTATCGAGTTATTGCTTACAATTCAGGCATTAGACTTTAGAGAACAAATGCCAAGCGCTGCCATACAGGCCCTCAAAAAATTTGTGCGCAGCAAAGTTGATTTCGTTGAAGACGATCGCATTCTTTACAAAGATATCGATGCACTAACAGAGATCTTAAAATCAGGTGTTATTGTTACTACCGTCGAGCAACAAATTGGCGCGCTAGCGATTTAATACATTCCTATAGGGTGGCAATTCTACCGCCACCCTAATAAATATTACATAGAAAAGGCCTCTTATGCATCATTCTAATTATGGTATTCCACAGGGAACATCAGAGTTTTTTGGCATGCAATTTATTCAGAGGAAAATGGTTCTTGATATTATTGAAACAATTTACAAAGAATATGGATTTGATCCACTGAGTACACCAGTACTTGAACACGCAAAAGTATTTAGTGGCCATCATGGCGAGGGCGAGTCCCTTCTTTTTCACCTCAAGGATTGTACCTCTCAGGAGATGGTATTGCGTTATGATCTTACTGTTCCAATGGCACGATATATTGCAGATCATCCGGAAGCGCCAATTCCATTTAAACGATATCAGATCGCTACGGTATTTAGAGACGATGAAATTGACAAGGGACATTTCAGAGAATTTACCCAGTGCGATGGCGATGTTATTGGCGTAGGAGATCGATCCGCTGATGCAGAAGTAATACATATGGCATGTGAGGGTCTATCTCGATTGGGTTTTCCCAATTTTGTTATCAACATTAACCATCGCTTGATTATTAAAGCGCTTGCCGAAAAATCAGAACTTGCTGGCACTCAGGGCAGGCTACACCTGCAGAGGGCGATGGATGAAGTAAGTAAATTTTCTGAAAAATGGGTACATCACAATAATCCTGATTATCATAGTTCTTTTATAGCTCATATTAGGGAAATACTGGCGCGACGAGCATTGCCAGATAAGGCTGTTCAGGCCATCATTTTTGTTTGTACGTTGGAAGGTGATACCAATCATAAATTTGAAGTTATGAAAAAATTTCTTGGTGATTTCTCTGAAGGGGTCAACGGGATAGAAGAACTTGAAGAAATTTGTTCTTATCTTGATACCGATATAAAAAAAAGGATTAATTTTGATCTTCTGCTCGCTCGTGGTGCCGATTATTATACCGGTTTTATTCTTGAAGGAAGTATCCCCAATATACCTGTGGGCGCAGTACTTGGTGGAGGCAGATATGATCATCTCGTAAAAAATCTTGGCGGCCCAGATCTTCCTGCCGTTGGCATGGCCTTTGGCTTGGAAAGAATTCTAACGGCACTGTTGGAGTTAAAGCTCATACAGGAATATGATCATACGGTACGAATTCTCGTTGTGCCCACCGCCAAGCAACAACATCAACCATTACTCGAATTGACACGAAAACTACGCAAAAAAGGGCTTGCTGCAGACTTTATTCCGATGAATTCATGCTCAGAAATAGCTATAAAAGAGTATGCGCAGAAGAGAAATTTTTCGTTGCTCGCAACCTATGGTCAACATGGCATTTTGCTGCACGCAATAAAAAATAACGATATAGTGGGCGCTACCTCATCTCTGTGCTCGCTCCTTGCTTAACTCACAAAAATGACTTTCAGTCCGTTAATTAGACATATTCCCGCATGTGCAACGCCTTTCTTTAAGCCCCTGGAAGTATATCAGGGTGGCGTTGCATTTCATTAATTTCGAGTCAATTTTAGCCAAAAACACGTACTAATTGTAATAAAAAACAAAAATTGACAAACACAACTATTTAGCGCATAGTAAAGAAATTATTTCTAATTGATTTTTAATGTAGTTAAATAATGGATGAATTTTACAATATGGAGGTTTTTCGATGAAAAGCATGATGAAAAAAGTATGCGGAGCGCTGGTGCTTTCAGGATGCGTAATGATGCCAGATTATGGTATGCAGCCAACAAAGATTGAGGTTGCTTTCAGGACGTGTAATGATGATGTTATGCAGCCATCAGCAAAAAGAATGAGACGTGCATTCGACAAGCAGTTTGATGTTGATGTGTTTACGGCAGCAAAAAAAGGAGCCTTAATGGAGCTGTGGTTCTTGTTAGATCATTCTGCTGACCCCGATGCATGCGGTCAAGATGACACAACAGCATTGGTGGTGGCTTCAGCTCATGGGAATGTTGATATAGTAAGATTACTTTTAAAATTCAACGCTCATATTGATGCACAAGACCATAGCGGTTTGACGGCATTGATGGGGGCTTCGATGAATGGGCATATTGCTATAGTAAAAGAACTTCTAGCGCGTCCTATTAAGGTTAAGACGCAAGGTCCTGCTGAGGATATTAAGGTCAATACGCCAGATACAGATGACGTAACTGCAGTGATTACTAATAAAGGGAGCCCAATCCTAGATAACGGTGCTGATGTTAATATACAAAACAAAAATGGATTAACGGCATTGATGTGGGCCGCAGTGCGAGGGTATGCCGGTGTAGTACAGATCCTTCTTGAAGCTGGAGCAGATCAGGATATAAGGGATACAATTCCTCATAGTAATAGAACTGCTTTGGATTTTGCGCGTGCAAGAGGTCATCAAAATGTGGTTCTCGTACTCCAAAATTATCTTGGCAATACACTTGCTCAAGAATGGCCTGAATGTTCACGTGAACTTCTTGATACTGTTATAAAGCCATTTTTGGATTCGTAAAAATAAGATCATCAACAAGAAGTGTCGCTAAAATTCGTAAGAGCCGTTCACGATACGTGGACGACTCTTTTTTTTTGCTATTTAACCAACCGATGGTTCGCTGTCTATATCCATACAATCGTACAACATCTTACCGGTCAGGTTGAGACTTGCTCCTGGCTTTAGTTGCAGATGTGCATCGTAATTACTTCCCTTGGCGCTGTCGCCAAAAACAATGCTATAGGTCGAGGCTTGAGGCGTTGTGGGTTGAGTGTAGTCAGCATGGCAGATCTCAATTTTTTCTGGAGATGACCACATAATCGATAGATATTGACCATCAGGACTCCATGCTACAGACCAAACCAACTCGCCATAATTAGTTTGCGCGCACGGAATGAGCGCCGTTCCGTTAAACCTATACACCTGAAGTGCGCTACTTCCTGTTGGATGATACCCTCCAACTGCCACGTATTGTCCATTCGGGCTCCATGCCAGCGAATAAACATATTCACCAAAGTCAGCTTGTGCACTAAGAACCAATTCAGTTCCGTTAAAAGTGTATATCTTAAGTATGTTGCCGCTTGTTGGAAAATTTCCACCAACTGCCAGATAGCGACCATCAGGACTCCAACTCAAAGAATAAATGATGGCGCCATAATCAAGTTGTACACACAAACTCAGTGTCGTCCCATTAAACGTGTAAACTCGAAGTTCATTGCCACCCATAAAATTATCACCGCCGAGCGCCAGATAGCGGCCGTCAGGACTCCACGTCACTGATCGAACATCAAAACCATAATTCACTTGTGCGCCAGGAATAAGCGCCAGCGCTGTTCCATCAAAACTATAAATCTGTACTTCGTTCCCACTTATTGGAGAGCCTCCGCCAATTGCCAAGTACCGCCCATCAGGACTCCAGGCCACCGAATAAGCATCTGAACCGTAATCAACTTGTGCATCAGTAATTAGTGTTAGCGCCGTCCCGTCAAAGCTATAAATCTGAACCTCATTGTTATTCGTTGGGTTCAAGCCACCAACCGCCAAATAGCGTCCGTCCGGGCTCCAGCGCACTGACCAAACCCTGGTACCATAGCTCGCTGAAGCAACCAAAGCTAAGGCTGTTTCTGCGAATCGGTACACTTGAATGGCATTACCACTAAAATTCACCGTTGTACCAATTGCCACATACCGTCTGTCGGGACTCCAGTCTGTGCTGTAAACATCTGCGCCCAGTGAAACATTCTGCAAAGCCCGCAACGTAACAGAGGTGAGTGTCAAGGTAGCGTCGCTCTTAAACTGCACGCGATTATCAAGGATTACCGTGCCTCGTGTCAGGCGCAGTCCTGTTTCGGTTGTTTGTAAACTGCAACCGTCACCATAGAGCATCGAAGTTTGATCGACCATCTTAATAAAGTTGCAGTCGGTATATGTATTTTTGAGAGTAAATGGTGCGTCAGTAAATGTTGCCGATGCGATAGAAAATGTTACGTTATGATCGAGATAAAGGCACGAATTCTTGGTAATAAAACTTGGCATTGGTGAGTGATACACAAATGCCGATGTGCCGGTAACCATAACGTCATTATGAACAAAGAGCTGTCCTTGCTGAAATAAAAAATCGCCAACCGGTGCAAATACAACGTTATCAAGCGCAAGTTTGCTTGTAAGAGCTGCTAAACGAAGTAGTGGATATGTTGGCGCATTGTGCATGTTTTTGATCATTGCATTGGCAATGGTCAGCGTTACATTCGTATCAACAAAGATCTGTGCATTTTCGCCAATAACAATCTCATGTCCTTGCGCATCAATAATCGTATCACCACTAAAATGCAAAACTTTACCCGCAGAAATTCTAAAATCACCATTGAGAATAAGCGTGTGGCCACGTCCATCAATAGTACCACCGGCTGTTAAGGTAACCCCGCTATCAAACTCAAGGTCCTTGAGTAAACGGATCGTACTCGTTTCTCGCAAATCAATACCACCTGACACTGAAAACAAGAGATCAAGATTTGCGCATGCGTGTGGCGGCATGACCGTGAAGCCGGCATTAAGACGCACAAAGCCTTGCGCAACTTCATTATTATAAAAAACGTGATTGGATGTTTCATAGGCGGTCTGGTTGTCATAAGCAGTGATGCTGCTGGCAGCAAGTGATGCATGTAACATGGCAATCAGCGCGAATGTACAAACTACATAATACCTCATATCATCTCTCCCTTTTATGAGATAAGTTCGTTTACCGTTCTTTCACTCTAGAAAAGAGAGAGGCACACGGTCAAGCGCTAACTATGTTATTGCATTTTGTGGAGCTATGCAGTTCTGCTAAAAAATGCATCGGCTACCCTCTGCGCACCACAGGCTCACAGAAGGAACTGGCGTTATTTATCTATCCAACATTGTTATACGATAATCTATCAGAGAATACGTTGATGCTTGCACCTGATTTTATTATAACATTAACATCATCGTTGCCATTGCCATTTCCAAACGCGATCCCATTTACTTTATTCAACAATATCTGTAGTACTTGAGCCGATCCTAAGCTGTAAAGGCCCCCACTATAATTGGCTACAGCAACGAATTGGCCATCTGGTGACCATGCAACTTGGTGTGGATAGCTTCCTATGCTATCAGAACAATCATATTTTCCCATTGCTATTGGATCACCAGATCCGTTGAAAGAAAGTATTTTAATGGTGCCAACCGCATTACTCCCGCCATAGTTATTGGTAACTGCAATGAATTGGCCATCTGGTGACCATGCAACTGAGTATGGATTGCTTCCTGTAGCATCAGAACAATCATATTTTCCTATTGCTGTTGGATCACCAGATCCGGTGAAAGAAAGTATTTGAATGGTGCCTATCTCATTACCCCCGCCATAGTAATTGGTAACTGCAACAAATTGGCCATCTGGTGACCATGCAACTGAGTATGGAAAACTGCCCATACTATCAGAACAATCATATTTTCCTATCGCTGTTGGATCACCAGATCCACTAAAAGAAAGTATTTGGATTGTACCTTCCTCATTACCCCCGCCATAGTAATTGGCAACTGCAACGAATTGACCATCTGGTGACCATGCGACTGAGTATGGATTGCTGCCAGTGCTATCAGAACAATCATATTTTCCTATCGCTGTTGGATCACCAGATCCGGTGAAAGAAAGTATTTGAATAGTACCTATCTCATTACCCCCGCCATAGTTATTTGCTACAGCAATGAATTGGCCATCTGGTGACCATGCGACTGAGTATGGAAAACTGCCCATACTATCAGAACAATCATATTTTCCTATCGCTGTTGGATCACCAGATCCACTAAAAGAAAGTATTTGAACAGACCCGCGATTGTTGCTCCCTCCACTGCAATTGGCTACAGCAATGAATTGGCCATCTGGTGACCATGCGACTGAGTATGGGTTGCTGCCAGTGCTATCAGAACAATCATATTTTCCTATCGCTGTTGGATCACCGGATTCGTTGAAATTAAGTATTTGAATAGTACCAACCCCATTACTCCCTCCACTGTAATCGGCTACAGCAATGAATTGGCCATCTGGTGACCATGCAACTGAGTTGGGAGCATTTCCCATCATTCCTAAAGAATTATAGTGACCTGTCAACGTTGGATTCCCGGATCCACTGAAAGAAAAAACTTGAATTGAACCACTGAGATAGCCTCCTCCTGCGCTATTTGCAAGAGCAATAAAATTGCCAGTTGGAAACCAAGTAGCTGAGTGGGGATTGGATCCCGTGTTACTAGAACAATTGTATAGGCCTGTTGAAGTCGGGTCGCCAGCTCCGCTGAAAGAAAGTATTTGAACAGACCCGAGATTATTGCTCCCTCCGCTGGTATGAGCAACAACAATAAATTGAGCATCGGGGGACCACCTGGCTGACAATGGGTTGCCTCCCGTGCTATCAGAACAATTATATTGGCCTATCGAAGTTGGATCGCCAGATCCGCTGAAAGAAAGTATTTGAACAGACCCGAGATTATTGCTCCCTCCAGTGACATTGGCAACAGCAATAAAATTGCCAGCTGAAGACCAAGAAAGAGAATATGGATAATACCCTTTGCTCATTTCACAATCATACTGACCTACGTAAGTTGGATCTCCAGAACCGCTGAAAGAAAGTATTTGAACGGTCCCAACCCGCTCGCTACCAGGGCGACCATACGCGTTACTGGCAATAGCAAGAAATTGGTCATCAGGAGACCATGCGCCTGAATATGCCCTGATTCCTGTTGAAAGCGAACAGTTATATTGACCTATCGGTGTTGGGGTACCAGAACCGGTGAAGGAAAGTATTTGAACGGATCCTTGATTATTAGCACCTCCCTGCTCATTGGTAACTGCAATAAATTGGCCACTGAAAGACCATGCAAGCGAGAACGGAACGGCTCCAGTTGCATAGGAGCAGTTGTATGGGGCTCCTACCGTAGTCAGATACCCGAAGGCGTCAACAGCGAATATTTGAAGGGTTCCAACACTATTGCTACCGCCGCCATAATTGGTGACACCAATAAATTGACCATCGGGGGACCATGAAACGTAAAAGGGGGTAATTCCCGTGTCCGTCGAACAATCGTATTGACTTATTAATGTTGGATCGCCAGGGTCAGTAAAATGAAATATTTGAATGGTTCCTTCATTGCTCACCCCTCCATATTGACTGGTAACAGCAATAAATTGGCCATTAGGAGAAGCTGAAACCGAATAAGGATTTGATGAATTGTATATGTTAAAAAAAGTGCCTACGTTTGAAATAGGCAGACTAATCGGACTTTGATACCGGTTGAGAATAACCTTTCCATCAAACAATACAGTCCCCTTGATAAGTTCTAACTCGCTTTTAATGATTGCAATATCACAATTGTCAAAAGAAAGCACTGAGGAGGCATCAGCCATTTGGATAAGATTATTTTCTCTGTTGAGTGGTGAGTATGAAAAAGTAGTATTGTGATCAAAAGACAATTGTCCATGTTGTGTAATGAAACTTGGTGTTGGTGAATTATATACAAACGCTGACGTGCCGGTAATCATGACATCATTGTGAACAAAGAGTTGTCCTTGTTGAAATAAAAAATCGCCAACCGGTGCAAATACAACGTTATCAAGCGCAAGCTTACTGGTGAGTGCAGCAAGTTGTAATGCTGGAAGCGTTGGCGCATTGTGCATGTTTTTGATCATTGCATTGGCAATGGTCAGCGTTACATTCGTATCAATAAAGATCTGTGCATTTTCGCCAATAACAATATCATGTCCTTGCGCATCAATAATCGTATCACCACTAAAATGCAAAACTTTACCATCAGGAATTCTGAAATCGCCATTGAGAATAAGCGTGTGGCCACGTCCATCAATAGTGCCACCGGTTGTTAATGTAACCCCGCTATCAAACTCAAGGTCCTTGAGTAAGCGGATAGTACTCGTTTCTCGCAAATCAATACCACCTGACACTGAAAGCAAGAGATCAAGATTTGCGCATGCATGCGGAGGCATGACCGTAAAGCCGGCATTAAGACGCACAAAGCCCTGCGCAACTTCATTATTATAAAAAACGTGATTGGATGTTACATAGGCGGTCTGGTTGTCATAAGCCGTAATACTGCTGGCAGCAAGCGATGCATGTAACATGGCAATCAGCGCAAATGTACAAACTACATAATACCTCATATCTTCTCTCCCTTTTATGAGATAAGTTCGTTTACCGGTCTTTCACTCTAGAAAAGAGAGAAGCACACGGTCAAGTGCTAACCATGTTAGTGCATTTTGTTGAGCTATTCAGTTCTGCTAAAAAATGATTTCTTGGCAGACGGGAGAAAGATGACCAGTTCATTCTGGCTGGTATCAAAGACGTTATTGGCGATACCAGCCTTATTTCGAGTTAAATTGCCATTTCTGTTGCCTCTGCATATTCCACGATGTCATGATCCAAGGGGTTTGAAACTTACATTGTTCAAAATGTTTTGGGTGGAGACAATTATGGTCAACCATAGTTTTTTTATCAAAGCCTTTCTGAGCTTTATCTTCTGCATCTTCAGTACGAGCATAATCTTCGCTATGGGGGGGTGGATAGATCTATTTAATGCGATTATGTGTGAAGATGCGTCACAAGTCAGCACACTCATTGCGCAAGGATCAAATATTAATGTACAAGATGAGGGTGGCTGGACACCACTGATGCTGGCAGTAGCCAACGGCAACATAGAAATCGTTAACCAGCTACTTCGAACTGGCAAAGCTGATATTGATGCAAAAAATTCTAATGGTTTCGACGCATTATTACTCGCCAATCCAAGTGATCACACGGATATCATCAAATTGCTCATCAATGCTGGTGCCAATGTAGAGCGACCACGAAAAGGCATCCCAATAAGCCTTCGGTTTGCTAACGAGCCAGAAATTAGCCGATTGATCAGCGAAAAGCTGGATGAATCATATGCGCAAATACGTTGTAAATATAGAAATTTAATCATCATTATCGATGATGGAAGCGAATGGAAAGCAACAGAAGCAAAAGGGCAGGGCCTTCTTGGGGCTTTTGTCACTGCTCTCGTCGAAGAATGTGCTTTTATTCTCATTCCGACTGAGGTATGGGATTATTTTTTGCATGCTCATTATATGCAAGAGAATTCGATTATCGATACAAAAGAACTTTTTAATCAGGTCAAAAATCGCTGGGAAATTTATAAAATTCATACACAGACAGAATCCGCCCAAGAAAATTTTTACATTTTCTGTCCCAAAAAATACAAGAGGCTCTTGACAACTGATCCGAATAGGCCCAGCATACGGTTTAAAAAATTTCTATCGGATATTGATGCAACATGTCTTGATCTTGGAATAAGCATATTAGACAAGGAGTCGCTTGATAAGCCAGGCGAGTTAGGAAATCTTATTGAGACTGTTGATAGCTATAAAAAACAACTAGAAGAACTCGAAACGCAACAAGCTACATCTGCCTCTCTATTATTAAAGAAACAAAAGGACTCGCTTGCTTTGCAAATTGCTGAGGTTGAGCAACAACTAAAAATTAATGCGTATCTAGAAAAAAGTGGGCCTATTATCTATAAGAATTTTATACAATGTCTCGATAAACTTCTCGTTTTTAAAAAGGCTAACCAAAAACTCGTAGCCGTCGGCTGCGCTGCCAAATTGCCTCAATACAATGTTTATATAATTGGGCATGGCGGGTCAACAGAACCATCGTCAAAACTGGAAACATTAGTAGCGAGGTGGTTTTCAGGAGGGTTCGCGGCATCAGAGGAAATAAAACAACTAAAAAAAGAGGTTCGCCCACAACTTATTGAGCAAGGAGGACATATTGCTGGACTTCCAGCAAATATTTTTGGACAAACTCTTGAATCTTTTAATAATATAACCAACTCTTTTTTCGTAACCACCTGTCATGGAGGTGGATTACATCTTATCCTTCCTTTTGTATTTATGTCTTCACCTGTATCACTTTCCTATACCCTTATTAATACAGCCCTTCTTGATGTACCAATCAAAATTTCAGGCGTTTTTATAAAGGGGGATATAGGAAATTATACCTTCGAACCCTTTACTTTATTTCAGGACTTTTTTGATGGTATAAGTGATTTTCATCATTTCGCTAAAAATAAAGCTGATACTAAGAATTGTTTTTCTCAGCTTCTCAATTATGTTGGAAATTTTTTGGGCTCCAACGGCAAGCTAAGTAACGTATCAAATGTACCCTGGATAAAATTGCCGGGACCAACCGATTGGCACACCGTCTCTTACATTGACGACCAAGTATTGGTTATCAATGATGTAATGATGCGGGCAAAAGCGTTCGAAAAAAAATACTCAACAAAGCCTTCAGCGAAAGCCCTTAAAAGCCGCGCAGAAACCCCAGAATCGGCTTTTGCTTTGCCTAAGGGGATACAAGCGCCTAAAATTACAAAATCCCAGAAAATGACCGCAGAAGAACAAAAAGCCTGGAAAGAAAATTGGGGTAAATGGGAAGAAGCGAGAAAGTCACCTGCCAAGTCCTCTGAAGTCATCGATGCAACACAAAAAAAATTTATTTTTGTCCAAACCAACAATGTGCCTTTAACAATAAAATTTGGGCATACAATCGGCACCAAAGCAATAATTCCAACCATGAAAACAACTGGTTTTTCCAATATTATGATTTTTGATGCCATAACATCAGATGATACTTTCGCCGACTTTTTCAACAACGTCTTGAAGTCGAAAGCACCGTTAGTGAAAACACCTGATAGAACCGTTATTTTTATCAAAACGCTTACCTGTTTAGATATCACATACTCCAACTTTATGCTGCCCTTTGCTATTCCTGAGCTAGCCGAACTGGGCGACTATGATTTTTATTATTCAATCGGTCGCGTAACATATGGGCAAAAAGTTGGTAGTGCTCCAACGAAAGTTTCTTTTGATACAGTTCTTTATGCTGCGGTTGCTGATAAAAAAGCGTGGCTTATCGACTTGTTGCTTAAAATCGGAGCCAATCCTAATGCAAAGGATCCATTAGGCAACACAGCACTGATGAAGGCTGCTCAAGAAAATGAAATTGAAATAGTCAGACTTTTAATTGCTGCACCCGCGAATCTGAACGAGAAAGATAAATCGAATTCCACCGCTCTTATGTTGGCCGCACAAAATGGTTCTATTGAAATTGTTCGTTTATTACTTCAAGTTGGTGGCGACGCAATAATGCTCCCAGATCCGGCATTTATTCGCAGCATAGTCAAGACGTCAGAAATCCGTAATCTCCTCATGGCAGTTGTGACTCGACGGTCACCAATAGTTAAAAAAGAGTTGAAAATACTACAGCGCAATGTTACTCACGATGCATGGGACCAAATCCATACTGGGGGCAAGCCGATCGTTAACAAAATCATTACCCCATATCTTTCAAGATTTAGCGCAATGATACAAAAACAAATTGAAGCATGAGAGCATCGGACGCTGCTGCCGTCAGGCGGGTACGCTTGTAGCGCTACACATGGTAGCGGTCTATACAAATTATTCTTGGTAAACTGGTGGAATATACGGGGCTGACGGGACTCGAACCCGTGACCTTCCGCGTGACAGGCGGACGCTCTAACCAAACTGAGCTACAACCCCTCTTTGAGGCTAAGAATGATTGAATTTCAAATGATGGTTAGTATTGTGCCAGAGGAGGCTTGGTTTGGCAAGGTTTTTATGGTTTGAGGCGGTCATAAAGAATGGTCTTATAATCAACCGCCACAGAGCTCCTTGATAAACCAATACCATTGGCAATCTTTTGCAAAATCGGTCTTTGGATACGACCTATCCACATAACGAAGCGGAAAGTAAATCGAAAGCCCTTTTGCCCGTGCCATATTTTTTCCCGCCGTTTTGGCAATAACTGACTGTTCAATAAGATGCATGCCTTGCACCAGAGAATTCTTAAGTTCCTCTACCGCTTTTGCACGCGTAAACGCCGGATTTCCCGTCGTCAGTTGATAATGAAAGTCGGCGTAAAAAGTATAAAGATCAATATAATTTGCTGAACTTAGTTGCAGACATGAGCGACGAGCTTTCTTTGCCATTGCTGCAACATCAGTTTTTTCAAGATGATTACATGCTCGAAACCCTGCAATGACCGCATCAATATTATTTTTGATCAGGCCGATATGTTCAAGATTGATGGCTGATTGAGTATAAAACTGCACGCGATCTTTGTAGTATTGTTCATAACTTTTGACAATGCCCTGCGCAACAAGAAATGGCGCTGAATTTTTGGTTGATAGTAGATGAATAAAGGCTGCGTAATTCCAGCCGTTTGCAAGTTCAACCTCTTGCGACGCTACCAATATTGATGCATGTTTATGCGCCAAGTAACTGATTTCTACCATTGCCATGAGACACGCATCCATGCCCAGAATGTCTATTTTTTTACCCTTCAGAACAATAGTGCTAATGTCTTTGAGCGCCTGCGCAAGATTTTGGTTGTCCATATAGGTTTTGCTGTGCTCATTAAAGAGTATTCCCCGTTGTAGCGTTTCAGTAGTTGTGGCATCGAGTAACTCGCTAGTGGTCGTTAGTGTCGCATCTTCAAAATCATCAATAGTCAATCCGCTAATCTGGATTCGTGGATTATTTTTGACAAAATCAGGATCGATATCCAAAAAGTCTTTCGCCCCCCATGGCCGATGATTTCCCCACGAAGGATCAAGAATGCCAATACCATGGTCCCACAGTACCAAAGAATATTTTTGAGCCGGATGCTTGGTCGTTGCCCAGCGCATAGCATCAACAAGATCACGCGCTGAACTTCCATCTGTCGTCGGCGCGGGATTGCATTCTTCAAGCGCCAGCTTCCCTTTTTCAACTTTATAGCGCCATGTTCCTGATTGCCCAGGTTGATACCATTGCACAAGTGTAGTCACCGCATCATTCGAGCCTATAGCGGTCATGTCGTTGAAATTCTTGAGTGCAAAAGGGCTCAAATTATTGTTGGCTTGTACATAAATGAGCGCTGTCCACTCGGGAACAGCAATAAGCATGCTGCACCAGGTAAGAACGCTACCTACCATCAAGCCACATAACCTTGCTCTCATCCCACCCCCCTCGCGTTTTTCGATAAACGCGTTTGCCTATTCCCTCCGTCCCCCTGAATCTCTCCACTATCACCCTACAGAAAACAATTTCAGAGAGTCAATGAAATACAGATAGTGACGGATTTACTAGGGCTAGATTAATCTGGTGAAAAATGCGATTGGAGTAATGTGATATGACGGGCTGTGGGATAACGTGTCGTTGTTAACAAAACATGGGTATTCGATGCCCCGATACCATTCCCACAATTTAGAAATTGAAACCTACTATCAAAACCCCGGCTGCTTCAGAAGCGCAGCCGGCCGTTCGTACCCCTCGATACGATTTGCAAGGCAAATCACTCCCGCCGACGCCAAGGCTATGGCGGACAGGCGGGGCGAGCGGGATCATATTCCAATAATTATTGTCAGAAATTGATAGTATCACTTTACTTCTCATACTACGCGGCATTTCCCCTTGACGTAGCAGTTCATTTTGTTAGCCTTGGGCTGTTGCTCATTTGACATGCCGAAGTGGCGAAATTGGTAGACGCGCGGGACTCAAAATCCCGTGGTGGCGACACTGTGTCGGTTCGAGTCCGACCTTCGGCATTAATCTTAATAACCCATTCAGGAGTTACCGTGTTATCACCAACCTGTATCTTCTGCAAAATAATTCAAAAAACCATTCCCAGCACCATTATCACTGAAAACGAACATGTCATTGTTGTGTCTGATATCGCCCCCAAAGCGCCTACGCATTATCTCATTATCCCTAAAATTCATGTTGAGTCGGTAAGTTCACTTACTGATAAGGATGCAGAATATTGTTGGCATATGATGAAGATTGCACGCGACCTTGGCACCAAAATGCCTGCGCAGGCATTCAATTTAATCATCAATAATGGGGCGGCGGCCGGCCAAAGCATCATGCACCTTCATCTGCATCTTCTTGCCGGAAAAAATCTTTATGAACATGGACTTTCTCTGTGAAGATTTCAATAACGCTGCGGCATTTTCTTTATCTTAGTGCAGCCTTTATAGGTATTGCAGCAGCAATAGTTTTTGGTATTTCATATTACGCGCTCAAAAAACTTACGTATGCACCACGTGATTATGTTATTTATAACAGCAGCATGTCGCATATTACGCGCGAAATCCGAACGGAATTACTTAATACTCCAGGAACCGGTGAAGTTAAGTTTACTACTGCAGACGGGCTCACGTTGACGGGGATTTTTATTCAACGCCCCCAGCCAAAAGCTAATCTCATTGTGTGTCATGGGTATAAGGGGGCAAAAGAATTTATGTACCCTTATATGGAACTTTTCCCTGAATGGAACGTTCTGATGTTTGATTTCAGAGCACACGGGCAAAGTGAGGGATACGTTACTACCATAGGGTGTTTGGAATACAGGGATGTTATAGCAGCAGCGCATTATGTACGCAACCAAACCAGCAGCAAATTACCGCTCATTATTTTGGGTCTTTCTATGGGGGGAGCCGCTAGTATTCGCGCGGCGGAAATTGAGCCAACGCTGTGTGATGCTTTGATTATTGATTCATCATATGCACGCCTCGAATCAACCGTACGGAGGATTTTTTGCTCCAAGGCTAATTTGCCACATTATCCATTCTTCCCGGTCATCAGAGCCATGTTTCAGTACATCGCCGGCTGTAATCTTAAAGATATGAATCCGATCGAAAGTGTCATGTCGGTACAACAGCCAATTCTTTTTATACATGCCTGCAATGATACGTATATCCCACCCAAAAATTCTGTTGCGCTGTATGCGCGTGCACGCAATCAAAAATCTCAATTATGGATTGCACCGCATTGCCGACACGTCAGGCTGCATTCAAAACACGCCATGCTTTATCGCATAAAAATTATAGATTTCATCAAACAGGTAGTACCAACTGCGGTCTAACATATGTTGATATCAAGCAAGAAGGGCACCGAATTCGGTGCCCTTCTGTATGAAAAAGCTTTTTTTAAATATTAAGCTTTTGCCTCTGCGGCTACTGGAGCTTGTTCAGCTTGCACAGGAGCTGGAGTTGAGGCTTGCGCAACTTCTTGAGGAGCTGCTACAGGAGCCTCTGGTTGTGCTGCAACATCAGCAGGAACCTGAGCGGCTTCTGCCATTGGTGTTGGCTCAACTGGCTTAGCCTCTTCTTTTTTATCCATCATTGTGCAGGCACAAAACAATGACAACGTAGCTACGCCCAAGGCGTTAAGAAGCACATGCTTCTGCATAAATCTATCTCCTGATAAAAAACTCACTGTAAAAAATGTTCTCAACACCCCCCTACATTAGAAAAAAGATTGGGAAAAATCAAATTTTTTTGATGTCTCCCTACTGAATATCATTTTCTATAGAGGTAAAACGATGTGAAAGGTGGCCCCTTCCTTGACAGAGACAAGCGATATCGTACCCCCCATCTGCTTTATAATGTCATGTACGATCGCTAGCCCAAGTCCCATGTTCTTTTGTTCGGTAGAAACGTAGGGAAGAAACAATATATCTTTAACTGATTGCGCAATGCCAGGACCATTATCTGAGAAAATAATATCCAGCCGAGAGCGAGCTCCATCATAGGTAACCGTAATAACAATTTTTTTGCCACTCCCGTCATGGCGCATCAGAGCACGAACACTGTTATCGAGTAAATTCACCAATACTCGTCGCATCTTTGTGCGATCAGTTTTCACCACTATCTCGGAAGCTGAAAGAGAACACGTTATACCAACATCCGGATAACTTACGCGATACAGACACGCCAACTCCTCAACAAGCTGGGAGATGTTCACATCTTCAACACAGAGTGCCGGCATTGAAGCAAAGAGCGAAAAATGCGAAACAAGATCTCTAATAATTTGAACTTGCTGCAATATGGTGGTTGTACATGTCAATATCACAGAATCGTCATGCGTAGAGGTAGCAAATTTTCTTTGCAGTCTCTGGGTGGCAAGCTGAATAGGCGTTAAAGGATTCTTAATTTCATGGGCAAGCTGCTTTGCCGCCTCCTGCCAAGTTTTAAGCCTGTTGTTTTTTACAATATCAGTGAGATCTTCAATAACAATAAGCAGACTACGCGTGGCCGCTTCATCAGGATTACTCCGTACGAGTACCCGCCCAAAAACAAAGAAGGTCCTTTTTTCATGCTCAAGTGGAAGCTCTATCTCTTTGCTTATTTGATTTTTACCAGATGCCACAAGTTCCCGTGCAATACCTAAAAATTTTGCTCTAATTGAGCTTCCGAGGACCCAAATACGTTTATTACGAATATCGACAGAAGGGGCAATCTCGCTTAAAAGGCGTTGCGCAGCCGCATTACAAAAAATAATACGCCCTACATTGTTTACCCAAAAAACGGCACCCGATAGGTTTTCAAGTATCGCGAGCATCTCTTTATGCTTAAGCTCCAACTGGGCATGTGCACGACGAACAGCCTTCGCCATTTTATTAAATCCGCTGGCAAGAGAATATAGATCATTTGAACGATCAATGGGAACCTGTACATCCCAACACCCTTGCTCAACCTTTTCGGTCGCATCAAGAAGTTCTTGTATAGGCTTGCTCATACCACGGGCAAGATAGAAGGCGCACCAGAGGGAAAGGAAGAGCACTAAAAGCGCAACGGCAAAAAAGGTAAACGTATAATTGGTGTAAATCGAATCACGCATTCCATATAAGTGGCGGTAATCATCAATCGAGTTCTGCAGTCCGATGAGCGACTGTCGCACACTGTCGGCATAACGGTAGATAGCAATATAAAAGGTGCCATCAACGCGTCGTACAAAATAAAGTGAACCATAAAAATCAAATGCTTCACCCTGACGTGAAGCCGTGGCAATCTTTTGGAGAAATCGCTCCTTGAGGCTTTTCATGGTACGGTCATTTGATACACGAAACACGCGCCACTGTTTAACTTCGTCACGCAATGAACCAAGCGGACCAGTTAGACCCGGCAACGTCCAAATATACACCGTGTAGGGAGGATGTGGCTTATATGCATTCGACAGCGTAAGGCCTTGCCCATAACGTATAAGATCATTGCGAAGCATATGCGTATGTTGGCGGTGAAGGTCGAGCGCATGCTCAAAACCACGCGCAAGACGCGCCTGAAACCATCGATCAATGCTTTTGGTAATAAACTTTCCTGCTGAGAAAAAAACAAAAAACGATGGCGTTACTGAAAGCAGAATAAAGGCAAAGGCTAAATTACTTCTAAAAACACTTCCGGCTGACCCTTTGGTCCGCTCTGAGAAAAGCTTAATGCTCTGTCGAATGATGATGTAAAGAAGTACCACCACAATGACAACGTGGACATTGATAAGCAAAAATAAGAAGGGCCTATTGACGCCACCGCCAATAAGATGCTGCTTGCGCTGAACAAAAAGCTCCAACCATATCGTTGCCACTACACCAAGACAGCTCAATATAATGTAAACAAGTCGTTTTAATGCCATTGCCATAACAATTCTTGACCCCGGGTAATGCGACTCAGTTTGACGAGCTCTCCATCCTTGTCAACCAACTTGATTAATAGAAATATTATATTTAATTACACCGTCCCAGCAAGCATTGAGCTCCTAGGAATCTATTTGCGTTCTGTCAACTTTCATGCTATGCTCCCACCGATTCTCGTTTTATACAGCTATATAAATTGCCTTGTGGGAGGGGTACTATGTTGCAGAGATCATCGACAATCTATTCGTATAAATTTTTCGCCTATTCGTGTATCGTGCTGTCATTGTTCGTAACATTCGCTCGTGCAGTAGGCGACAGTGCTGCTCAAGAACCAGGAGCTGCTCTATCTCTTCAAGAGCCAGGTGAATCAGAATCACCGAAGACCATTGATCTTGGCATCATCACCGACTTTGCGAAAAAGCTTACCACTGATATACGACGATTAAATTATCATACAGCACGTGAAATCGTTGTATCTATTCCACAACTTAATCAAGAACTGGTTATTAACTGGGGTTTTAGTGGGTCAGAAGATATATTTTCGCCTATGCCTCAAATACCAGTTCAACTACGTCCCATATTGCCTCAACCAGGCGAGACTGCACAAATCTTCAGCCTTAAAGAACTCGGAGCCGCACTTGCACAAGATGCTCTTGCTCAACATGTTGCACAACTTCCTTTACTACGTTGGATAACCCAAGCGCATCTCACACCGGCAAGGCTTTTTTATCTCAAACTTTTCATACTTGCTCAAACTTACCAACAACATCACGCCATGGATCCATTCGCGTTGGGTAACGAGATTTTACGGCTTCTTATTAAATTAAGTCTTGCCGACAATCCTGGCCTCGAATCCATAACAATTTCCCAACATATTCCAGCACCTCTACGTGATTTTATCAATGAGACCATTCCTTACGTAATAGAAATTATCGACACGCTTTGGATGGGATTGAAAGATAAAACGATTACTCTTGATCCAGCACAATTTGCACGTCTTTGTCCACGTACGGTTTATGCCATACCAGTAGCAACAGATTCAGCGGCAACTCTCTACCTGGCTACATTACAGCAACGTTATACCGCTCAAGAGTTTATGACGGGTAAGAGCGTTCTCAGATTCACGTCAATGGGCACTGCTTTTTCAACATCACGAATTCCAAAAGAACTCAGCGATGCGGCACAAAAAGTATCAACGTTCCCACAATTTATTAAAGCGGAAGACACACATGGCCACCATTGGGTTGCCTGCGTCACCGATCAACTTGAACTTATTGATTCAGTCAAAATGAGTGCCCTTATTCTAGCGCGGGCAATTGCTGAATATACCGCTATTCATGCCGCCTATTTAAGAAGTAATCCTGATGCGGCTAAAAAGCATCAAGACCGTTGTGCCCAAGGCACCAAGCGACAATTGCGCCTTCAAGCATTTTTACAAAGTAGCGCTGGAAAAGAATCGGTAAAACGTATTGAAAGAGGGCTCGCAGCTAGTGAAAAAAAGGTTGAGAATCGCGGCAGCCATGGGCTAACTGATAAAACTGAATCCCCTATTAAAAGATTAGATTTACGCAAGCAAGAACTGCTTATCGCGCTCAACAAGGCACAAACAACGTATGACGTCTATGCCCATGCACTTCAGCTCGGCCAAAATGCTACAGCTATTAACGAAAAAATAGCGATTGCACGCCAAGAACATGAAGCGCTCGAACATGAGCTGGCAGAGATTGAGCAGCTTCGCGCTGCCGCTGTTACAGAAATGCACGACTGCGGATTAGAGGACCCAGAACTTGTTAAAGAACTTGAAAAGTTGCAATCAATGGCCACCGAGTTTGAAACAATCGGTGAAGAAGTACCCGTTAATCTTCGCCAAAAAATTGCACTACTCGAAAACCGCATAGAGGCACAAAGACCATCACAAGACAAACTTGCTACGCAACGTGCACAATTGTATCAGAATGAAATTGAATTACTCGATCAGCACCTTGCCATCGAAAAAGCTCGCATAGAAGCTCTTCCCGAAGAGCAGCGTGAGCTTGCACGCCTCTATTACACACGCATAACTCAACCGCAATACATAACCTATACTGAAGAGTTGCAACAAAAAATTATCTCGCTCAGAAGCGAATCGCTATCACAAAATTCTGCCACAACTCATGACCTTGGGCTTATCGTCAGTGGCGTTGAGTTCCAGGAAATGTTACGTGACTTTAACGAAAACAATCCAGCCTATGCACCGCTTAAGCAAAAATTGTTTAACGTAATGGAATACATCATGAGTAAGTCTTTACATATCCGCAGATTTTCACGCACCTTCCGTTATGCAATTGCAAATTATCTGCCAGAATTTTTGCCTGCATTTGACCGAGCAGCACAGTCGTAACGGCACGTCATGAAGCTCAGATACATTTTGCCCGCTGTAGTATTTGTAGTATGCGGCGCCACTATGTGCGCAGAGAACACTCAGGCTGCCCCCTCCATAGCCAGGCTTAAGGAGTTACACACAGAACTCGTTGCGCAGATAGAATCGCTTGTTGCCGATTTTTCAAAGACATTGATACGCGAAGCAGTCCTTGATGAAAATCTTCAACACATCATCGCTTTCTGGGAATCGACGAAAAAAGCAGGGTTACGGCACGGTGACCTAGGTGATGTTCACGGGCTCATACGCCACAATTTTCTTCTCCAGGAATTTTTGCAAGCCACAAAGCAGACACGTCTCAAACTGCAGTTCTTGACCATCGATACCACTAATTCTCACGATACCATCGGCATTAATATCGGCTCACACGAGCATCGTCGCATTCTTGGAACGGTATACGCATATCTTTTTGGGTGGCTTCAACACATGGCACACATGTCGATGCCGCAACACGCCCAACCTTGCGTCATAGACCACACGACTATCAACACGCTTATTCGCACCATCGCCAAAAAATCCTTCAAGTGGTGGTGGTTTACCTGGAAGTCTCGTTTATCACGTAAGGCATTTGATGTTGACCTTTGTGCTATCGCACCAAACTTAGCGGACGAATATCTCGTGTTCATGACAGAATATGAAAAAGCATCCATCATAAAAGACGCTGTAAACACCGAGAAACTTATTGCCAAAGCAAAGGAACTCCTTGGTGGCTATGCCGATAAAATATACGAAATCGAACAAAGACCACCCACAGCAACACTGCTGCCATCAATCACGGCAATTCGAACGCTCATGTTTGCTCTTACCAGTGCATACCAGAATCTTATGCTTCTGCAGGAAGCACTTAAAGTTGCAAAAACTAACCATGAGACCGACACGGAACAGCTCGTTCATCAATTCGTCAGTAACGTTTATTCAGGCAATTGGTTAACTAACATAGTTAAGTTAAAAATACTTCAGCCGATTGTGACAAAGTGTGGCCCATCAATTTTGCAAATGCTGCTTGATAATATGAAAAACTCAGCAGTACCAGCTGGCGCAAATGCTGCAGAGAACAGTACTATCTAATTTAAAAAGCATTGAAAAACATACCTTCGTGCTATACTTTTGATGTTTTAGTCGAAGGATAAAAGCTATGATTTACCATCTTGCCAACTTGTTACGCGAGAACCATTCATTCTTCAATCTTTTCCACTATGTAAGTGTACGCAGCATTGGAGCACTTCTCACATCACTCTTTTTCTCATTTGCATTTGGAAGTCGATTTATAACATTTTGCCAAAACAATTTTAGATCAAAGGTGAGAGACTGGACGCCAGAAACTCATCAAACTAAAAATGATACCCCAACAATGGGTGGGCTTTTTGTATTGTTGATCTTTTTGGTCAATAGTTTTTTGTGGAACAATCTTGCACGTGCAAAAGTCTGGATCTTTTTACTCTGCATGGTCGGATTTGGCACTATCGGTTTTCTTGATGATTGGTACAAAATTCGACGCAGTAAAGGTATCAGTGCTCAACTTAAATTCAAACTACAGATCGGGCTCGCACTCCTTGTTGCTTCGTTGTGGTATTTTATCGACGCCCCAGACACACGACTCTGTATCCCTTTCTTTAAAAATTTTATGCCCGACATTGGGATCCTCCTCATTCCATGGGCAGCATTTATTATGATTGCTGCGAGCAATGCGGTGAATTTAACTGATGGTCTTGATGGTCTGGCAACGGGACCGCTCCTGTGCAACTTTTCGTCGTTTGCCATAATTGCCTATCTTGCAGGACACAAAAAATTGGCGGCGTATCTTTTTATACCCTACGCGGGAAGCGCAGAATTGGTTATTTTGGCAGCCACACTTATAGGCGCGCTTCTAGGCTTTTTGTGGTACAACTCGCACCCGGCGCAAATTTTTATGGGCGATGTTGGGTCGCTTCCACTTGGTGCCGGATTGGGCCTTATCGCTTTGATGTCCAGACAGGAGCTTCTCTTGCTCATCGCTGGTGGTATTTTTGTGCTTGAAACGGTTTCGGTCATGCTCCAGGTGGCATCATTCAAACTCAGAGGGCGCCGTATTTTTAAAATGGCACCTATTCACCATCATTTTGAACTTCTTGGTTGGCCGGAAACAAAAATCACCATCAGGTTTTGGATCGTCTCAATTATTCTTTCCTTGGTCGCCATTCTCACACTTAAAATCAGATAATATAGTCAATATGTTAGATCTGACTCTACTAGTAAAAACAGTAAACCGTGTTAAGATGTTAGCCAGCTCATATACGCTGGATACGTGTTTATCAGCCAACTTTAGCCGGTGGTGCCATGTCTAATTTAAAAGAAAAAATTATAAGATTATCATCTGAACTTGCACAACTTCTTGCCAAAGCAACCAATGACAAAGAACTCGAGGCACTGCGTTTATCATTTATTGGTAAAAAAGGCAGTATTACTGAGCTTCTTTCAGAGCTCAAAAATCTTTCACTTGAAGAAAAAAAAGAAATGGGACCGCTGATTCAAGCGCTCAAGCAAGAAGCTGACAATGCAATTACCACGCGCAAAAAAGAGCTTGTCGCTCAACAAAATATATCGGCTCTTAAACAGTTGCAGCATTTTGACGTCACCGCCTATGCACCCAACAAACAAGCGGGACATCTCCACCCTTATTCGCTCTTTATCACAGAGATTCAAAATATTTTTCTTTCAATGGGATACGAGATTTGGGATGGCCCAGAACTGGAAACAGAGTTCAACAATTTTACCGCGCTCAATATTCCGGCCGATCATCCAGCACGCGACATGTATGACACTTTTTGGACCGATCGAGAAGGACAACTCCTTCGCACGCACACATCACCCGTTCAAGTCCGCATGCTTCAGAACCGAAAGCCACCTCTCGCAGGAATCGCCCCCGGAAGAACATTTCGGCACGAAGCCGTTGATGCCTCGCATGACTTTATGTTTATGCAGTGCGAAGGGTTATTAGTCGATAAAAATGTTACGGTTGCGCATCTTTTTGCCACAATTCAAACATTTTTGAGAGCACTTTTTCAAAAAAATTCGCTTGATATTCGCATTCGTCCTGGATTCTTTCCGTTTGTTGAACCGGGATTTGAATTCGATATGCGTTGTGTATTTTGCAAAAGCGGATGTTCAGTATGTAAACAATCAACCTGGATTGAAATTTTTCCTGGCGGTCTCATCCATCCCAATGTTCTTAAGGCGTGTAATATTGATGCCTCAACGTACTCAGGGTTTGCCTTTGGCTTTGGATTAACACGATTAGCCATGCTTCATTATGGCATTGATGACGTCCGTCTTTTCCATAGCGGGAAGCTAAAATTTCTAGAACAGTTCTGATAACTGCATCGGGACATCAAAAAGGAGAGAGTGATGATTACCAAAGCAATAATTCCAGCGGGTGGACTTGGAACTCGCTTTCTTCCCGCAACCAAAACAACTCCCAAGGAGATGCTCCCCCTCCTTGAAAAGCCAGCAATTCAATACATCGTCGAAGAGGGAATTCAGTCAAACATCAAAACATTTATTGTTGTTACCGGAAAAAATAAAAGCGCTATCGAAGACCATTTTGACACGTATCCGGAGCTTGAAAATTTTTTACGTGCGCGTAAAAAAGAAGATATTCTGGATGGCGTAAACAGAATAATTAATACTGCAAATTTTATTTATTTGCGCCAGCGCGAGCCCCTGGGACTGGGACACGCTGTCTGGACCGCCCGCCATACCGTCGGCAAAGAACACATCGCGGTCTTTCTCCCGGATGATATTATTGTTGGTTCAACACCATGCATGGCGCAACTGATCCAAATCGCTATTCAAGAACGATGTAATGTCGTTGCTGTACAAGAAGTTCCGATCGGAACCGTACAAAATTACGGCGTCATTGGTATTCGCAAACAGTTTTCTCCCAACCTTTTTCAAGTTAAAGAACTGGTCGAAAAACCACGACCCACCGATGCGCCATCTAATCTTGCTATTATCGGACGATATGTACTCTCTCACAGTATATTCCAAGCTCTGGATGAAATGAGAATTGGAGCAGGAGGCGAAGTACAACTCACCGATGCAATACAAACATTATTGCTCTCTGGCGAAAAAGTTTTTGCCTATAAAGTCCAAGGAACGCGTTATGACATCGGCACTCCACTCGGACTCTTAAAAGCCAATATTGACTTGGCGCTCCGTCATCCAAAATTTGCCGATGACATGATTGAATACCTTACGACACTCGATCGAGAAATGCTCATCATGCAAGGCAAAATCGCCATGCTCAAAAAGGGCAAATTTTCTGGGGCTTTTAAACTCTGATTCGATTAGATTTGATTAAATTTTGAAAGAATTTTGGTTGCGGGGGCTGGATTTGAACCAGCGACCTTTGGGTTATGAGCCCAACGAGCTACCAGGCTGCTCTACCCCGCGTCAAAAGCGATTTAAAAGAAAATTACATCGCTGAGTATAGGTTGCCTGGTACAATTGTCAAACAAAGATTCTGCTTTTTACCGCACATTCTGACATCTAAGTACCTGCACAACACGTTTAATATCATCAGGAAGAGAACAGGTATAATGATGGCTTTTACCCTGATATTCAAACGTCAATTGCCACGAATGCAGAGCCTGTCGCTTAATCAGTGACGAAGTAGCGCCATAAACGCCGTCACCTACTATCGGATGACCAAGTGTTGCCATATGCACTCTGATTTGATGCGTACGACCCGTTACAATAGCAACTTCCACAAGCGAATGCGCAGCATAATAGGCAAGGGTACGATAATGAGAAAGCGCAGTCCGTGCTCCAATACCAAACACCCCCATCTTGTGTCGCTCGTGAGCATGCCTTCCAATTGGAAGATCAATCGATCCGGTACGATCAGGATGTTTATGGACCACCGCAAGATACTTTTTATGCATTTTATGCTGTTTGAATAACGCCGATAATGCTGCTTGCGCCTGAGGATTACGTGCAATAACTAATAACCCTGAGGTGTCCTTATCAAGACGGTGTACAATGCCAGGGCGCTCATCAGATGCAAATGCTTGCATCTCAGCAAAACGATGCAAAAGGCCATGAACCAAGGTTACTTCCCCAGGCGAAGATGGCGCAGGATGAACGGTAAGACCAGCTGGCTTGTTGATGATAATAAAATCTGGATGCATCGCAATAATGTCAAAATCCACTGGCATCGGCACAAGATCAATCTGCTTGCTCCTGAATGTTATCGTCAGAACATCGCCCATTTTGACCGCATAGCTGCCCTTACAGGGGATATTGTTGACGAGCACAAGGCCATCATCGATAAGCGTCTTGAGGTACGAACGTGAACATTCAGGGTACTGGGTCGCCAAAAATTTATCGATTCGGGTTCCCACACAACCCGCATCAGTTACTGTAATAGTAGACATTTTTTCCATAGGCCCCATCCAACAAGACGAAATCGCTTTACATTCACAAAAACTGCGTATACTAAGGGTTAATCTTATTTAAAAGAAAGCGTTTCCGTTTTAGTGTAGTTTGTAGTAAAATAAAGTCAAATAGGAATTGCTTGGGCGGGTTTCCTTGACGGTGCTTACCGGTAACGAAGAACGGAGCATCCCATGCTGAAGATTAAGAAAATTCTCTTCCAAATCGAGAACAATATCGATTCAGTCATTGCTGGAGATACAACGCTTGGCCGCGACCTCTGGAACATTCTCCTCACGCAGCACTTTGCCGATATCGCAATGCTTGTCAGCAAAGTGGATGCCGACCACCAAGTAGCACTCTTTAAAAAGCTTCCCGCAGACATTTCAATAAGCGTCTTTAGAAAATTGCCCCAAGCCCAACAAGCGCCATTACTGCTCCAACTCGACCTTGACCACGCGGCACTTATTCTTAAAAACATGCCAGCAGACGAGCTCACCGACCTTTTTGATTTTTTGTCGGATGAAGACCTTGAAAAATACCTCAAGCTGTTGCGATTCAATCAGCGTAATCAGATACTTTCGCTCTTGCACTTCAATCCGCGTTCTGCAGGCGGTCGTATGCATAGCGATGTCATTACGCTTCAGGATGATTTTACGGTACGTCGCAGTGTTGAGCTTTTACAGCGCCTTGGCCCGGGCAAGACCGAAATGCATCGCATCTATGTCACCAATAAAGACGATGTTCTGATTGGTTATGTCACCTTGGATAAATTGGTACTTAATAAGCCCGAAACACCCATATCTCACGTTATGAGTCCTAACGAGCTTGTGGTACTCGTCGACGAAGACCAAGAAGATGTTGCCAACCAAATGCACCACTATGGCATCTTGTTTGCACCGGTCATCGACAAAAATAACCATTTTTTAGGTGTCATTACGGCAGACGACGTCTTTGAAATTATTAAAGAAGAAGGTAGCGAAGACGTTTATAAGATGTTTGGTTTGATACCGGTCGATCATGGATACTTCAGCACACCGCTCTGGCGTCAGGTGTGGCAACGTGGCATCTGGCTTATTGGACTGCTCGTACTGCAAAGCTTTTCAAGCATTATTTTGGCGAGCTATAGCTCGTTGCTTAATCAATACACCATTATCGCGGTATTTTTAACCATGCTTATTGGAACTGGCGGTAACGCCGGCAATCAATCAGCAACCCTTGTTATACGCGGTCTTACCACCAAAGAAATGACCCGTCGCAACGCATTTAAGGTGCTCCTCCGCGAATTGGGAGTATCGATCATTATGTCGCTTCTTTTGGTAATTGTAGGATTTATTAGAGTTTATGTTTCCTATCATGACGTTGTAAGTGCGGCTGTCATCAGCCTTTCGCTCTTCCTGATTGTCATCACATCAGTCGTTCTTGGTGCCCTTATCCCGATGGCACTGGAACGCTGTAATATCGACCCAGCACACTCGGCAGCACCCTTTCTAGCAACGCTTATGGATGTTCTGGGAGTTCTGATCTATTGCTTTGTATGTAGTAAATTGCTGGGATAAACAGCAAAAAACGCATATAAGTCTTTCGTTTTTCAAAAAACCTATGATATACTTGGCCTTGTGTGAGCCGCTAGCTCAGTCGGTAGAGCAACAGCCTTTTAAGCTGTGGGTCGTAGGTTCGATTCCTACGCGGCTCACCATCCTACGCTCTTCGCCCTTTGGGCTCGTAGCTACGGATGGCAAGCCAGCTTCCTTTGAAAAATATGTCCCCATCGTCTAGTTGGCCTAGGACACAGGATTTTCATTCCTGTAACAGGGGTTCGAATCCCCTTGGGGACGTTTCTTTTTCACATAATCTTAGAAATGCAAATTTGTATGATGCTCCTTCTAAAAAGTAGCAATGGTTAGGCAGTGCATCGTCGCAATTGATTTAGAAAAATGTGAAGACGAGATGATAAAAAAACATACCTGCCTGATCTCCAAAAGGTTAGCGACAGCTGTGACCGTCGTAGCCTCCGCACCTTCGTCACCATGTTCTAAGTAGCCTTATGGCATAATGGCATAGTAGAAATCTTCGATGATCTTGCAAACCGATTATTCTATGGCACATAAAAATTTTGATAGCACGGCGGACGCGTGGCAAGACACGCAAGAGGGCTGGCGAGCCAGTCCATAAAGTTGCTCAATCTACTTCAATAAATTCATACCCAAGCAAATCAACATTTTTATTTTTACGATACTGCTGAGCTCTTTTGTACCCAACCCCCGTACATCGACAAAATTCTGCTAAAGAGCTGAATTTATCTGTTCCTAAATGTTTTATGAGGTCTGGATGAGGATTTATAAGAACAATTCTGGATACGCCTTCTCGTTGAGATAGTGGTTCAAGGTGCTTAGCTGGTATAATGGGCATCTCATTTTTATCTAAATATCTAAATTGAAACCTTTTTTTTGTGCCTGTTCCATTATTTTTTACCCAGACTGATTTGAGCATACCCCTGGCACACAAACCTATTTGATTTGGCCCGATTCCATAAAATGTCCCCGCCTCTGTGCAATTGTCAAATTTTTTGTTGTCATTTACACAATAAACCTTATGTAAATTCTTTTTTGATTTTTCTAGGTGTTTTACAGTAAGTTCAGGGCTGCCTACTTCACTATTGTAATAAGCGACTCTATACATTTCGACATGCGATCGTTTTCCATCGCAAACTGCTTTGACATGGCTTTTGTTTTTGATTTTTAATTTTTCATATAGGTCAGAAAGTGTCTTAAAGTAACCAATTTCTTTTTTTTCTTTAGCTTTTTCATAGGTAAAGCTTACAGGCCAGGCAACATACTTAATCAATTGTTTTTTATTGATTAAGTCTAAGGCCTTTGTGTGATTAGATGTCAACACTTCATTATTGTTGGCATCTAAATAGCAAAAAACATATTTTCCTTTGGCTATCATATATGTGCCATTTGCAAAATCGCCTACGGCACTAACCGATATGCCATATTTATGTGCAACTTCGGTAGCGCTAGTGTAAATAAGGCCACTAATCAGCTCCTTAACTTTACGCGCATTTTTACCAATATAATGATCTTTGCTGTGCCCCTCTTTAAGCATGGGATTATCGTCGATATCTAGATAAGCATAGCGAGTGCCATTAGCTAACATTTTTCCTGTATTACAAGATATTTTGATGGTTGCTCTTGATACATGATCATCGCGTTCTGCATGAAGAACGCTTGTATATTTTTGTTTTGTTGCAAGATTAATGACAGGCTTTATTTTTCCAGAGATTCTTAAAAATTTGTTGCCAATTTCACTGGGTTTGTAGTTTTTTTGTTTATTTGCCCTTGGTATTCCGAAATCGTTTTTTGGGGGCTTGTTCTGTTCTGTATTGTTGACTCCGTTATGCGAATCATTTAAAACAATCAAGTTTTGATTTCGATATGCTTCTTCGCGATATACATTAATAAATCTTTGCTCCTGATCATCTGCTTCTGCTTCATCACATTCAAGTAACTTGGTCCACGTCCAATGAACACGAGCAATCTCGTTAATTTTTTTGTGTAAAGGGAAAGGACTATTTTGGAGAGCATTCTTTTCGTGTTCCAACCTGCGCTTCTCCAGCGTGCGACCTGTTTTTCCAATATATACATAGATTATGCCACCTTCTGATGCTTCGGCACGATAAATCAGTATTTTTTTGTGGCTAATTGGTTGCAATAATCCTTGTTGCATCGAATTTTCCTGAATGAAATAGGTTATAGGGGAAGGAATTCTGTTAATAATCTTATGCTAAAAAAATCCCAAGTCAATATTTGACTTAGCTACTGGAATGCTTAATATGGCTCGCAGTCCTATTCAAGCTTTTAATCTTTAAGGAATCAAGCCATGGATATTACTCCGGAAGAAAATTTACGCAGAAAGTTGCAAGAAATAAGAGAGAGCAGTGCACATATACCAGGAGCTGAAGAGCTTACCGATGAAGAGCTCCGTAAATTAATAAAAGACGCCTGTTTACGCTCTGGGAATAATCCTAATCAGTTTTGGCAGGCCTTTGAAGACTGTGTATTTATATATAAGATTCAACGTGGTAGGCGGTAGAAGGCCCCAGAAGGGGGCTAGCGGTTCGCCAGAAGAAATAGAAACGTTTATGGCCCAAATTGCAAAGAACATTTAAGCGAAATGCTCAATTATTTCGCCGTTCCTGAATGCATTCAGCCGTCGCTCCTATGGAGCTATGGCGTGACAGGCCCTCCTCCGCCAAGGCTTCGGCGAGGCAGGCGACGAGCTCCAGCCCCTTAACTTTCTTCATTTTTCCCCGACTTGTATACATCGAAAAACAATTATGCTAAATTTAGCATAATGTCAGTGATAATTTTGGAAAGAGAAGTACATGAAGATAAAACCCCTGCTATGGATAGGTTCAAGTAAAAAAGATCTGCTTGAATTTACTGAGGATATTAGGAGCCAAGTTGGTTATGCACTGTATCTTGCCCAAACTGGTGAGCATTATGTGCATAGTAAGGTTCTTAAAGGGTTTGCAGGCGCCGGTGTTATAGAAATTATTGCAAGCAACGAGTCCGGCACATTTCGTGTAGTTTACACCGTCAAGATGCCAAAGGCTGTTTTTGTTCTGCATGCCTTCCAGAAAAAATCGAAGCATGGAATTAAAACACCGCAACAGGAAATAGAGTTGGTCAAAAAACGGCTCAAAGAAGCGTGCGAAATATATAAGGAATTAGGTTATGAAAAAAAAGTATGAACTGAGCAGCGGCAATGTTTTTGCCGATCTGAATGTCTCAAATCCAGAAGAGTCCTTGGCTAAAGCTGAACTTGCTCGACAAATTCATTGCGTCATTAAAAAGAAAAAGCTTACGCAGGAAAAAGCTGCACTTTTACTTGGCATAGATCAGCCCAAAATTTCGGCACTGGCAAGTGGAAAACTTTCAGGATTCTCGCTGGAACGTCTTTTTAGATTTCTCAATGACCTTGGCCAAGACGTTACCATCAATGTCGCGCCAAAAGTTCGCTCCCACAAAAGGGGATCGCTGAGCATTAGCGCAACCGATAGCACGCAACATTATGCTCGATATTGAGTGAAGATTGATGAATTCTCTCAAGATCGTGGGAATCTAAAAGCATTTGAAGGACATGCAAGCTCATGCCAAACTCCAACTCCCCGTTCCTGAACATGTCCCTCCTACGCCGAAACTGGCTACGGAGGGCAGGCGACGAGGGGGCGATCCTACGCCCTCACTAGCATTCGTGGCTACCCACCTACGCTTTTTTATAGCTACGGCGAGGCAGGCGGATCGCAGGCGCCATAATAGACGATCCGAACATTCCAGCATCATATCAAAGGGCTTTTGAGCCTCGTAGATTCCGGCATTTAGCTGTTTGGGTTCGATAATACACGCGCAGGCACTATCAGTCTTGCAAAAAAAACATTCTTGAGTTAACGTCCGCTTGTATGAGTTTCTCATATTTCAAAAGGGAGAACCTATGTCAATACGATGTATAAAATGCTCCTATAAAATGACCGGCGCTGAATTTTTGGGATATCTTGCAGGTGATCTTTATGAAACATGGAAAAAATTCATCTTTCGTGGATTCTTAACTGATGCTGCAAGAGAATTGATGCTGGGCATAGCAAATCGAGAAGAAGTTAAATGCCCAGTATGTTCACAATATTGTGGATTGAACTTGGATAAAGGAGAATTTTCTATACCACAAAAAGATAAAGAGGGAGTAATCCGTGAAGTTTAAATTTTTTTGTATTTTTGCTACAAGTGTACTCACCCTTCCTTTTGCACATCACGCTGAGAAACAAGAGGTTACGTCATTATACATAGACTGTAACTTTTATAGTTTTAGCTCTCCTACCCTTCAACATGAACTTTCACCTAATAGTGTAGTACGTACAATCAACAAAGAAGTTGGCGAATTTTTACTAGCCGAAACAATGGCAATACTTCCTCTTATAGTTGCCATAGATCAAAGAGAGCTTGCTCAAGCTTCATTACGCTGCTCAAATGATTGCGGATATACATTGTCGTGCGCAGAGTTTGGAGGATCTCTTGTTGCCTGTGGACCAGATGCCATCCTTGAAATAATTGAATTTAAGAAACTTCTTAACGGAAAAGATCCAACTAAGTTGCGTTCATTTATGCTCAAAATAAGCAATGAAAAATCTGTTCATTGTCCGCTCTGCAAACAATGTGCATGGATAGAATAGTTAGCATTGTTTTCACATAATGCTGCACCCGTTGCACCATTTTTCTTTCATAAATTACTTTATGAGCTAAAGGTTGTAATTATTCATACCTTTAGCTCAAATTTTAATGAAGGAGATAAAGGCTATGATTAAGTTTATTTTTTCGATACTATGCCTTTTGTTAAGTGGTTGTAACAAAGGGATAGCCTCTGAACGCGTCCGCCAACAAATCAATCTGGCCGCAGCATCATTGCGTACAGCTTCAAACACAAAAGCATCAGAAGATCACGTCAAACAAGACACTCAGAATACTCAACCAAAGGATAAAAATTTTCAATCAAAAGAGGCCGAGGATTTTTCGCGCTGTCGGCCCAAAAAGGAAGAGCTCCTTTCGTACTATGGAATAGAGTTTGAGGTAAGGGAAGAAAAAGCTTTGCACAGCAACCTTGTCATAGGAAGAGAAGATAAGGAATATAAGCTCCCCAATGGTGTTACGATAAAGAAAGTGCTTTTCAAAGAGAATGACGAGGTTACGGTATACTATCCCGAACTATTTGGTTTTGCCGATATTGCTCAACAAAGCAAGGTGAACCAGACGTTAAAAGATACGGTAACAAAAGAGTATTCAAGATTGTTTAATGATCCAGAACTAAAAGAATTTAAAGGAGAAGATAAATTTTTTTTCAGTGAGAACTTCTACGTTTGGGTAGTCCATAACCTAATTATGATTGTAAGAGAATCTCGCAATTTTGCAGAATGGGCTGCCCATGGATGCGATCAATTGGAAAGTTTCTTTATTGATGCTTCATCGGGAATCCTTTATCAGCCTTTAGCATTTTTTAAAAAAGATGCTCCGCTTACTCAAATTGTTACAAAATTCGTTTATCCAGAGGAATGGGAATATAAGACTTGTCGGTTCGATAATAATTTTATTCTTACGGATACCTACATCGTTGTCCACCTTAACCATGGCTTCCCTGATGATGGACGATTCGTAGGAAGAATATTTAAACTTCCTTATGCACTTTTTGAAAAATGGATTGATAAAGACGGGGCAATGTATAAAGCTTTTTCTGGAACAGAAAAGATTTATACCAATTGCGCCTCTAATCCCACGTTCGAATAAAACGCTTTAAACATCGTTCCGCCGTCGCTCACTATGGAGCTACCCGCCGTCGCGGGGCTTTGGCGTGACAAGTGGCGTGGCTGCGAGAGGACGATTCTTTTTAAACACTTTTTAATCTATTTTCCAAACAGTTGCGAATAAAGCGTAATGTGCTAACTTTTCGCAGTTCAAAATAATGCGCTGCTCATCTTGGAAAATCATAGAGGTGGTCAAAAATGATACAGCAGGAATCAACAAAGATATCCCTTTTCCATGGCAAACAGATCAGAAGAATTTTTTATGAAAACGAATGGTGGTTTTCGGTTATCGATGTCATTGCGTTTTTGACAGATAGTCCAGATGCAGGAGCATATTGGCGTAAGTTGAAACAACGATTGGCAGAAGAAAGCAATCAGGTCGTGACATTTTGTCACGGACTGAAATTGGAGGCCTCGGACGGGAAAAAATACACAACTGACTGCGCCAATACTGAAGGAATCTTCCGCGTAATTCAATCAGTGCCATCCCCCAAAGCTGAACCGTTTAAATTGTGGCTTGCCAAAGTTGGCAAAGAGCGCATCGATGAAATAGAAAACCCAGAACTTGCGATGAATCGGGCCAAAAATATCTATGAAAAGAAGGGGTATGAAAAAGGCTGGATTGATAAACGCATGCGCGGCATATCGGTACGTCAAAGCTTAACAGACGAATGGGCTGCACGCGGCGTCCAGAAGCAGATAGACTATGCAATATTGACCAATGATATTATGCAAGGCGCTTTTGACTTGAAGGTTAACGAGTATAAAAAGCTCAAAGGACTAGATCGAGAAAATTTGCGTGACCACATGACTGATCTGGAGCTCATCATTACCATGCTTGGAGAAGCAACAACCACACAACTTACACAACAAAAAGATTCCAAAGGGATAACAACATTAAGAACTGATGCTCAAGTAGGCGGCGCAGTTGCTGGTAGAACACGCAAAGATATTGAGCTGCAGACGGGGAAAAGGGTTGTCTCGCGTGACAACTTCTTACAAGGGGATAAGAACAACCCCAAAGTGTTAGATGATGTAACGGATTAAGATGGTACCGTAGGAGCAATTTCAGAAATCATCACCATTCTTCGCGCTCTGTATCTTTGAGCAAACAATTGTGCTAACAATTGAGCCATAAGTATGAAAATTAGACGCATAGACAAGAGAAAGTAGTAACAATGATTAAACAAGAGATTAAATCTATCGTGGCTTTACATCTTGTAATACTGTATTTAATGGTCGTATGTGGATGTAATAATCAGCGAAGCAAAACAAAAGCTGATGCTCCCCACCCTGCACCCATTCGAACAAGCCCGGTATCACCTAAAAACGAGCTCACCATGGATGTTGAAAAGCAACTACCCGAAGCCATGTCACTTGAAGAACAATTATCTGATCTTATAGATGGTCCTTATGATGAAAAAACAGAGGCTGCTATCAAGCAGCTGATAGCTCAGGGGGTAAATGTTAATGCCATCAATGATGCAATATGCAAAGTTGCTAAAGACCTTTTTGAAGGACAAGGAACACTATCAGACTCTCCCTCATCACGTATGCCATGGGGCAGGAGCCTTTGTTGGAAAAACGCAGATTCAGGTCCAGATATAGAACGAGATATTTTTCTGCTTTTAATAGAAGCAGGTACGTATTTTGATAAAAATGATGACAAAGCACTCATAAATCAAATAGTAAGCTCTGGAGATGTTCCACTCATCAAGCTTTTGATAAAAAAAGGTATTGATTTTACCAGGCATGAAGATGCTTTATTATCTGCGGCAAATAGTGGAAATGAAGAAGCTTTTAAATTAATTTTTTCGTTCATTCCAGATGCTAATTATCATATTGCTGAAAACGCAGGAGTTCAAAACACTTCCGTGCTGATAGAAGCAGTAAGAAGTTATTATTACATCGATGTAAAGAGTGCAGCTATTGTTAAATTTCTTTTGGATCATGGCGCAAATGTTAATTATAGAATGACAGATGGTTTTAGTGCGTTAACATATGCCGTACAATACACTGATAAAGATACCGTAAAGATGCTTCTACAAAGTGGTGTTAATTTAGAAAAAGAACCCAAAACTTTAGTTCATCACGCAGTTATTGGCAGAAGAGACGAAATTGTAAAACTATTACTGGACCAAGGAGTTACTCTCGATGAAAAGGATGAAGATGGGGAGAGCCCTTTACACTGGGCAGCTGGCAGCCTAGCATGTGGTTGGAAAAGATGCGCAGACACATCTATGATAAAACTCTTATTACAACATGGTGCCAATGTACACGCAAAAGATAATGAAGGCAGAACGCCTTTAATCAGTTGTATGTTTCATACAAACAGCATCTATATCGATGAAGAACCAATTCTTGCCCTTATACAAGGTGGCGCTGACGTTTCAATAAAAGATAATCATGGCAAAACAGCCATGGATTATTTGCAGGAAATTGAAGATCTTAAAAATACAGATACCACTACTACTACGCATAGAGTGCGTGAGATCTTGAATCACCCAGAAAAAAATATTCACCTTGTGCATGCATAGGCAGCGGTACCTGGTATCGCCAACCCCACATTCGAATACCTGTCCGTCGTAGCTCTGTCTGCTCCCCGTAATACCTCTCAGAGCGAAGTCGGAAAACGCCTGAAGCATCTGCAGGCTCACGGTAAAATCCACCTCGCCATTCCTAAATACATCCCGTCTTCGTCAAGACTTCGACGTGGCCCAGCCTTCGCATAAAGCTACGGCGGGCAAGCAGGCTACGAGGGGACGCTTCTTATTCACTTGTTGTCAATTTTTTTACTAAATTCAAAAGGTTTTTATTGATTCAGATGGGCTTTTTCATGCCTTTTGTGTTTAAAATCAAGCTGTGGCAGTATTATTGCCTAATCATTTTAAATCGTATTTTCAACAGGAGGAGTTAAGCATGACTTCATATAATTCTGATCAACATTTTTCACGAGCCACGACCATGAACAGTTTCATGTGCAAGGTGTATGGATGGATGGGTGGTGCTTTTGCACTGACGGCAGGCGCTGCTTATGGTGTGTATCAGCATGCCCCCTTATTCAATTTTATCATGCAAAAATATGTATTCTTTGGTCTTATTATTGCTGAGCTTGTATTGGTTTGGAGATTGTCAGCGCGTATTCATAAGATGAGCTTTCGGCTTGCGGCTGCGGCATACGTGGCATATGCCCTACTTACAGGCGTAACCCTATCAGTCATCTTTGCAGTATATCAGCTACCATCTATCGTATCGATTTTGTTGGTCTCTGTAGCAATGTTTATTGGCATGGCCTTGTATGGCTATTACACCAAAGCTGATTTGACCACAATAGGCAATGTTCTGTTGATGGGCTTGTTCGGTATCGTTATCGCCGGAATTGTTAACGTATTCTTCCATAATGCAACAGTAGATTTCGTTTGCGCAGCGCTAGGGGTGATGATTTTTACAGGATTAATCGCCTATGACACGCAAAAACTAAAAGATCTCGGCGGGAAAATGGTAGAGCGAGGACAACCAATTAATAAAATTGCTTTAATGGGTGCGCTGGAATTGTATCTTGATTTTGTAAACTTGTTCCTGGATCTTTTGCGATTGTTCGGAAAGAAAAAATAATATCGATTAGACTCACGATAAAATCGATCTCGCCATTCCTGAATGCCTTTCCTACTACGCCCTTATGTGGCTTCGCAGAACAAGCCTTCCTACGCATAAAGCTGCGGCGGACAAGAAAGTGGGGACGAATAAATTGCGCTACGCAGTCTTTTTTTATAGACTGGGCAAGATAAAAATTCTTTGAAAATGTCCCCGTCGTCTAGTGGCCTAGGACACTAGGTTTTCAACCTAGTAATCGCGGGTTCGCCTGGCTGGCCATTCAAGAATTTAGGACAAGAAACATGTGTCTACTTAATGAGTTAAGAAGAAATGAACCATGAATACTAAATTGAAAATTTTAATCAGCGCAGCGATTCTTGTAATCAGTTTATTATTACTTGTACGAATTGTTCGTATTGAACCAGGGTTTGTTGGCATTAAAATTAATTTGATTGGTGTACCACGAGGCCCACAAGATTTACCACTCAAAACTGGTTGGCAATTGTATTGTCCATTATTGTCACAAGTTTTTGAATATCCAGTATTTATGCAAACAGCAACGTGGTCGCATGACAATAAACAGGGTGATGAATCAATTACCTGGAATACGAGTGATCAGGTTTCGATTGGTGCTGATATTAATTTATCGTACACAATATTACGAGAATCTGTTCCAACGTTCTACATAACATTCAGATCTGACAATCTTGAGGTATTTACCCATGGCTATCTGCGAAATGTAGCACGTGATGCTTTTACAGCATTAGGCATCCAATATACATTTGATGATATTAATGGTGTAAAAAAAGATGAATTTCTTCAAAAGGTGAAGAATAAAATCAATGAAGATATTGCAAAGTATGGTATTCATATTGAGCAATTTGGCATCATCGGTCGCATTCACATGCCAGAAGCTATAGCACACGCAATTACCGAAAAAACGCAAGCCATTCAAAAAGCTATTCAAGCAGAAAATGAGCTCAGACAAGCAAAAGCAGAAGCGGCAAAAAAAATTGCTACGGCAGAAGGCGAAGCTCGATCAAACATTATTAGAGCAGAAAGTGAATCTAAGTCTAATGAAATTGTTTCAAAGTCAATAACTCAGAACTTAATTATGTGGGAAGCTATTAGAAAGTGGAATGGAGTTCGACCACTTGCTGAAGGCGTTAATGCTTCTATGATGCTCCCCTTAAAAAACATTAATGATTAGATTCTGTTTGCCTTTATGACAACGAGGTCATTCCCACACGACAGTCATACCCGCGAAAGCGGGTAGCCACGAAGGGCGTAGAATGAAATATTTGATAAAAACCGCTATCCAACAGGGCTTTTATGATTACCACCGCTGAAAGAACAAGTCCAGTCGTCGCATCCCCCAATCTTGGAGTACTCGATCAAATCGTCATTAATACGATGGCTCAGGAACTTGATGCACTTGAAAAGAATCCTGTTAATGGGTGGAACCTAACGTACCCAACACTCTTCAATACACTTTATACGACAACTGAAGAGCTTTGCGCCAAGCTCGGCTGTACTATCCCCTATTTGTTCATAGATTTTCAGGGGATACAACGGCATCAAGCCAGTGCTCATTTAATGACTGATGGCTCAAAGCAGCTTCATATCGGTGTCGCGTTCCTCAGAGAATGTGTTCTCAAACAACCACATGAAAACCAGCAACGTGCTTACAGCGCATTTAGATGGACCATTGCCCACGAGTTGAGCCATTTCTGTGACCCAAAGTTTACACTGTTTGGACGTCTTTTTCTTGCTCGCCGTTTCCTCAATAATGTAGCAATAGGAGGATTTTTTGGCGGAATTGTTGGTTTGATACTACAACCACAAGCATGGAATAATGTTAAATTTTTGGTCATCGCGAGCGGTCTCTTCTTAATTATCAAAAGTATAGCAAGCATATTTATGCACCGAAAATTTGAATATTTCGCTGATGCAAAATCAGTAGGCGTTATTGATGATGTTAATCTTAACGATATCATGGATACGTTAACTAAAATGACCAACGCTATTCGCGATTGTATTCACAGCCCTTGCGACAATTTACCAGGTTATACCGCACAATTAATCGCATGGGGATATAGAAAATTTAAACTGGCCCAGATTTTTCTTTTGCATCCATCAATCAATAAGCGTATTGCGCGTATGCGATGGTCCCTCATTAAAAAGTAATTTGTTGTACATAAAACCAATTTCGCGGATTCCTAACCGATGCTGCAAAAGGATTATGGTCCAAAATAGTAGATGTATTAAGATATTCGCTCAGGATTTTTCTGCAGGCAGGGGTCAATTGCCTCAACTTCTTCATCATGAGATTTCAATCGCCAAGATACTTGATAACACAACTCCTAACATCTACCCGCTGAACCCCACGAGTTTGTACATCATGCCATACTTCACACGCCACCTTTTTTTGCAGCGCTTGCAATAAGCTGGAATCACCTGATAGCGCTTTGGCAAGCTCACTGGCAGAGTATTTTATATAAGACAAATCACTTAGTTGCCCTTTTCCCACAATTTTTCTAGCAGTTTTAAAGATCATTAATTTAGCATCTACACCATGAATGTTTTGATTTTTCACTAATTCTTTCAAAGCCCAAAGAGCCTTGCTTAGGGGGCCAATTTCAATTTCACCCAATGCTTGCTTTGCCATGCCAAGAACAAATCCTCTATCGGAAATTCCCTGACTTGCTTCAATAATTTCTTTAAAAAGATGTTGCGCCCCCTCAGGAAATTCTTGCTTCCCTTGAAGCGCTGCCTTATAAGCAGACTCAAGTAAATTTTTTCGAGTAGCCTCATCAAGCACTATTGAATTGCGAACAACATCTTCAATAAATAAAAATAAATTTTCTTTGAGATCATCATCTTCGCTGCTTGAAAATGCTAAAGCGAATGAAAGCGCCTGAGTAAAAAGTTCTTTTTCTTGTTCGAATTTCCGAGCAAGAGTTGGGAGTTTAATCAATTCCTGCAAAAGCATAAGCGTATTTTGTTTAAAATCTTGAGCGCCAGCTACTGCAGCTTTTAAAGCCTGCTTAAACTCACTCTCCGTTGCAATTCCATCGCTACTCGCCATTGTTGTCCAGTTATTAATATCAGCAAGAAGTCCGCCACCGTGAGCTGTAACGTGCGCAGTTTTATCCCATGGCTCCTCTAGAAATTTTACATTGAGACAATCATAAATCCGCGCTTCATCATCAATAAGTTGTCCCTGCCAATCAACAACCTTCTCTATGTGTACGTATTTTCCATTGCGTGTTGTATCAAGCGGCACCTCGTAAGGAATCAATCGCCATGTGTCATATGATTCAGTTACCGTCAAAATACCAATACAATCAAAATCGAGAGTAGCAGCAGGTGGATACGATGCCCCTTCCGGAGCAGAAGAAAAAGTAAAAACAGGCCCATATTTTTTGAGCAAAATACCATCTGAGGTACTATCAATTTTTCCCTTCTGGGCATGCACAACATCTTTCCACCATGGCAGATAGGCTTTATCGCCGGCGGGCATTTGTTCTGGCTGTATACGCGCAGAAGCCATATCAATTTTTTGGCCAAGGCCCGGTAGCATCTTGAGCCCAGCGTAGGAGTGTTGGTGTGCTCTAAAGAATGCTTTAACATTGCTATATGCTGACTGTAACAAAAATTTTGCGACCGCAGCCATATCTGCCAAATACCCATCAGGCTGGTTCGGCCGGTGGACAATTTCTCCTCGTTGTTGTGGATTATCTATCGCAAAATAGCTTTGTATAAAGCCATCGCTCCATGACTTCTCTTCGGGAAATGTAAATCGTTCCACTGCTTGATACATTTTTTCATGAGCCGACAAAAATTTCTGTGGGTTGTATGCCGGTTCTATACCGCCATGACAGAACTGACCAAATGTGTTGTGACAACCTAGAAACAGCGCTACCGGAAGATACGGATATATGCGTTTATCCATCAATTTTAAAAGCACATCGCTGTCATCACCGTATTTGGTGACAAGCTCGGTTTTCAACCCCCAAATCTTATTGATTTCTCCGTCATCATGATTTCCATGCAACAAAACAACATGATCGGGATTTTTCACAAAAAGACGCACAAGCAGATATAAAACCTCGGCACCATAGCGACCCAGGTTACTATAATCGCCAAGTGCCACAAGATACGTATCTTTCTTAAGTTTAAATTGTTCATTCATGAACCCAAGAATACAAAGTCTACGTAGATTGCGTAGTAAGGAATGTACGCTGCCATGTAGATCACCAAGAATTAAAATCTTAGCACCAGGTTTGACCACTATTTTCTGTATGATATTGGGTTTCGCATCGCTCGGTGGTTCATTATTGAGCCATAGGGTTCGATCTTTTCTCAGGCTCTCATTTACACGCCAAAAACTTTGCACCGCTTTAACGAACTCTCTTACAGAAACAACGGGAACATCAGAAAAATTTTGCTGCTGCTCATGCATTACCCCGCCAACATATTCTTTATAGGTGTTAAACAGACGTTTTTCGAGTTCGGAGAGTGTGGGTTGCACCATTCGGCGCATAACGTCAAAGGCATACAACATTTTATAAAATTTCGGCACACGATCTTGATCGAACAACCCTAGCTTTGCCCCAACAGGACTCAACACCCTGATGTTATTACCACTCAAATACGTAGCAACACGTTCAATATGCCGTAATGGGTCTCCCTCAAAATAAACAATTTCTGGGTGATCTATAACACCAAGCTCGCCAAGTTCACTGTACAACCCCGTAATCGGTTTAGCAGTTTCTGATGGGATATAACTGCATACACGCGTACGCGAATGGAAAAATTCACCCCGCGCAAAAAGAGCACTAATGGGAGAAAGTGGCGCGACAAAAAACAATTGCGCAAGATCACCATCGGCATACCGCATTTTGTCAATAAAAAGTCCATAACCTGCATTGTTCATTTCGCAAAAATATAAAAGTGCGGAAGCTCCTCGACTCCCGGAATCATTAATAATTCCAGCAAATAACGAATTTCCGTAAGAGATTGACCGCGGGATAAGTGTCTTTTTTCTGTGGAGTTCTTTTAACTTTTCGAATTCACCTTTATCACTTGCCGGAACGGCGAGGTCAAGAACTTTTCCTTTATACTCCACATCTTTTTCTCCGTAACCCAAGAAAGCATCGAAGGGAGAAACGCCCCTATACAAAAGCGCCTTATTACCCTCACGCGCTTCATATTCAAGTTTGGCAACATTATAAAAAAACATATTTTCAGTGCTGCTCTCATTTAATTCTTGTTGCAAAATTGCTCTGATTGACGCGTTATCACGGAATACAAAATAATTAGTTTCATCCACAATTAAGAGCTGCGTTATCAACGCTTTTATCATTTTTGCTATTAAATTTTTTTGCACACGTTGCTGTACATCCTCGAATGTGGTCACATCAAAAAGCTTATTATCGGTGAACAAGCCATTACGCAAAAGATAGTTCATTAATTTTTCGTTGATCGCAAAAAAAGTATTTTGTAATCCAGATGCATGGTTTTGGACATCATAAAGGTTCAGGACATCTTGCTTACGTGATCCATCACGCTCAAGAACAGGTTTTACGCTTTCAGTAGATTCCCATGAAGATGCCTTGGTTTGTTCGAAATATGCGTCGCCCAACATTTCACGAGATAAACAGAAAAGCTCATATAAAATCGTTGGAATAAAAATAACATCATATGATTGATTGATTTTTTTTACCTGCTGTCGAATAAAGTTTTCTTCAGCATGCGGCGTTGGCGTAAAAAGTGCCTGTTTTTCTTCGTCGCTCAGTTGATGAAGTGTTGCCAGGCACGTTGGCCATTGATACTTCAGAATAGTTTCATAGAGAATTTTGCAGTTTGGGTCCTTATTGGTTACTGAACTCAAACCGCCATCAGCAGTCTTCGTTACCAGAAGAAGTTCTGCATCTGCTGACCGCCGCAGACACGCTACAATTACTCCACAAAGTATAATGCTTTTACTTAACTTCATTACATCCCCTTTCCATTAAGCAACAGTACACAACTCGTTGATTATGATGATTGCATCAATAAAAAAGCAACATTTCCCACTCCTACTACACCCTACGTTGATTCCATCGTCGCTACCGTTATGTCATCATGGCGTGACAAATTTTTGACAAAATGAGAGATCTTGCAAAGTCTGATTTCTTTTGAATATGTTCTTCAAAGAATAAGGTGAGATGGTATTTTCGAGGGTAATGTTAATCAAAGGAGAAAGATTCATGAACATACGTTCTTTTATGCAGACATCGCCATTACTTTTGGTTCTTGGATGCAGCCAGATTGTGGCAACTACTGCTACCGTGGATACGTTAAATTCTGATATTCCAAAAGATTACCTCCGCATCGAATGCGATCTGCTACCAATCGTTCGCACTACGCGCCATGGCTCCCATCCAAATATTCCATCCAAAGTAACTGTTCCATCCAAAGAGAAACGCAGCATTATTGGATATAGCACCAACTGGAGTGGATATGTAGCTGAAACGAATTTTACTAATCCAGCAGAAAAATCTGTTACTGCCGTCTCCGGGACATGGGTAGTGCCAACAATATACAGTTCACCACAAAATTCTTATTGCTCACTTTGGGTCGGAATAGATGGTTTTAGTAGCTCATCGGTTGAGCAAATAGGAACTGAGCATGATTGGATCAATGGAGCTATGCAACATTATGCCTGGTTTGAAATGTACCCAGGTCCGAGCTATCTGATTAATGGCTTTCCGCTCAATGTCGGCGATGTAATCACCGCAACGGTAAATTACACATCGAACAACATTTTTCTTATGCGGTTATATAACCAATACTCTGGACAGTTTTTGAAATTTTAGCCTAAAAAAACTTGAGCTTCATCACAACACCGACATACTAATTTTTGAACAAAAAGGTATGAAAGGGTGATGGAATGAAGCTCGTAGAAACGA
>Ga0172379_10000733_pt1 | contig 77668 bp, 54 predicted proteins | sample GrowelOW334metaG_FD_119756 | JGI IMG/M metagenome (GOLD analysis project Ga0172379, IMG submission 119756) | Groundwater microbial communities from an aquifer near a municipal landfill in Southern Ontario, Canada - Groundwater well OW334 metaG | ecosystem: Environmental > Aquatic > Deep...
CGGGTTGCAGTCGAAATACGCCTTGTTGGGCAGCAGTTCCTCCGAACCGTGGAACCGGACCCGCTGCGCCAGTCTCGTCATGGCGGTGGTCATCGCCGGATAACTGATTTCCGAACATTCATTAAAGTATACCGTGGCAAACTCCCGTCCGAGGATTTTGTCCGCCCGGTTTTTGTCGTCCAGCCCGATGAACCAGATTTCCGAGCCGTTCCGGAATCTGATGAACCCGTCCCGCTGACAGGGCTTATACTCTATTCCCGGAAAACATAGTTTCATGAGTTTGGGGAACGAGTCGAACAGCACCGCATGGCGGACATGGACATGCCGGAACCGGAACACCGCATGGCGGCTCCCCGGCGCTTTCAGCGCCCGCACCACAATCGAAAACAGCAAGATAAACGTCTTGCCCGAGCGCGAGCCCCCGAACAAGAGCAGATTCCTGACCATCCCCCCGATCAGTCCGAGCGCCGTCCGCTGGTCGTCCGTAAATTTAAATCCTGTCATAATGCCAAATCCTTCTTTATCCACAAAAAAACAAAATGGTAACATTAAAAAATTTAACAATCAATTATCTATATATAGTAAAATTGTCAACCGGAACTGCGACAATAAGTTCAAATAACGGGATTAAGTACGTTTTTTAAAATCAGAAAGCCGGGCTTGTTTTTCATGTTGCGATAACTGTTGACCTAGTGAGTGTGCAAAATTTATTTTTCATTTTTTTTGCTGAAATTCCGGATTAAACCATTGACATTATGTATATAAACATATATAATCTATACATAGATAGACATAAGGAATGAAAATGCTGGATGATATTAAAACTGAAACTGTATCTTTTGAGCCGATATATCGGCAGATTGCCGATATATTAAAAAATAATATAATTTCTGGAAAATTGCCGAGCGGATCCCAATTACCGCCAGAACCGGTATTGGCAGCAAAATTCAATACCAGCAGATTAACTCTACGTAAAAGTTTAAGTATATTGGAAGAGCAGAAACTGCTGGTCCAACGCAAAGGTCGCGGCACATTTGTTACTTATCAATCAGTCAGGAAATATCGTATTGCCATTTCCGGCATCGGGCTGGCGACAAAGGACCTTTTCTCGTATCAGGTTTTTGCCGGATTAAATCAGGTGCTGGCCGATGTTGAGAAAGAATTCGTTTTTATTGACAACTGCGGCGATATACTCGACAAATTTCACCATAGCAGATGTGACGGTTTAATTGCGGTTGCTCCCGCATTGAATCAGATATCGAAGTTCTGCACCCCTGAATTTGACACTATTCCGCTGGTATTGCTTAACGTTCAGGATAAAAAGATCAGCAGAAAAAGAGTTTGCGTTGACGTGGAAAGAGATTCTATGCGCACGGCTGTTGAACATTTATTAAAATTGGGGCATCGCCGGATTGCATATATTACAAGAGAAGGCGATGAATTCAACCAGAGGGATCGCAATGCTTCCTTTGTGAATTCAATCAAAGAATTTGACTTGGACGGCGCTCCTGATTTATATCAATGCGGGATGCGCGGAGTATGGTTTTATGACATCGGACGAGACCATGCCTTAAAATTGTGCCGGATGAGCAATCCGCCTACGGCAATCGTCTGTCCGAGTCAAACAATAGCACTAGGCGCCTGGCAGGGAATAATTGAATCAGGCTTGAAGATTCCGGCAGATATCTCAATCATTGGATATGACGTGCCGGAATGGGCCAACCCGTATCTGGCAACCCTGGTGCAGCCGGAAATAAAAATGGCCGAAGCCGCCGGAGCATTGCTGCTGGAACAGCTCAGGGGCGGGACTGTTCAAAATCAGGAAATGATTTTTAAAATCATGCTTGAAGAACGCAAAAGCTGCGCACCGCCGCGGATGCGTTAATTTCCAGCATCGATATTTTAGTTTAAAACTGGAATTAGTTATATCGTTTTTTAATGAAGGTCATTATGAAGATTACCGGAACATTTCTGGATGAAATTACTCACGATATCCCGTCATTAAACTGGGACGAACAAGACTGGGATCGTGATTTTAAGTTAATGAAAGCTGTTGGGATTGATAAAGCCATCATGATCCGCTGCGGCTGGAAGAACTGGATGACGTATCCTTCGAAGATACTGGCGAAATATGAGAATGCAACTGTCCCGTCAAACGATCTGGTTGACATGTTTCTGCGGCTTTCGGAAAAATACGGAATTAAATTTTATTTCGGCACTTACTTTTCGGGGCGGGACTGGTTGCTTGAATCTTATAATGTTGAGCAGGAATGCAATCTGATGAAATGGACCTGTAAAGAAATTTGGGACGAATATGGAAAAAACAGCCCGGCATTCGGCGGCTGGTATCTGTCTCAGGAGATTTCCTCGGCAGTGTCCTGGCGGGTAGTAGAATGCTATAAGAAAGTTGGTAGATTCTGCAAAGAAATCTCCGGCAATCTGCCGGTAATGATTTCCCCTGGGTTTAAGGGGGTAAAAGCGCAGGACCGGAGTCTGCCGTATGCCGAGCGCCGCCAGAACGCAATTACACCGGAAGAACATCGCAAAGACTGGGATTGGATTTTTAACGAGATAAAAGGTGCGGTGGATGTCGTGGCGTTTCAGGACGGGCATGTCGATTTTGATGAACTTGAAATATTCCTGAAAATCAACAAAGAACTGGCAGATAAACATGGATTGACGCTGCTGACCAATGCCGAGACGTTTGATCGCGATATTCCCGGCTTTATGCCACCGATCAAATGGGAAAAACTGCGCTTCAAACTGGAAGCCGCTCAAAAAGCAGGGATAAGCGAAGGGGTCACATTTGATTTCGCGCATTTCATGAGTCCGAACTCCTGCTATCCGCAGGCAAAAAAACTGTTAAAACAATATTGTATATGGGCCGGAATTGATTATAAAAGAATTCAAAACTAAAAACGGAGATATGAAAAATGAACACTAAACGGAAACAGATTTTTACGCTCATCGAACTCCTGGTTGTGATCGCCATCATTGCAATTTTGGCGTCAATGCTGTTACCGGCACTGAACAAAGCTAGGGAAAAAGCAAAAACGAGCAGTTGTATCAGCAATCTTAAACAATTTGCTATTGTCAGTGTCGGTTATCAGAATGACTACGACGGCGTTATCCCTTACCGTTATATAGTTTCTTCTGTCAATGTGTGGTATAAGCTTTTTGACCCAGTTATCAAGCTTGCCAATGCACCGGCTACTGCAGCAAACTATCCTTCAGGAAAACCAAGTCCATATACATGTCCGGCCTCTACTGAAGTTAAAAACAGTGGATCGGCGTTGGGAACCAACGCCTCATGGATGCCTGACGCCTATGGTCAACCGGCCATTAGTTATGGTATTAATATCCAAACAAATCCTAACCGCGTACTGAAAATAAATAATATCAAAAAACCGGAAAGCTTTGTTTTGCTGGCCGATACCAATAGCCGTGATTTTGATCAATGGACTGAAACTACCTTTAGCGGTGTTACCAGTAAAATTGCCGGACGACATAATAAAAAGGCAGTATCATTATTCTTGGGTGGCAACGTAAATCAAGAAAGATTTTTTCTCAAAAGAACTTTTGATTACTTGGACTCCCGTTTTTTTCCTATTGCTTACTAATAAATTTGGATGGTTATTATGTTGAAAAAAGTAATTTTCTTTTTATGGTTTACAGGAATAACGTATCTGGGTCAAGCTGGAAATCTTTTTGACGATGGATTCGAAACTCCTGTGGCTGGTAAATGGGGCATTGACAAAACACCGGAAGTCGGGAAATATGAAATTATTTCATCGGGACGGAATAGCGGAAGCGCGTTGTCAATAATCACTTCAGGGCGGCAGCGTATGCAATTGTTTCGCCTTCACGCCGAAAAAATTCCAGGCGGCAGTATGTTAAAGTTACGACTATACATCAAAGGCTCCGGAGTGATTCAGTTTGGATTTCTTGCATATAATAAAGCAAATAAATGGTTAGACAAAAAGCTTTCTCCACCGCAATCGCTTAATTTTGCAGATTGGCAATATTTCGAGTTCAACACGATAGTTCCCGATAACGCTTATGGCAATGACGGCAAAATTGATATGATACGTCCATGTGTTGATGTTTTCGGCGACAGCAATATTCTGATCGATGATTTCAGCGGAAAAGCGATAAATCATGTTGTTATGCAGTCTGCGGGAATCAAACTTCCACGCCCATTTGAACGGATAACCCCCGGTAATGGTGATTTCAAAGTAAGGTACATAAACTCGCGGGGCCTGTTTATTATTGAGGAATGTGATACCCCATACATTGAAAATGCGGTAAGCATTAAGTCTGTTGAATTCGAGATAACGAATGGAAGTAATGGAGAAGTAATCGCATCGGCGATGTTTAATTTCTCAGGAGGAGTAATTCAAGCTGCAGAGATATACGTGCCAAAATCATTTTCCGGGAATGTCAAGATAAGAGCGAAATATCTTGATAACAACAGTAAAATCATTTATTCAGGACAAGGTTATTCTTCTTTTGACCGCTTTATGGATATGACTTCCGGTCGGTATATGGTTGGTGGAATGATACGCAACGAACATTTGACTAACTGGATAAAGGAAGTCATAATCGGTCAGTCCTTGTTCGTGGTGAGTAAGGATTCCCCCCCCAATCCGCTTCGTGCCCAGAAGATTATCCTTCCAGGCTTCGCTGCACCGACTTGTGCACAGCAGACCGTCAGTGTTGTCGGTCGGCAATACCAATTCAGCAATCTTGCTCTGCCCGTGCAGATGCAGGTGACCCAGCAGGAACCAACTGTAGGGAATGCAACTGAGCCAATTTTGTATGGGCAGGGCGCATCCATTATATTGGACGGAACGCCGCTGACTGCGACAGAATCCTTGGCGATAAGCAGTGATGCTGATACAGTCAAACTGACTTCAGGCGGAACCCGCGGCAATTTGACAGTCAATATCAGCAGTACAGTAGAACAGGACGGGATTATAACCCTACTGTTGACATTGTCTCCACAGACATCCGCCAACTTGACATCCCTGCAACTGAATATTCCGTTAATAGCGGCGCAGGCAACGCTTTATCATGATATAACTGATGTGGTATATCGTCGGCTTGACCGTACCAAAACCGGATTGGATGCCGGTATCGGAGGACAGGCAGGATATACGCCCACAAGTGTAAAATACAATGATGTAGTCTGGTACAGTCTGGCTTCGGAACGCGGCAGTAATTTTTCCGGCTCGTTTCAGCCGATGATCTGGCTCGGGAATGAGGATCGCGGTTTTTGCTGGTTTGCGGACAGCGATCGCAACTGGCAGGTTGACCCGGATAAATCAGCCATCGAAATCGCCCGTCAGAGTGGCCAGGTTATTCTGCGAATTAATATTTTTAATCGCAGTGTTGCCGCCGTACTTAATCAACCGGTTACGTTTAAAATGGGAATTATGGCAACTCCGGTAAAACCACCGATGCCACATTGGCGTGGAACTGTTTTCCCCAGATGGTCAACGCTGGACTGGACTTTCTATAATCAACTGACCAATTTGCGAAAGATCGTAATGGTAGGTGCTGGAGATCCACAATTCAATGCCGGGATGGCCAGTCCGGCCGCCAAAGATATAAATGTCACTCAGGACAAATATGCGGCGTTACACGATGCCAGAGGGAGTACTTTCTGTGAATACTGGGCCAGTGATTATCTTACGTTGGACATTGCGGAATGGGGCAGCCTTTTCGGCGAATGGATTAACCCGAACAGCGGCGGTTGGTTCTCAAGCCAATATCCGGGACATTCAGTTGAAGCCTGTTGCTGGTTACCGGTCAATCGCACTGTAAACAGCCTACAAGACTATAAACTAAAGGAGTTGGATTTTAAGTTGAAAAATGTCGGTCAGATTTCCTATTATGAGGACAATTCCTGCCAGCATACCTTTGATTGCAAACTATGGGATCAGGGGTATACCCGGAGTGACGAGCAACGGCAACCGGAGTTTGATCTGTTCTCATACCGTGAGTATCTTAAAACTGCAGCCAAGGTATTCAACGACAATGGAATGGAAAACTTTCTTGGGGTACACTCCAGCGCTGCAAATGTAATTCCCGCCTTTACCTATGCGAGTTTTTGTATCGATGGAGAACAGCCTGCTCGTTATGATTATACCACGGACAAGGATTACATCGACCGCTGGAATGACACTGAATATATGCGGGCTCTTGTTATGGGCCGTCAATATGGAATTAACACGGTTTTTCTAGGGGAGATGACTTTTCCGGGAGATGACAACGATGGGCATCATACTCGTGCGTGGATGGCAATAGTGCTACCTCATGACATCTCATTGTGGGATGGCAATGTTAAAAATCGTACTGCCGTTAAGGCATGGCATAAGATTATAAATGATCTGAATTTTTACGATAACCCGCCATATCTTTATTACTACTGGGCTACAGGGGCAAATAAAGTGTTTGTAAACAACGATGCGGATATTCGGGTAACCGTATGGAAACAGCTCGGTCAATCGCTTGTGATGTTGTCAAATTTCGGGGATGCGAAGACGACCCAAACCTCGCTTGATTTAGTAAAGTTGGGACTTACCGGCTCAATCACGGCCATTGATGCAGAAACCAATAGTACAGTTGCTATTAATAATGGAGCGTTTTCTGTTGATGTACCGCGTCATGACTTCCGAATGGTTTTGATTAAAGCACAATGAATTTATGACAACGGCAAATACGGTAACGCAGAAAGTTAGTGAAGCAAAATTGGAGGTATCAAGGATTGGCAAATGAAAAATTTGAACGAAACAATTGGGAGAGTTCTTTCTATCTTGCGCCATGTGGCGGATTAGAGCTTGGCGGTTATGATTTGCATCATTGGGAGCCAACTCATTGTGAATTTACCCTGAGTGGGGTTGAATTGGCATTAAACAGTTCCATTCCTGTTTTTAGAGAAGTCCGGATAGTAGGAAAATCAGTGCCAAACTTTAGCTTTGGTGTTTTCGTTGCTTGAATAAGGGGAGTCTGTCGCTTCAGCACGAGAACAGCAGTATAAACGTCTTGCCCGAGCGCGAGCCCCCGAACAAGAGCAGATTCCTGACCGTTCCCCCGATCAGCCGGAGCGCCGTCTTCTGGTCGTCCGTAAATTTAAAGTCTGTCATAAATCGAAATCATTTAACCATAAAAACAAAATGGTAACATTGAGGAACCGTTCAAAAATAACCTTTACATCTTCGCGTTTTTTCCGAAAAAATACGAAAGCCGGTCGCCTGACCGGCTTTATACTCTTCTATTCCATAATCTAGATCCGCCGTTGAATTTTTTTGCCTGCATTTCGCGGAAAGCATGTTAAAGCGAGTTGATTGCGGCGGGCGATCCCGACTGGTTGAATGAAGAAGCCATCAATATGGGATTTAAAGCCTTTGAAGCTAATAATGAACAATAGCTTCGTAGGAAAGGGTTAAATTAAAGCTTATTTACAAATCTTGCGACCGAAAATATTAAAATAATACGTGTAAGTAGTGGACTGCCGGCTTCCGGGATATTTCGCGCAACTTGTAAAACTTATTTCTTAACAACTTCTTAATGACCATGCCTGGATTGATTGCGGAGAATGCCGCGGAGTTCGAAAATCCGGTCTGGTTGCCGGGAAATCTTTAGATAATTTATCGGCTCATAGAATCCATCTGCTGCCTGTGTTGACTTTTTTTGCATAGTATTTTGGTCTTTTTCAGGAAGATTAACTGTTTGAAACAACGTATACTAATTATAGAAGAATTCAGTGCATTGTTTATGAGCGCTGACTGAAAAATCAATAAAAAAACAAACAAAGTATACTTTCTCTATTTACAAATATCAGAGTATGATATATAATAGAAGCAGATAAGCATAATAATTTAAGGAAGTGGGGCTATGCAGGCTGAAATGACAAGCTCTAAATATTTGTGGAAGAAAGTTGCGGATGAGTTGACGAACTATATTCATAAGCATAATCTGCGTTCCGGATCCAAATTTTTTACAGCCGACGAGATATCCGCCCGTTATGGGATAAGCAATATTACCAGCCGCCGGGTATTGTCCGAGCTGTCCAGCAAGAATTTGATAGAGCAGTCCCGCGGCCGGGCTTGTGTAATAAAACAGGTCAACAGTCTGCGCAAAATTTATATCCTGATAGATAATCTGGACAAGGATAGATCAATTAGTTTCAACTATGTTTATGCGGGTGTTTATAAAGGGATCACCGAAGAGGCAATCAAAATAAATTGTGAAACTGAATTGATCTCAACGGCATTTCTGAAAAAAATGACGATAGACCACAATACTGATATTATCATCATGCAGAACTTCCCCGCATATGACAAAACTGCGGCAGACTTGCTGTCTTATGACCCGAATATCAACTGTGTCTGCTGCCAGACCATTGACAACCCCCCGGGCGTTTCCACTGTCAGCGGCAATCTTAATCGCAGCGGCTGGATGATTACCGGGCATTTGATCAGCCGCGGACATCAGCGCATTGCCATGGTGGCCTGTGGTAATCCAGTCTGGTATACTCCCAAGTTTGATGGTTATTATGCAGCGCTGAAAGAACATAATATGAGTTTTGACGCGGTATTGGTAAAGGGAATCGAAAACAATCGGGACTCATGCAATCAGGCGATGAATGAATTGCTGGCGCTGAAAGATCCGCCGACCGCAGTATTCTGCTCCAATGATTATACTGCGCTGTGGGCGCTCAATTATTGCAAAGATCATAACATCCCGGTACCGGACAAACTCGCAATCGCCGGATTTGACAATCTTCCGGAATCACGGGTGGCGCATCCTGCGCTGACCACGATAGACACCGAATGGGCCGAACAGGGCAGGCGCAGTGTTCGGTTCCTTGCCGAACATCTTGAACGCGGAAATGTGAAGAAGATTGTCATTGAGCCGAAACTGATTATCCGTGAAAGTACATAATCTTAAAATTTTACTAAACAAAAAAGGAGATGCGGAAATGAAAACAACGACAAAACAAAATCAACTAAAAAAAGGAGATGCGGAAATGAAAACGGCAAAATCGGGAAAATCCATTTTTACGCTCATTGAACTCCTGGTTGTGATTGCGATCATCGCAATTTTGGCCAGCATGCTGCTACCGGCTTTAAATAAAGCTCGCGACAAAGCCAAGGCTATTGGCTGTGCCAGCAATCTGAAGCAGATGGGATTGATGCTGGGTTATTATGCCAATGATTACAAAGACTGGGTGATCCAATCCTCTGACGCCAATCCTGTATTAGGTGACACCTGGGACCGGAAGATTAAAATGCTGGGCTACACTGGCTCGAAATATACTTCATTCAGCTTCTTGCCGAAAGAACCGAAAGGCATGTTTGTCTGTCAGGGAGATCCCAATCCATTCACCTATAATGCATGGACTGAATACAAGAGTTACGCGATGAACAGTTGTGTTGCCGGTTCAAACCCGGCTTCGACTTACTACTATGCCTGGGCGACTTTTAACAAAATCGGCAAAAGCAAGAAAAAAACGACTGGGACCGTCCTGCTGTGTGACACGCAAAATTCAAACAGTGAAATTGTGCCGAACATGAACAGAAACAATTCGCCGTTTGATCCGGTCAACCCGCAGTACAATATCTCGTCAAGGCATGCCAAACAAGCGAATTTCCTGTTTGCCGATTTGCATGTCGGAACCCTGAAACCAGTTTTCGGCAACGGTTCCGGCACCGACTGCGGACTGTTGACTCCGTCAACTACGAACTACTCTTATGCGGCGCCGTCGTTCTGACGGGAACGTTTGATTCACAGGTCATAATCCAATTCTATTATGACCTGCGAAAATGGCGCTTTAAAAAAATATTTTAAAACTTACTTCATAAATTATAACGAGGTATCCAATGGCTTTTTTTATGAACATGCGCGCATTCATTTTGTGCGGATTGACCAGTTGCTCGATAACCATGCTTGCGGCGGACAGCGGCGAAACCGGGATTCTGGAACATAACTGGCAGGAACTTAAATCACGGCATTTGCGACTTGTTCCAGTACCCAAGCGCATAAATTTTGCTGAAACCCCGGTTGTTATCGCCGGAAGCGGCGCACAGCCGATTGCCATTGTGCTGAAGAATGACACCGAAGGCGGAAGAATTGCGGCGGCGGAGATAACCTCCCGGATCACCGAACTTGCGCCGGGCGTGAAAGTGCCGGTCGGCAGCAGTGCGCCGTCCGGAGCGTATGTTATTACCATTGACAACGCCAATCCGCATCTGCCGGCGCCGCCGGAAGGCGCAAGGAATTGCGAACAGACTTACAGTCTGACCACGGACAAGAACGGAATTACGCTGGCCGGACAAGGGGAAACCGGCATGCTCTATGCGGCGGTTACACTCCGCTGGCTTATCGAACGCGACGGCGACAGGATTATGCTGTATCCTGCGACGGTTTACGACTGGCCGGACTTCACCACTCGCGCGGTGCCTGAACTTGGTCAGCATACCATGCCGTGCTATAACCAGGAATATCCGTCGGATCCGCAGAAGGCGTTTGAGAAGATGAAACCGGTAATAGACTACATTTTCCGCATGAAGGGCAACTGCCTGATGCACACCAATACGACCTGGCAGAAATTTTCGCCTTATACGGCCAAGGCGGCATTCAACGCCAATGAACTGGCGGCAACTAAACTGATTAACGACTATGCGCAGAAGCGCGGCATCTCCAGCTTCAATTACGGCAAAGTATCTCTGGGGGAAGAATGGTGCGACGCCAACCGTCCGGAGACTAAGCAGATGCTGTATTATAAAGTTCATGGCGAATATCATTCATGGGCGCGTCATGATCTGCACCGGAAAAAAGCCGAACAAATTGCGCAGTTCTCCAAAGACGCCGGCAATACCGCTTTTTATATCCATGCGGTGGACGGCGGTTCCATTGACAATCCGGAAATGTGGAATGATCGCGATGCGTTGACTAAGCAGAAATACGGCAATGACCGCGTCAGTGCGGATGCAGACATGTTCAATATTTATATTGAGGCATTCAAACGCGCCGGGATCAATGCCTGGCTGGTGGTTTATCCCTATACCGGGACCTATCTTAATGAAGATGCCGGGTTGCGGACTATCGGACTGTCAGACACGCCGGAACAGCGTGCTTATGTGCGCAAGGCGATTGACAGCAACAAACAATGGATGCAGGCCGTAAATAAACGCATTCCCGCAAATGTGCCGGTGTGTCTGCGCGAGTCCGGCCAGGATATGATGTTCAATTTCATGAATCAGTTTCCCGGACGTCCGATGTTCATCTATTACGAAGTCACCAATCCGCTATGGGATGCCCGTCCGCTGCTGCCGCCGGAGATTGCGACGTTTACAACAGCTTATGATCCGGCGCGCAAAAATGATATCCTGTGGTGCAATATGTATGGAGGAGGAGAGAATATCGCCGTCGAATCGGTATTTGGAACAATCGGCGAATATGCCTGGAATACCAGTTTCCCGGGAGCACACCAGCTTGACCGCGGCAGTAAAGAAGTCGGCGGCAGACTGCTGAGTTTCGAGGAAATTTATGGCTATGACCAGAAAATACAGGACATCATGGCAGAACGCGCCGCAGTTGCCATGTGGGGTGATGAAGCCGGACAGTATATGAAAGAACTGTTCCGTTACAATTTAAGTTTTGCGGCGGCGGCCGATCCGCACAAGGCGACATCGTGTTTTAATTTCAAGGATTTCGTGCGTCTGTCCCGGGCAATGAGTGATGCCGGCGGCAAAGCGGCTAAAAGCATGGATGAGCTTTGGGCCAAGGTCAAGGCTGCCAAAGCGGCAGGCAGGCCGGTAATGGATTCCTTTTCATATCCGTATTTCGTACATTTATATTCGATTGTGAAAGCCGCCAAGGCGTTTGCGGAGGTGAACTGCAAAATAGAGGAAGCAACCGCGCTTTTGCAGTCCGGAGACTGCGAAAAAGCAAAGACTGCGATTGCTGAAGCCAGACAGAAATTGATTGACGGCAAAGCCGAATACGCGGCAACGATACGGGAATTGGCGGGCGAACCTGGAATCGTTAAATTTGACAAACTGCACCCGTGGCTGCAAAGTTTTTCCGGAATGAGTTTAATGAAGCCGGATTTCGCGGTACTGGAGAAAAAGATTACTGCGCTGGACACTAACAAGGAAACTATTTTTCAGCAGTTTAACGTCCCCGCCTGGTTTAAGACTATGATCACCAGCCGCACGATCAATGCATCACAAACCGGAGAACCGGTCGTCATTGACGGAATGCTCAATGACAGTGTCTGGAAAAAAGCCGGCCCGGTAGAACATTTCGTGGCCTGGAAATCCATGAAATCAACCGACAATGGCGCGGCGGCATTTACCGCTTATGACAATGACAACCTTTATCTCGGCTTCACCGCGCGGCAGCCGCTGACCGCACAACTTAACGAACCGAAACGCGGTCTGGCGGAGTATGCTTTTACCGAACAGGCGGAATGGTTCATCCAGCCGGACAAAAACAAGGATGAGGTATATCAGATTGCAGTTGACACGGCGGGCAATGTTTTCACTAATAAATACAAAGGCCCCAACGGTAAAACCGGCGTTGATCTGGATTTGCGCGCCGCTGCGGTTAAAACCGGCAGCGGCTGGTCCGCCGAAATCGCTATTCCATTCGCCAAACTCGGCAAGCGTCCGGACAACAACTGGTATGCAATGGTTGTTTATGACAGCATCAAAAGTCTGTCTCCGCGTCAGGTGGAGAACTATTCCTGCGTATTTTTTGACGGAAAGCCTTATCTGACACCGTCCTTATATCCGTCATTGAAATTCTCCGCGGCTCCGCCGGCTGCAATTCCTCCGCCTGAACTGCAGATTACTAAAAGTTCCATGGAATCCAAAACACATGCTAACGGAGCCGGCAGTTTCATATCTTTTGATCCTAAATTTGAAAGCCGGCGTCCGCTGTATGATGTGAATGTCACCATGCGCCTGTTTGACGGGGATAAAAAACAGGTGCACGAAAGCGTAATTTACAGCGCCCCGTTCATGCCGCTGCAATGGTCTCCTGCCGCGCCAATTAACATGCAGCTTGATAAAATTTACAGTGTTTTGAACATGGAACTTACGGCCTCCTTCACAACAGTTGATGGAAAGCCGGGGAAAATTGTCACGACATCCATTCTGGGTGATGCCGGCAAACTGATCAAGGCTGAAGATGTTTATGCCGCCGGAGCCGCCGCTGGGGCCAGCGGTATTGCCGTTCCCTGTTATTTTGACACCATGGCAGACGGGGAACCGCTGCTGGATTTAAAGCAGGGAACTATTGAGTTCTGGATAAAGTTGACCGAGGCCGCGAAAGTCCCGGAAAGCGAATGGAAGGGACAGCCTAGAAGAGTCTTTTTGTATTGCGGACCATTGCGGCCTGATCATCCTGAGGCGACTAATTTCAACTGCCTGGCAATTATTCAGGAAAAGCGATGGGGCAATCTGGTGTTGAGCATCGCCAATGATGATTATAAATGCCGTCAGGTGAGCGCCGGCAGTACCGAAAACTGGAAAGCCGGCGAATGGCATCACGTCGCCGCAGTCTGGAACATGAATGCCAATGGCAAAACCATGATGAATATCTACATTGACGGTAATTTGTCATCTAAAGAAGTAATGGAATGGGGCAAGCCGAATGAGGCTTCACTGCCGTTAAAACCAGTCAATTTCGCCGCGCAGCTCGGGGCGATGAACTCCGGGGAATATCCGGCGGATGCGGTTGTTGATAATTTGAATATCAGCACAAAACTGCTGTACGGCGCGTCCTTTAAACCGGAACGTCAGCAATTGAACCCGGTTGCCGGGCTTAGTTTCTCTTTCGATAAATCCCTTGACGGAAAATATCAGATAAACGGAAAAAACGGAATCATTCAGGCCAAAATTGGCGTATTAATGAAGAAATAGCAAATGCGCCTGAGACGTGCCGGAATCACAGTCTGTTGCGTCATGGCGAATTCCATAATAAAAGGAAATATATAATGAAAACTACCGGGAAAATCTTTATTGCTGTTGCTGTGTGCGGTTGCCTGAATATTGCCTGCTATGCGGCGGAACCGGATAAATTGAATAAAGCAGATGAAATCTACACAGACGGACAGGCCGCCGGCTCCGGCGGCATCGCGGTTCCATGTAATTTTAAAACTCAAATAGACGATCAGGCAATACTGGATTTCAAGCAGGGCACCATTGAATTCCGGCTTAAACTGAATGCCGCATCAAGGGTTCCGGAAAGCGAATGGAAAGGACAGTCCAGGCGGATGTTCTTCTACTGCGGGCCGTTGCGGCCGGATCATCCGCGGATGAATAACTTTAACTGCCTGTCCATTTTTCAGGAGAAACAATGGGGCAATCTGGTGTTCAGCATCGCCAATAACGATTATAAATGCCGTCAGGTGAGCGTCGGCAGCGCTGAAAACTGGAAAGCCGGCGAATGGCATCATGTTGCAGCGGTATGGAATCTCGACGTTAATGGCAAGACCATGATGAAAATTTTCATTGATGGCAGATTGTCATCCGCCGAAGTAATAGAATGGGACAAACCCAATGACGCCGCGCTTCCGGTAACCCCGGTTGATTTTGACGCACAACTCGGCGCGATGAATTCCGGCGAATACCCGGCTGATGCGGTTTTTGACGATCTGCGAATCAGTACTCAGCCGCTCTATAACGCCGACTTCAAACCGGAACCAGGCAAAACTATGAATACTGACGGTGTCGCGTTTGACTTCAACAATTCGCTGGACGGCAAGTACCGGCTCAAAGGCAAAACCGGCATAATTCAAGCTCAAACCGGCATATTGATGAAGAAATAGCTGTATCAGACGCGATGATATTTAACTGGAAAGAATCAGCTTCCTGTGCACCTGAAAATCTAACCGGAAAGGAGGAATTATTTACTAACGGAGTCATGACTGTTTATGCTGTAATATTCTGAACACAGCCGTGACACTTTTGTACCGGGAGAAAAAACTGTAAACAAAATGAGGGGGAAACATGATGCGGAAAATTAAAAATTATGTAGTATTTCCTTGGGAATGGACGCGGATTTTAGCTTTTGGCCTATGCCTGATGTGCCTTGCATGCCGGGGGGATGATTTTAAATTCACCCGTACCTGTTTAGTGCGAATTGGCGGCAGCGGCCTTGTGAGCGGCGATCAAAATACCATAGCTAAATATGATTTAGTCGCATTAAACCGCTTTTTCTGGAACGATATCAATGGAGATTCATGGGGAGCGATAAAGAGCATCAACCCCAATATTAACATTTATCTGTACCAGTTGGGCAGTGAAATCAATGATGACAGCGATGGCTACTCTATTGAATATTTGAATAATCTTGGACGGTGGAATAACCGGCGTACAGTTCCCGGCACTAATGTCAACCAGGATCATCCTGAATTTTTCCTGCTGGACTCTGCCGTCCCTGGTAACCGCATATATAACACCGGTTATCCGGATAGCTGGCGGATGGATGTCGGGCTGGCGGATTATCAGAATTACTGGCTGGCTGCGACGATCAATGACATAGTCAACCAGAATTGGGCTGCGGACGGAGTCTTTATGGACAACTGTTTGACTCTGGGCGGCGGCGCAAGCAGCGTCCCGGCCAAATATTCCACTAATGCATTGTGGATAACCGCGATGCATAGTTTTATCAATGCCGCGACTGCCGGATTGCATGCGGCCGGACAAAAAACTTTTTGCAACCGCGGGGAATCCCGGACAGTTGACGGTTATAACGCATATGTGGCGCTTGACAGTATTGCCAATCCGCCTGACGTTGCCCTGGAGGAAGGCGCCTTCGCCGTACTATGGGGTTCCGGCTGCGTGCAGTTTTATCCGGAAGCGGACTGGAAACGGCAGGTTGACGTGCTGGGAGCAGTGCATAATTACAAAATTGTCCATACAAGCCATACCGACCTTGCCGCCGGCGGCAGCGGTACCGATAATTACGGGAAATCAGTTAACTATTACGATATTCTCTGGTACGCGTTATGTTCGTACAACCTGGGTAAAAATGAAGTTAATGACAATAGCTACTTTGCTTTTGCGGAATGCGGGAATTATAGTCTGCTGCCCTGGTATGATGAATTTGATACAACCAGGTTGAATTTGAGCAGAGCAGTCGGACCGTATCAGATAAAAGTGATTTCCGGCAACAATATCTATATGCGGGAGTTCGTTAAAGGCTATGTATACGTCAATCCCTCGGCAAACGATGTGACTTCCATCGGACTTAGAGAAACGTGCAAGCAGCTTACTCATGACAACTTCGAAAATAATCCGGCCACCATTACGGATGTGAATACTATTGATTTGGCATCACATCGCGGTACAATTCTATTAAAATCGTCAACCGCATTAACCGGCGGCACCGTATACGAAGACGCGGAAAACGGCAATACTGCCGGCTGGGATGTCTATGACAATATTCCGTCCGGCACGGTCAGCAATGTCTATGACGCCGAACGCGTCGGGCAAGTCATAAAGCTGACCGGCGGCGGGTGGGACACCGGTTACAGAAAGCGCACTGACGCCAATGCGGATTGGAACAACAGCGCACAGTTCGGGATAGAATGGAAAATGAAATATTCCGAATCATTCACCGTCTATGTTCAGCTTGATACTTCTGACGGGTTAAGATATCTTGCTTATAGTAATAACGGTACTTCCGGCTATGGCGACACCTATTACGTTTACTACAATCTCGGCTCAGGAATGATCGACGGAAAGTGGCATACTGTCAACAGGGATCTCAAAGCCGATCTGGCAAAATATCTGCCAAACGTCACGCTGAACAAGGTGAATTCTTTTATGATTCGCGGCAGCGGTTATGTTGACGATATTATATTGCGGCCGGTAGCCGTATATGAAGACGCGGAGAATGGCGACACTCTCGGATGGAGTATTTATGATAACAATACTACCGGGACGATAACAAACGTCTCCGACGCGACCCGCGGCGGCAAAGTAATCAGATTAACCGGCAACCAGTCCAATACCGGATTCAAGAAGCTTACCGATGCCGGCGCAAACTGGGACAACACAACGCAGTTTACGCTGGAATGGAGCATGAAAACTTCCGTGTACTATACTGTATATGTTCTGGCTGGCACATCATCCGGAGACAGATATCTGCAATATACCAATGCCGGCAGTGATGCGCTCGGAACGGGGACGTATATACTGCATGGTCTTGGTTCCGGCAGCACCAACGGTCAATGGCAGACATTTACCCGCGACCTGAAAGCTGATCTGAAGGAAGCGCAGCCTGGAGTTACTTTAAACTCGGTAAAAGCTTTCCTGATTCGTACCGGCAGCGCGGATATTGACGACATAAAATTGAGGTGAAGATTGAACGTGATCTCCCGCCGTTGCGGCGGGAGATCAATTGAGTGCAGAAAAGAAAGTTCCAGATTGGTTCTTTAAAGGCGTATTGCGGGTTGAGTGTTTTTTTATCTTGAAAGATACTGAAAGTCAGGATTTTTATCTGAAACAGAATAGATCATTTCAGCGCTGACGGCATTTTTGCGCTGGAATTTAACCGATAAGCTGAAGTTCTCATGAATTAGTGGAATTATTTGCATACATTTGCACTATATGCATTTTTTAAATTTTAAGACATTGAAGCTAAATACTATAAACTATAGAATGGAGAGATTATGATGAAAGTACTATGGCAATTTGTTGTAACGGTATTTATTTCGGCTTCAGCAATAAGTTCATTTGCGCTGCCGTCTTACAACGATGTTCTGGTGGTGATCAATGACAAAGCGCCTTCCTCGGTGGAAATCGGGACGTATTTTAAAAATGCACGTCAGATTCCTGATATCAATGTTGTGCATGTTTCCATAACGGACTGGCAAGGGAATGGCAACGAATTCGGTCGTGTTGCCGCGACGGAGAAGAAAGCTGTTATTGATGCAATTAAGAATCACATGAAAACGAATCAATTGACAGACAAAATAAACTACATTGTTTTAACGCGCGGGATTCCGATGTACGCCGAGAGCCCGGAATTTTCAAGTGCGGGCGCCCTGTACCATCTTACAGACGTTTATGTGCTGTTTAATTTATCCGAATCCGCGGCAGACTACAGCATCCCGGACATTTTCAGTAAAAATAAATACTTTTATTATTACAATCCCGATATTCTTAACAAGAAATTCTCGTCGAAAAAATTCGGTTATTATATAGTGTGCCGTCTGGATGGTCCGGGCATGATTAACATCAAGCAAATGATCGACGACACCGGATTCCCGGCGTATGCATCGTGCAAAAAAAACGGGGGAAAAGCAAAATTTTTTACGCTGCATCAACAAATTTCGGCAATGGTGAAAAACGAATTGAAGAAACGGAATATAGAACTGGTGCAAGTTCCGGCGAATCCGGCCACGAAGCAGTTGACCGCGACAATGGATACCGTCGCTAAAGATCTGATGTTTGCTTTTTTTAATAACGTCAGCAACTCCGGCTATGGTTATGCCGACTTACCGGCGGATAACTACTTTTACGCAGAAGGCGACATGGTCGGCCAGTATCCGTTTATTTACCGCGGAGCCACTTTCCTGCCTGGTTCGTTTGTCACCTGTTTCCGCTCGAACCCGTCAGCTCTGATGAACCGGAATAGCGGCGGTCTGCTGGCAATCAATACCGACACCGCTGCAATCACTGACTACCAGAAAGCTTATGACGGCAGCGACATTAAATTCCGCCATCAGACCTGCGTGGCTTATGATCCGGTAAACAATCAAGTCTGGTGCGGTACCGGCGAACCGGCATTGAATATGAATATGAACTTTGACAGCACCCACGGCACGGATGAATTTTACCGCGAACATATGCGCAATGAAGGCGGCGGCATCGCCGTCTACGATGCCGCAGGCAATATTCTCAACTGGATGAATGCCGCCAGCAGCCCGCTGAAAAATAATCGTGTAATCAAGATGGTTTATGATAAAACATCAAAATGGATGTGGGTGACACATTACAAGGGAGTTCAATATTACGATCTGGTCAGTAAAGCCTGGCATGATATTCCGGCATTGCAAAATGATTTTGCGGCCGGCTGCTCTATTTATCTTGACCCGTACAACAGCGACAAAGTATATTTTTCTTTCTATTACAACGATGACAGCAGTTATATTGGATTAATAAAAGTCTCTTCTCAGCTTGCCGGCGCTTCAAACAGTATTTATGAATACAGCAAAAGTTCTCAAACGGTGAAAACTTATGCTATTGACACCGACAGCACGGTTACCGGCACAACCCCGCAGATGGTAAAAACTTCCGCCGACACGCTGTGGGTTGCCAAAGGGCGTTCCAATGGTTCATCCAGAAAAATAGCGCTTATCAGGTATGACCTGGCTAAAAAGATGATAATAGAGAAAATCATCCTCAATGATCTGATTCCGGAAGTGCAAAATGCCCCGGCTGATCTTAGTTCCATCGTTATTCAGCAGCCGTATGCTCTGGCAGCCGGGCCGGATAATACTATTCTGGCTCCCGTCGGTTGCGGGATGACTTATACTGCGGCAAGAACCAGCGGCGACGGTAAAACAACCTATACCGGGGAATTCAAAAATTATCTTATCCGGGTTACTGAAAAATCCGGAATTGCCAGTACCGTCGAAGTCATCAATAATCCGGCGCTTAACACTCAGAATTCTACTCTTCCGGCTTTTTATGCCCGTTCGCTGATTGTCGATCCGCAGGACAGCAATAAAATATACATGGCGCTGTCATGGTCATGCTCTTCTGCCGCAATACTGGCGAAATCAACTGACGGGGGGACAACCTGGACTCAATTTTCGAATTCATCAAAATTCTTGAATGTCTATGATCTGGCGATCAACAACAAGACGATTTATGCAGTACGTGGTTATCAGTCGGCACAGAATCTGTTATGCGACTTCATGGCCTTCGGACTTAACGCCTTCGGCGGTGGAATAACCCATGATAACATGATATATAATCCGTCACGCCAGACCCCGCGGGATTCCAGCTTTTCGGAGTATGCCAGAGGCCCTGAAGATATATATGCGGTCACCAAGGACTCCATTTCCTGGATTAAGGACTATTCTGATGCTCAGGGGAACAGCTATGAAACCTGGAACAGCCTTAAAACTTATAAGTTTGGCGACTCGGTGACGGACAGTACAGCGGTGTACATCAGCGCCAAAGACAATAATACCGGGAATCCGCTTAACCAGGTCTGGCAGGTGGTGGATATCGGCAATATCAACGACTATTCATCGGCCGTCGCTTACGGAGCATATGCTTTTGTCAGGTATAACGGAAAAGTATATATGAGTACCATGAATAATAACACCTATACGCCGGGAAGCGGGATAGGAGTATATGTCTGGCATGAGACCGATATCAGCAATATCGGCGCTTACTCAAGCTCTGCGCAATACAATTATAACGATCTGGTGCAATACAACGGTGTTTATTACATGGCGCGGCAGGTCACAACTGGCTCCATCCCGGGCGTTGAGTACTGGCAGAAAACTGCCACGGCGGTGACTTACGAAAATGCTCCGATCTCCCAGGCCGAACCGATGATGTTTCTGTATACTGACGGATTCAATATGGGTGAAGTGCGTTTTGCCACCCAGTCCCAGTACCCGGAGGAAGGCGGCGCCGGCTGGACCGGCCACTTCCTGGTGTTTGATCCGAAATGCGCCCCGTTCGCCCCGCGGGTGGATGAGGAAAACCTGAAATCCCAGGTTATCAATAAAACGACCATTGAAATCCCGCTGTTCAGTCCCGGCCTGCCGCCCGACATCGACGGTTTCATTCCGGAGACGATCAATGCGAATACTGTGAAAATCACGGATGAAACGGGCAAGCCGGTTGCGTTGTCGAAGATGGAGTACAACGCGGTCGGCCGCAAAATCGTGCTTACCGGAGATCTGTCCGGGATGGTTTATCAGGTGACGCTGAAATGCGGGATCGACGGCATTAAAAATATCCGGGGGGCGAGCCTGATCAATCCCCGCGCGGATGAATGCAAAGATGAAATCGCCTACGCTTTCGGCGACGGCATTCTCATCAATCCGGAAATCTATACGCCGACGTCGACCGTCGGCCCGGTGCAGATGCCGCAGAACAATTCAAAATGCGATTTAAGCGTGGACAAGGTCTGGTGGGACAAAGCACCGGTAGCCGGGCAGCCGCTGACGGTTAAATACCAGATCAGCAATGTCGGAACCGCTAAAACCAATGTCGCGGCGGGAGATCTGGTGGCGAAAGTTTATTTGAACAACATCAAAATGGACATGGTGTCATTCGGCAACCTTGCGCCCAAAGCGTCGGTCACGCTGAGCTCCACCATCAACGGCGGCTTTATCACTGCCGGGAAACAGACCACCATCATGGTCTGGGCGGACGCTAAAAGCAAGCTGCTCGAAACCCGCGAAGGCAATAATATAAACTCAGCGACGTTTTTCCTGGATAACCGTCCGGACCTGAAAGTGACTGCAATCACGCTGTCATCAACCAAGGCGGGTAAAGTGACGGTGAACTTCACCATCGCCAATGCCGGGGTCGGGCCGACCACGGCCGGCGCCGGCGCGCAGACTGCGGCGGTTTATGTCAACGGCAGTCCGGCCGGAACCGTGAACTACGATGATCTGGCGAAAGGCGCGACTGTTGCATTAAAATTGAACAATGTCACCACCACCGCCGGAACCTGCAAGGTAAGGGTGGTTGCCGACAGTACGGGCAAGGTCACGGAAGCAAACGAAAACAACAACATTCTGGAAAAGATTTTCGTCATTGCAAAATAAACAAGAACTTATCTGCCGCCGTTCACGGAAGCGGCGGCGGATGATAAGGAACTGCATATAGATGGGATATAAAGTGAAAATTCCAAAATGGCAGTATCATCGGGGTACAAAACTTTAGCTTTTGTTTTTTGATGCTTGTAGAACATTTATTTATTGTGTTTTATTAGCTTGGAATGTCATTGAACTGTTACTTTCTGGCGAAGGAGCCGGAGCCGTAATATGATTGCGGATAGCGCCAGTCGGGCTTCCAGCAGAGCTGGACCATTTTGTCGCCGTCGCGGTCGTCAACGGAAACGTTCAGGCGGAAGCCGTCCCATTCTCTGCCGGCCATCTTGTTCAGATAAGCCAGCGGCACCGCGACTTCGGTGTTGAAACCTTTTGCCGTGCGGACACAGGCATATTTGGCGCCTTCCGGCAAATCTTTAGTGCCGCGATACATCCAGGTTTCGCCGGGTACCGGGCTCGGGCTGAATGCCAGCAGCAGAAAGTCTTTCATTTCACCCTGCCCGTTATTCCCGGAACGGATCTCCGCCGGTCTGGCGTCAAGGCGGATTTCAATGCCGTCCTGCTCCCACGGATCTTTGTCTTTTACCGCATCATATTTGTCATCAATGACTTCAACTGCGATATACAGATACTTGTCGTCATAGGCGGTGCCGATGGCAAACCGGCAGTCGTCCGGGCCTTTCCATGCCTTTTTGCCCATATACTGGAATACTTCCGGCTCATTGCATTTTATCTCCAGATTTTTCCAGTCCCGGAGATCGCCGTCGATCGTTTTCGCTTCCGTTGTCGCGGCGCACGGATAAGGCGGCAGAATAAAGACAGTGCCCGGCGCGCTTTCCAGGCAGCCGTTGCCGGCGGTGAATTGGAATTTATCATTATTCGCTCCGGGGGCGGGTTCATACACCAGGTCCGGCGGGGTGCCGGAAAGCCTGCCGGATTCCGGCGGTTTGACGATCTTATAACTCAACGGCTGTTCCGGCGCGTCGGGATTAAACGCCGACAGTTTGATTTTTCGCGTCTTCTGATCCACCAGGCAAATCGTCTGGTTTTCCGGGCGCGGCGCATCCGGGACCGGCTGGCTGGTCACGGTGAATTCCGCCGGAGCGCTGTCATTCAATCCGTCTCTGGAAATCAGGGCAAAACAGTCGGAGCCGTTATAATCCGGAGCAGGAGTGTAAACAAACCGCCCGGCGGCGTTTTTCTGAAGCGTTCCATGCCGGGGCAGCCTGGACGCGATGATATTGCCCGGCGGGCCCGGTTTTTTCGCGTCTTTCAGCTCCACCTCCACAGGAACGTCTTCCGGCGTGGTCAGCGCGGCCCCGGTCAACTGCGGCACGGTGTAGGCTGCTCCGGCGGCCGGCGGCCGGATGAACACGCCCTGGCTGGTGTTCCAGTAAGTCCCGCTGCCGCTCTTTTGCAGCGCCAGCGATTTTATCATATAAACTTCCTCCGGCTTGACGGCGGCGACGGTATATTCAGTTCCGGCAACCGGCTCTCCGGTCAGCAGAGTGTACGGGCCGCTTAGAGCGTTCGCCCGGTATATCTGATAACCGGTGATGTTTTTATCTTCCGCCGGCAGCCATTGAAGCTTTAACTTATTATCCGGCAGCGATACCGCGCCGCAGGAGCGCGGCGGAGTGACGGGATGCATCCGGAGGGCGGGATCGCCCATCAGCGCGACATGCACGGAATTGTAGTCCCATTCGGCGTCCTCATCCTTGCCCGATACTGAAGATTTGGCGTTGCTGCAGGCGATATAGTCTTGAAGCTGATTGTTGTTTTGAGTGCGCAGCGTCGAATAGCCGATATTTTTACCCATTGCCATGTGGTGTAGATACCAGTGCGGACGCCCGTCCCAGGCGCAAGTCAGCGCATCGCCGGAATTGGCCAGGGCGGCGCGCATAAAATTATCCGGACGGTTCCAGTCGCCGAAATAGCTGCCGAACAGCAGGGTGAAAACAGCTTTGACCGGAGTTCCGGCGAAATCCGCGGTTGTGCCGACGCCTCCGGCGCGGTCATGCGAACCGGGGCCGCAGCCGTAGGCCCATAAATAACTGTTTGCCGGCAATACCGTGAACCAGTCTTCGGCGGCACTTTTGTCCGCACCGAAGAATGTGGCGAAATTGCTCCAGGCGCCGCTGGCGAAGGCCTCGCCGGAAAACCCGCCGAAATGATCATCGATCAGGCCGCGCGGTTCCGCTTTTGTCTGAGCGTGCCGGAACGCATGGTCTTTATTGAGATAACGCCGCAGCAATTCCACTTCATTCTGTTTAAATTGCGGCATGTCGGACAGATCAACCCGGCCCACCTCCAGCGTCAGCGAGTTCGGGGAAATTGTGCTCTGATCGAATTTGCCGTCGCCGGGTTCGTTTTTCTGCGCCGTCTCCGGATAATATTTCAGGGATTTCTCATCCGTCCATTTGCCGCTGATATCGCCGTAATAAAGATCGGCCGGCCATGCTCCCAGGTGGTTGGAATGGCCGTCGGGGGAAATGCTGCCGGAATACGGGACCGGAATATGGCCGAACAGGAAAACCGTGCGCAGTTGTTCCGGATTTTTGCGGTATGCCTCTTCAATCAGCTTTTTGACTTCGGCAACTTTGGCATCGCGGGCGACGTCGTGCCGGATCACCTGCCAGCCGTCGCCGGCCAGATCCTGCTCCAGCAGCGCCAGTTCGTCTTTCAGCGGAGCGGCAACGCTCCTGTCCACCAGCAAAATCAACTGTCCCCTGGATTCCACCGCCGGAATGTTGATTCCGGCGCAGATGTAGCCGCGGCCGATATAACCGCTGCCGGAACGGTCGATCCGGTATTCGTAAATCTCTCCCGGCTTCACTTTATTATCCACGAAGCCGGCGGCTTTGCCGTCCAGCGCCGCGACCGGGACTGGAATCCATTGTTTTTCACCCATGAACCGGCGGTACAGAGTGTAGGCAAAGGCGGATTTCTCCTCCGGCCAGTTTAATTCAATCTGCGCCGGTTTCTCCTGAACTTTGGCGCTGACCTGCACCGCGTATTTAGCGCATGCGGCGCCGCTGTTCGGCGCGGGGGCGGCTTTCTTCTCCGCGGCATCCGCGAAAAGGGAGGCGGAAAAAGTTACCGCGATCAGCAACTGTATAATCTTATGAAAAACCATCCGCCTGCATCCGGCGATGATTACCGTGAACCCCGATGCTCTTCTGTTCATTTACAAAACTCCATCCTGCTCAATATTTAACCGTTTAAAAAGGCAAAGTTTTTTAACATACTCCATTTCTTTTTTATTTGCGACGGCGGAAATAAATAAAATTCAGGAGCCGTTGTAAAAATGGAATTATTTTTGCTTTTGATTTCTTGAAGCTGGCTTGTAATTCGGGTTTTTTGAAATTAGATTCTAGTCCGTACGACGACGGCGGGGAACGCCGTCGCGGGAACATTGTCTGTGCAGGCAGCAGGCGGAACTTAGCCTTATGGAAACGGATCAATATAAGATGGCAGATAAGAAAAAGAAAGCAAAGAAATACTTTGTAAAAATAGAACCGGACGAATGCAAGGGCTGTGAGCGTTGTGTCAACGCCTGCCCCAAGGCAGTGCTTAAAATGGGCACTGAACTGAACTTCATGGGTTTCCCTTTCGCCTATTATGTAGGCGCCGGCTGCATCGGCTGCGCGGCCTGCTATTACAATTGCCCGGAACCGGGGGCGATCACGATATTTGAAGAATCAGACGACGCGGATGACTCCGGGAAAGAACAGGAAGAAGAAAATTAAGCATGAATAATACAGTAGTACATACCAATAAGCTGTTGCTGAAGGGCAACGAGGCGGTGGTCTATGGCGCCCTGCTTGCCGGCTGCGATTGCTTTTTCGGCTATCCGATCACTCCGGCCAGCGAAATCGCCCATACCGCCGCGGAATATTTTCCGAAACTCGGCAGGGTGTTCCTGCAGGCGGAATCGGAAACCGCCGCCATCAACATGGTGCTGGGGGCATCCGCCGCCGGGCGCAGAGTAATGACCGCGTCCTCCGGGCTGGGCATCAGCCTGAAGCAGGAAGGCGTTTCCTACCTGGCCGGCAGCGAACTGCCGGCCGTAATCGTGGATATCATGCGCGGCGGCCCCGGCCTCGGCAACATCGGGCCGGAGCAGTCCGACTACAACCAGGTGGTCAAAGGCGGCGGACACGGCAACTACAAATGCATCGTCGTCGCGCCGAACTCCGCCCAGGAAATGTGCGATTTCGCGTTCTGGGCCTTTGACCTGGCCGACAAATATCTGCTTCCGGTTTATATCCTGACCGACGGCGTGGTCGGACAGATGCTGGAACTGGTCTCGCTGCCCGAGCCGATCAATAGAAAACCGGTCCCGAAATGGGCGCTGGACGGCAAATACAACCCGCGCACCAACATGATCACTTCGATTTATCTGGAACACGACGATCTGGAGCGGCGCAATATACTGCTTCAGGAAAAATACGCTGAAATCATGAGAAAAGAGCAGCGGGCCGAAGAATATCTGACCGATGACGCCGAAATCATCATCACCGGACACGGCATTGTCAGCCGCCTGGCCCAGACTGCGGTTGAAGAACTGCGGGAGCAAGGAATTAAAGCCGGGTCCCTGCGCCCGGTGACGCTGTTCCCGTTCCCGGTGGATTCATTTAAAAAAGCCGCCCGGACCGCCAAGCAGTTCCTGTGCGTGGAAATGAGCAACGGGCAGATGATCGATGACGTCAAGCTGTCCATCGAATGTTCCCGCCCGGTGCATCTGTTAAACCGGATGGGCGGCAATGTTCCGTCGGTTGACAGCATTGTGGAAAAATGCCGGCAGCTACTGGCCGGCGGCGGGAAATCCGGCAAAGGCAAAACACGCCGAGGAGAAAAGAAATGACCGATACTGCAGATATGAAAGTTAAATATGGCAGACCGAAAGGTTTTTTTGAAATATTTGAACGCCGTCCGGGCGCAATTAAGAAGAATATGCATTACTGTCCGGGCTGCGGCCACGGCATAGTGCACAAGATTATCGCGGAATCCATCGCGGACTTTGACATCCAGGACCGGACGATCATGATCGCCCCGGTCGGATGCTCCGTTTTTTCATACTATTATTATGACTGTTTCGGCATTTCCGCCCCGCACGGCCGCGCGCCGGCGGTGGCGACCGGACTGGTCAGAGCCAACCCGGATAATATCGTGGTTTCCTACCAGGGCGACGGCGATCTGGGGGCGATCGGCTTCAATAACTTCATTCAGGCGGCCAACCGCGGCGAAAACATCGCGGTGTTCTTTGTCAATAACGGCATTTACGGCATGACCGGCGGCCAGATGGCCCCGACCACGCTGCCCGGACAGAAAACCGTGACGTCGCCTCTGGGCCGTTCGGTCACCAACGAGGGGTATCCGCTGAAAGTGTCGGAAATGGTCTCCGCGCTCGACGCCCCGATATATGTGGAAAGAGTTTCTCTGAGTTCGACCAAGAACATCATGAAAACCCGCAAAGCGATAAGAAAGGCGTTCCAGAACACGATTGACAAAAAAGGCTTTTCCATGGTGGAGATTCTGGCCGGATGCCCGGTCAATATGAAATTCAATTCCAGGGAAATGAACGAATTCATTGAAAACCAGATGCAGCATTACTTCCCGCTGGGCTGCTTTAAAGACATCTCCGACACGCGCGATCCGATCAAACGGCCCGAAGGCATTTATGACAAGCAGAAAGTCAAAGACATTCTCTATCCGATCAAGGTGGCGAAAGGGGTCAGCGCGGATTTCAAAAATGAATCCAAGATTTTCCAGAAGGAAAGAAAGATCAAGATCGCCGGGTTCGGCGGACAGGGCGTGCTCAGTCTGGGCATGATGATCGCCACCATGGGGAAACTGCGCAATTTCAATGTCACCTGGCTGCCCTCATACGGACCTGAAATGCGCGGCGGCACCGCCAACTGCACCATCATCACCAGCCGCACCAAGGTCTGCTCGCCAATCGTTGACAAGCTGTGCAATCTGCTGATCGTGCTGAACCAGCCGTCAATGGAGATGTTTCTGCCGGAACTCAAACAGAACGGGGTGCTGCTGTACGACAGTTCCACCATCGCGCCGCCGAAATGCAGCGAGGACAAAATCATCTACGCCGTCAAGGCATCCGACATCGCCAAGAGAATCGGCAGCCTGAGATGCGCCAATTCCGTGATCCTCGGCGCGCTTTCAGTAGTCATGAAAGACTATTTCCTGGAAGGGAAAGATAAAAAGGACTTCGACCGCGCCTTTGAAGAAGCGATCATGGACTGTTTTGCCGACAAGCAGAATGTCATCCAGATGAATATCGAGGCTTTCTACGCCGGCAAAGAAGCGGTTGAAGGCACACTGACCAATCCGCACAAGACATAATCAGGAGTATAAAATGCTTGCCAAGCGTATCATTCCCTGCCTTGACGTTACCGGCGGCAGGGTGGTTAAAGGGGTCAATTTCGTTAATCTCATTGACGCCGGCGACCCCGTGGAAGCCGCGATTGAATATGACCGCCAGGGCGCCGATGAAATCGTCTTTCTCGACATTACCGCCTCCAGCGACGACCGTGACACCATGGTTGACGTTGTCCGCCGCACCGCGGAAAAGGTCTTTATTCCGGTCACGGTCGGCGGCGGCATCCGCACGGTCGAGGACATGCGCCGCATGCTGAATTCCGGAGCGGATAAAGTTTCCGTCAATACCGCCGCCATTTTGAATCCGGACTTGATCCGCGCCGGAGCCGAGCGCTTCGGCAGCCAGTGCATTGTGCTGGCGATTGACGCCAGGCGGGTGCCGGGGCAAAAAGGCAAATGGCAGGTTTTCACTCACGGCGGACGCAAACCCACTGAACTCGACGCCGTTGAATGGGCGAAGTACGGGGTCGCGCTGGGCGCCGGGGAAATCCTGCTTACCAGCATGGACGCCGACGGCACCAAAGACGGCTATGACTGCGAGCTTACCCGCGCGGTCTCCGAATCCGTTTCCGTTCCGGTGATCGCCTCCGGCGGGGCCGGAACCCTCGAACATCTGGTGGAAGTCCTGGAAAAAGGCAAAGCGGATGCGGTGCTCGCGGCCAGCATTTTTCACTTCGGCATTTTTACCGTGCCGCAGACTAAGGATTTTTTAAGGAAGCACAACATTCCGGTCAGAAACTGACCGGCTTAACCCGTCAGCAGGCAATATATAATTTGAGGATATTTTAAAATGGACAAAAACGAACTGAATCAGGCAAGCTTATTCTATCACGCAAACCCCCGGCCGGGCAAGATCACGGTAGTTTCGACGAAGCAATGTGAGACTCAGCACGACCTTTCCATGGCCTACACGCCCGGTGTCGCCAAACCCTGCCTGGAAATCAAGGACCATCCGGAAGATGTCTGGAAATATACTTCCCGCGGCAATATGGTCGCGGTCGTCAGCGACGGCACCGCCGTGCTCGGGCTGGGCAACATCGGCCCCGAAGCCGGACTGCCGGTGATGGAAGGCAAATGCGTATTGTTCAAAAAGTTTGCGGACATTGACGCCATTCCGCTGTGCATCGGCAGGGTGTTCAACGACAAAGGGCGCACTGACGCAAAGCTGGTGATCGAGACAGTGCAGCGCCTGGAACCGACCTTTGGCGGCATCAACCTGGAAGACATCGGGGCCCCGGCCTGCTTTGAAGTGGAGCAGACGCTGAAGAAGATCATGGGCATCCCGGTATTTCATGATGACCAGCACGGCACCGCGATCATTTCCCTGGCCGGTATTCTCAATGCCATGAAAATGGTCGGCAAGAAAATAGAGAACTGCCGGTTTGTCGTTAACGGCGCCGGCGCCGCCGGCATCGCCTGCAGCGAATTCTACATCCGCGCCGGAGCCCGCCGCGAAAACTTCATCATGTGCGACTCCAAAGGCGTAATCAGCAAAAAACGCACCGACCTTACCGCTGAAAAACTGAATTTTGCGGTTGACACCAACGCTGAAACCCTGGCGGACGCGCTCAAAGGCGCGGATATTTTCATGGGCGTCTCCGTGGCCAATTGCGTTACGAAGGAAATGGTCAAAACTATGGCGGACGGCGCAGTCATATTCGCCATGGCCAATCCCACCCCGGAAATTTTCCCGCAGGACGCGCTGGACGCCGGGGCCGCAGTCGTGGGAACCGGCCGTACCGATTTTCCGAATCAAGTCAACAACGTGCTCGGCTTCCCCGGAATCTTCCGCGGGGCGCTTGATGTCCGCGCCACCGATATCAATGAGGAAATGAAGCTGGCGGCATCCTGCGCCCTGGCTTCGATTGTTCTGGAAAAAATTCCGGCGGACGTTTATGCCGTCCTGGCCTCCGCTTATCCCGCCGACGCCAAGGACGGCATGTTTGACGGCGAAGTTCCGCTGAAGCGCTCGATGGTCATCCCGAAACCGTTTGATCCCCGCGTGGTGCCCCGTGTCGCCCGCTTCGTGGCCGAGGCCGCCATGCGCACCGGCGTGGCCCAGGTCCGGATAGATGACCTGGACGCCTATGAAAAAGCCGTCGCCGCCAGGATCAAAGGCTGATTTCACAACGGCTTTTCCGGCAACCGCGCACTCCGGGCTTTTAGAGAGTGCCTGAGCATGATCCATATTATATTTCATGGTTTGCCTGTCTATTCTTCAACAGCCGCTGCCGCTCCTTTCTCGACATTTTAGAGAACCGCCGGGCGGAGGCTTTGTCTGTCCGGGAGAACCGGGAAGCATGGGCGGATGCAGCGAACTCCGAGCTTTTGGAGAGTCCTTGAGCAGGCAACAGCTCATTCCCATTATTCACCGTATTCACATCGTCTCCAGGACACTCCGAGCTTTTGGAGAGTCTTTGAGCGGAACTGTGTTCCGCAATGGAGGGTTGTGCGCTGTCACAGCCGCCCGACTCCGAGCTTTTGGAGAGTGCCTGAGCTGACATATTGTCCAGCCAGTAACGGACGGCTTTCAGATTGGGCGGGAGCTGACGCTCTGTTATTCTGCGAAAATCGCCGTCGCGATAAGTTTCGGTGGTTACGGTACACTTGCCCAGTGCGATTGCCAGCAGTTGACCGCGCAGCCTGGCGTAACATTCCCGCCTGCCGCGTTCCAGCGCGGCGGCGAATTCCGGGAACTGCTTCTTATAATTATAGAATGACGACGGGGCAATTCCCAGCCGTCCGGCAATCCGTGAATCCGTGTCGCCGTTGCCGGCATGGGTTTCGGCTTCCGCCGGAAAACTTTCATCGTACTTCAAATTTGACGGAATGTTCATGTTTACGGATGCCGGACTGCTACGGAATTCGACGGGTTCCCCGCCGTCATCAGCATACTGTTTATTCCGCTCCAGCCAGCGAATGACGGCGTTCACATCCGGCGCGCGCCGTCGGACGGTTTTGGTTTCGCGCCCGTTGTCTCCGCGTTTGACGGTGGTGACAGAACAGCAGCCCGTTGCCAGGTCCATCAGACTGTCGCCAACCTTGTCCGCAACCGTCATCCGTCCGGTCTCGACGGCGCCGGCAAATTCCGGGAACTGCCGCTGATAAACGTAAAACGAGTCTTCGGAGATGCCCAGTTCTGCCGCGATCTCTATGTTTTTAAGTCCTTTCGCCGCGTATTCCCCGGCGCGTTCCGGAAAACTTTCGTCATACTTCAATTTTGTCATTTTTCGGTCTCCATTTTTAACCTTTGTCCAGGCGTCGTGTATCTACCTATAGTAAATTTGTCAACGCAAACTGCGCAGACAGGTTCAAATAACGCGAAAAATGCAATTTTAAAAGTCATATATTTTACGACAAAAATACGAATGCAATATTCCTTGAAATTATATTTTCATTCATTTTTATCGAACAATGGTTGCTTTTTAATCTATTGTGGTATATACTAGTATAGTAATATATAAGTGCATACTAGAGGTGCCATGAATGGACGCTTTTGATATTAATAAGTTTACTAAGAAATTAAAGCTTACCGGCGGCAGTGATTATTTATCACGAATGCCTTTATATGAATGTATCCGCCGCACTCTTCAGGAGATGATCGTCAGCGGGGAAATCCCCGATGGCTGCCAGTTGCCGTCTGATAAAATTTTTGCGAAGGCTTTAGGGATTAATCATATAACTCTTGGCAAGGCGCTTAATGAAATCCGCCAATGCGGTTTGCTTATTCGCAACCATTCCGGAACGTTTGTTCATTCTCCCAGTCAAGCGGAGATCAATATTTCCGGAACCCAGGAAAAATTGGTTTCGGTAATTTTTGACGATGTCACTTCTGGAACTTTCCAGTCAGAACTTTTTGTTGCGGTTCATAATGCACTGGTGGCAAATAACCTGGAAATGTTGTTTTCAAGTTCTGCCGGACACGCTGACGCTCAGTTTGCCGGAATTCGCTCAATGCTGCTGAAGCCTAACTGCTGCGGCTGTCTTGTATGGTCAATTATGAATGCCGGACAGGTTAAAGAACTGATGCGAATCAAACCCAGAAATTTTCCACTGATCATACTCGACAAAAATTATTCCGCCATTGCCTACGACAGCGTACTCTATGATATTTTTGATGCCGCCCGCAAAGTAGGGACCTACTATCTCAAGCAAGGATATCAGAAATTAGCCTTTGTTGGTGACAGCAGCCAAAGGGAATTTATGGAACAGCGAATTGCAGGATTACGCTCAGTCCTGCGCAGTGCAGAAGATTTAGAACTTATTTATTACGAAGAAAAAGATACAATTATCCTTGACAAATATGAGGAAATTCCGCTTATTACTGCCAATTTAAAAGCATTGAACTGGTTATATCAGACATGGCAAAGCGACAGGCGCCAAGCCAGGAATTCAATACCGGTAGCGACTTTCGGGACCAGGAATGATCTGCTGCCGCCATTGCCGGTTTTGGAAGTGATCTTCTCTTCCGAAGAGGTAGGCTATAAATCTGTTGAATTGCTGGTTGCCCGCTTGCACGGCGACCAGAGTAATTACCAGAAACACCTGATCAAAGGCATCATTCGCGAACCAGTATTATCAACCGAGCTTGTAATAAAATAACAAATCGAAGGAAGAAAAATGAAAGAAAAACAATCAGGTTCCAAAGTATGGATGGGGATGAAAAGGCATATGAAGACGAAATTCACACTTGTTGAACTCCTTGTAGTGATTGCTATTATTGCAATTTTGGCTGCCATGTTACTGCCAGCCTTGAACAAAGCGCGGGATAGAGCCAGAGACAGTGAATGCACCAGTCAATTTAAACAATATGGTACCGCGTTGCATATGTACAGCAACGATAACAACGATTTTCTTGGCGCAATATTTCTGCATGGCGGATCGGTTTCCGCAGGCGGAGCAATTACGTTTCCTTCGCTTTTCAATCCCTATCTTGAGAACAGGAAAGGCTTGACCGGCAAGAGTACTGTTATGCTATGCCCGTATATCGCCCGTAATTATCCGAGCACCAATACATATGTGTCTTACAAATGCAGTATTTGGTGGAATTGTGACAAAATGGGTTGCAACCGGGCAGTATTGAATAATACGACATACGGCAACTGCGGCCCCGCGCGAAAAACAGGCCAGGTAAAATATCCGTCAATCGCGCAGATTTTTCGGGATGCGTATTCGAATCAGCATTCCAAGGCTAGTTATGCCAATTGTGGCACTCCGACCACTTTTGTTGATGGACACGTCTCCTTTCAAAATTACTATGCTAATCCTGCATCATTAAAGTCCCAGAATAATTATCGCGGATGGGATGCTGATCCCAAGTTTTAACATAATTAATTCTCCGGCATCCGTTGGGATGACATGACTAAGGAAATTCAGGATGAATATAGTAATAAAATCGATAATGCTAATATTTCTGTTCCACGCTATTCTGGTTAAAACAGATGCAGGAGAAGCCGTGGTAGAGTTAGTTAAACCGGGAAAATCAACAGGCAATATTATTATACCTGCAAATGCTTCCTGCGAACTCAAAGAAAGCGCCAGGATATTGTCTGACTATATCGCAAAAAGCACTGCCGTTAAATTGCCCGTAATCGCGGAGCCTGGCAAAAAAATTGACGGAACACAGATTTATCTCGGGAAAACGATCTTCTTTGACTCAAGTAAAATTGAAGTGACCGGTCTTGATGATCAGGGTTTCTTGATCGCCGTTCTCGCCGGCAATATAATTATTTATGGCAAAACAGATGACGCAATTGAATTCGGGGTATACGATTTTCTGGAACGATATCTCGGAGTCCGCTGGCTGTTCCCGGGAGAAATCGGAGAATATGTTCCTAAGCATCTGGAGATTATAATTCCTGTGGGCATGAAAAAAGATAATCCGGCTTTCCTGTCGCGGACAATCAGTCCGTTCGGTAAAAACGGCGATCAAAAAAATTATACATGGGCGAGGCGCAGCCGCATGATTTCCACCATCGACTTTCATCACTATCTAAATCTGATATTTCCGCCGGCAAAATATGGTAAAAGCCATCCTGAATTCTATCCGGAGATTAATGGCAAACGCAGAGTGCCGGGGGACAAAGCGACTACCGACTGGCAGCCTTGTTTTTCACAGCCTGGCACAGTCAATATTGCGGCGGAACATATAAATCAAATATTCAAGACAAATCCGGCTTTGATTTCGCGGTCGCTTGGATGCAATGACAATGGCGGATTTTGTGAATGCGCCGCGTGCATGGGAAATAGTAATAAACTAAATTCGGTAGGCATTCCATCAAGATCGGAAGCCTATTATAAATGGTGCAATCAAATCATTGCCAAAGTCCATCAGAGTTATCCTGATAAATATCTGGGGATGCTGGCCTATGCCGATGTTATAGAACCTCCGGACTTCAAATTGGATAACGCCCTTGTTCCATACATCTGTTTTGACCGGATGATTTGGGTTGACCCGTCCATTCGGGAAGCCGGGCAGGCTTTGAATCGCCGCTGGAGCGAAAAGACGGCCAATCTTGGCTGGTATGATTATATTTACGGGTCGACAAATTATGTGATTCCCCGGCTTTATTTTAATTGCATGGCTGAGTATCTGCGATTCGGTTACGGCCAAAATGTCAAATACTATTATGCGGAAGCTTATCCATCCGCAGACTGGAATGAAGGCCCCAAGCTATATTTGACTTTTAAATTATTGTGGAATCCGAATTTGGATGTTGATGCGGTGCTCAAAGATTGGTGCGAATGCGCGGTAGGCAAAGCCGCCGCCGTCGATTTGTATGAATATTACCGGTTTTGGGAAAACTTCTGGACTGTGCGAATTCCGCAAAGTGACTGGTTTAGAAATAATAAGCATAATATTTTTCTGCCTTTCAGGGGTATGGGGTATTTGGATATTTTGACCGCTGAAGATCTGAAAACAGCAAAATCATTACTGGAGAAGACTGTCCAAAAAGCCCAAACTCCAGAGGAACAGGCGCGAGCAAGATTTTTCCTTAACGGGTATCTTAAAAAGGAACAACTGATTCGAGATTATCAACTGGATTTTGTCGCTCTAAATCAAAATCTGGCGCAATATAAAACGATAGAGACTATCGGCAAAACTGAATTTACTAAAGGATTTGAAGAGTGGCGTGCCTGGCAGCGCAGCTACAGTAAAGCTGATATCAGATTTGATATCCAAACAGGGCATAATGCCAAAGGAGCAATCCGTTTTAATTTGGATAAATCCGCTAAATCACCAGTAACGATTTTTAAGTCTTTTGAAATCGAAGCGGAAAAAATCTATCAGATAAGCGCGTGGGTAAAACTGGACAGTCTGCCGGAAAATGCTCAAATTCAATTCATCGTCAAATGGAAAGATGACCGCGGATGGATTGTAAATCGCAAAGAAGGCGATATCCCCCCGCTCGAAAGCGCAGTTGATATTCGCGCGGATAAAAACGAATGGAAAAAACTGCAAATGGCATTCAAAGCTCCAACTGGCGGCAAATATGCCATAGTCTTTTTCCAGGTGGACAATGCCGCCTCCGGCATAGTCTATTTTGATGATTTCATGATGGATAAAATTCAAAAGTGAATTTCCCGCGATTTCATGCAGAAAATGAAGATCGTGAGAGAACCATGCTCGCTTGCTTCATGAATAGACAAATTATTAGAGGGAGATTAAAATAAAATGATTAAGAGAGTTATTATTGCCGGAGCCGGACACCGCAGTTTATGTTATGCCGGTTATGCCCAAGCCGCCCCGGATAAGATGCAAATTGTCGGCGTGGCCGAGCCTATCAAGGAACGTCGCGATTTTGTAGCAAAAGCATATAATTTACCGCCGGAATGCTGTTTTCACGATGTTGACGAGCTTGTAAAGAAAGAGAAATTTGCCGATGCCGTCATCAACGGCACCATGGATGCGCTCCACGTCGCAACCACCGTGAAACTGCTGGAAGCCGGTTACGATGTTTTATTGGAAAAACCGTTTGCCATAAACCATGCAGAGGTTATTGAACTTGAAGAGGCGGTGAAACGGACCGGCCGGATTGTCATGATCTGCCATGTGTTGCGTTATGCCCCGTTCTACGCTGAAATCAAACAGCGGATTTTGAATGGCGATATCGGTAAGATCGTAAATATTCAGGCAACGGAACATGTGAGCTATCACCATTATGTCGTTGGTTATGTGCGCGGCAAATGGCGCAATCAGGAGATCAGCGGCTCCAGTTTCCTAATGGCTAAAAGTTGTCACGACCTGGATCTGATTGTCTGGCTGAAAAGCGGGATTAAACCGGTACGGGTCAGCAGTTTTGGCGCCGGAGATTTTTTCTGCCGTGAAAATGCCCCGAAAAATTCCGGGACGTTATGCCTCGTGGATTGTCCCATCGAAAAGGATTGCATTTATTCGGTGCGCCAGCTCTGTCTGAATCATCCTGAGCGCTGGGGAGCTTACATCTGGCCGGAACTTGACTACAACGATGAACTGAATACGCCGGAAGAACGGGAACGACGCCTGCGCGACCCCAATGATCGGAATTCATATTGTGTCTGGAAATGCGACAATAATTTAACGGACAGACAAACCGTAATGGTTGAATTTGCCGACCACGCGCTGGCTACTTTCAATTTAATCGGCAACTGCACCCGGCCGCAGCGCAAACTCCATATTATCGGCACTAAAGGCGAGATTCAAGGAGTCCTGGATGATAATAGATTTGTTGTGCGGCACATTGATGTCAGCCCGAATTGCGAATATCGCGAAGAATGCTTTAATCTGCATCACATGGGAGATACGACAGGCGCGATGGGGGGACATGGCGGAGGAGATTTACGCCTGATAAAAGACTTTATAGATGTGATTAACGGGGAATCTCCGTCCATTTCATGTACGCTTCTAGCGGATTCGATTGCCGGGCACAAACTCGGTTTCGCCGCAGATTTGTCCATGGAGACGCACCAGTGCATCGAACTTAATGATTGAAAACTCATTATTAATTTTTGGATCAATAATTTTAGAACGCTTGGATATTCGCCATGTCGCTTCCACGGAACTTATTTTCCGGACCGGAATCCGTCCACCCTGATTTGCACAATGAAGATCAGGCCGGTGAGCAGAATCACCAGATAGGGCAGCAGATTGAAGGTGGTGTGCGCGGCAAGAAAACCGAACGCGGGCGGAATCGTCATAACTCCGACCATTGCCGCGCCGCTTTGATAGCCGATTACGCCGGCGGCGGTCGCATGGTCGAACCGCTCCGGCACGGCATGCATCATCGCCGGATAGAGCGGAGCCGAGGCAAATCCGAGCAGTCCTATTGCAGACAATGTCAGCGCCTGCGGGCCGGGAACTGCCATCAGAATCCCGCAGACGAAGGCGAGCAGAACGCCGCATAAAATCTGATATTTATTGCCGAGCCGGTTCGCGATAAAGCCGATCAGGAAGCGTCCGGCCGTGAGCATAGCGAAGAATGCCGTGGCGGTAAAACCGGCCGTTTCGTTTGATACGCCCCGGGCGGCAGTCAGGAAAGTATAGACCCACAGCCCCATGCTTACCTCAAAGCCCGCATAGAGCCAGAACGTCAGCGCGCAGCACCAGAAACGGCCGTTCTTTTCAGGTTTCGCATTGACCGGAGGTGTTTCCGCCGCACTCTTCTTTTCTGTCGCGGTCGAATCGCGCCAGAGTGAAAGTGTCGACAGGAACAATACGGCCAAAACGAATTGCATACTGCCGACAACGGCATAGCCCCATCGCCACGAGCCGCCGTGAGCAAGAATCATTGTCACGAGGAAAGGCCCGCCGCATGCGCCGATACCCCAGCAGCAATGCAGCCAGTTCATGTCGCGGCTGGTGTGATGCTTCGCCACATAGGAATTCATGCCGGTGTCAATCGCGCCCTGGCCGAAGCCGAGAGGAATTACCAGCAGCAGCATACACCAGAAGGCCGGAGACAGGGCGAACCCGAGCAGGGCGGAGCCGGTCATGAAACCGCAGATCATCAGCAGTTTTCCCGTGCTGAACCTGCGCAGGAGCGCGCCGCTGGAAAAACTGGAGACGGATGAACAAAAGTAAAGAATCAGCGAGAGGATGCCGGCGTAGGCCACCGGCTGATTCAGATCGGCGCGGATGGAACTCCAGGCCACGCCGAGAATGCCGTCCGGAAGCCCGAGGCTGATAAAGCCGATGTAAATAATGATCAGTAAAATGACTGAACGTTTTCTGTCAAGCATGATTTACCATTGCAGAGTGCCGTCGTAATAGAGCATGCCGATCCAGGAGCAGGCTATAATCAGCAGCAGCAGGGTGATGAGAAAAAGCGTCGCCAGCCAGTTGCGGCTGACGAAGAGATAGGTTTTTTTCAACGAACTGGCGTCCTCGGCCTTGGGGGCGAATCCGCCCAGAAAGGCGAAAACATCCTCCCGGAGTTCATCGACCGACTGATAGCGCTCTTCCGGGTTTCTGCCCATCGCTTTAAGCACGACCGCCTGCATTGCGGCGGGGAGCTGGCGTTTCTGATTTTCCGCATCGGGGAAACTGATATTGCCGTGAATGGTTTCGGCGATCATTTCGTTGACCGGCCGGCCGCTGAGCGGGCTTTCAAAAGTCAGCATCGCATATAGAAGCGCTCCAAGCGCGTAAATGTCCGTCCGTTCGTCCTTCAGCCGGTTTTTGCCAGCGGCCTGTTCCGGGGCCATGTAGCCGGGGGTGCCTTTGGTGATGCCGTCCAGCGTGATGTTGCTGGACGCGCCGGTTCCGGGAAATGTGATCATTTCGCCGTCGTAATTATCATCAATGTCTTCAGCGGCCCCGATAAAGCGCGCCAGGCCCCAGTCCAGAATCAGCACTTCGCCGAAGTCGCCGACATGGATATTATCCGGTTTCAGGTCCAGGTGAATGACTTTCTTCGAATGAGCGAACGCCACGCCGTTGAGGACTTTCACGTAAATGCGCAGCAGGCGGGTCAGGTCAAATTCCTTCAGGGTTTTATAATCGTCCTCCCGCAGTTTTCTGAGAATGGCCGCCAGCGTCCGTCCGCGCAGCAGCTTCATGGTAAAATAGGGGGTTCCGTTGGTATCCACCCCGATATCATGGACCGGGACGATATTCGGATGCTCCAGCCGGGCGGTGATTCTGGCCTCCTGGACAAACCGGTTGATATCCGATTGCGGACGATCCGCCGCGTCCGGGATTATTGCCATGGCCACATTGCGGGTCGTATCTCTGTCTTTCACCTGGATAACGGCTTTCATGCCGCCGAATCCGACGCTGCGGATGAATTTGTATTTGCCGGAAGGTTTCGGGGTGAGCTCTTTAATATCAGAATTACCGGCGTACAGCGCATGTTCGTGCAGTGCGCCGTCAGCTCCGGTTGTCGCTTCCAGCACCACGGTTTTCGGCTCGGGGGAATGCTGCAAATGTTCATCCAGAGTCACTTCCTGCAGAAGATGCTCTTTAATCTCTTCCAGTTTCTGTACTGAATTTTGACCGCTGATATTCATAAATTTTTACAATAAAACAAAAAGCGGGCCGACGAAGGAAACGCCGACCCGCCAGTAATTTTTTATTATTCTGAACGTTTCCTGTTCTTTTTCGTAAGCGCCGGTTCGGCTTCACCCTTAACGACGCTCCCGTTAATCACGCATTCAGTGATGTTGTCCACGGAAGGCACTGAATACATTATCTCCAGCATCAGGGACTCCAGCAGCGAGCGCAGTCCGCGGGCGCCGGTGCCCTTGATGACGGCTTCCTCCGCCAGGGCCTCGACCGCATCGTCGGTAAACTTCAATGAAACGTTTTCCATTGCCATCAGCTTCTGGTATTGCTTGACCAGCGCGTTTTTGGGCTCGGTCAGAATTTTCATCAAATCTTCTTTTTTCAACGGTTCCAGATTCGCGATGATCGGCAGACGTCCGACAAATTCTGGAATAAGCCCGAATTTGATCAGGTCTTCCGGCTCGTAACGCAGCAGCGGGTTCTCCGCGGACAGCGTGGAGCGTGCCGGCTTCTTTTTTTCCGGATCGGTGATCTGCTTAAAACCGAGCACCTGTTTGCCGACACGGCGCTGAATGATTTTATCCAGTCCGATGAAAGCTCCGCCGCAGATGAACAGGATATTGGTGGTGTCCACCTGAATATATTCCTGATGCGGGTGCTTTCTGCCGCCCTTCGGAGGCACATTCGCGACAGTGCCTTCGAGTATCTTAAGCAGCGCCTGCTGCACGCCTTCGCCCGAAACATCGCGGGTTATTGATACGTTTTCAGTTTTTCTGGCAATTTTGTCAATCTCATCGACATAGATGATCCCGATCTGGGCCTTCTGCACATCATATTCGGCAGACTGGAGCAGGCGGAGAATAATATTTTCAACGTCTTCGCCGACATAGCCGGCTTCGGTCAGGGTCGTCGCGTCGCAGATGCAGAAAGGCACATCCAGCAGACGGGCCAAAGTCTTGGCCAGCAGGGTTTTGCCGGAGCCGGTAGGCCCGATCAGCAGCACATTGCTTTTCTCGATTTCGACGCCGTCAAAATCCGCGGCCTTCGGGTCGCTGTCGCGCTGGGACTGGAGACGCTTGTAATGATTGTGCACCGCCACGGAAAGGAACTTTTTCGCCTGCTCCTGCCCGATGACATATTTATCCAGAACGCTTTTTATCCCGTCCGGTTTCGGCACGTTCAGCTTTGGGATGGGGTTATTGTCCGCCGCCGCCGCCGGGAAAGCGCCTTTTTTGCCTTCTTTTTTGTACAGATCCGAACAAAGACTGACGCAACTGTTGCAGATCGCGGCCCCGGTCGGGCTGGTCACCAGTTGCCCGACTTCGGGCTCGGATGCGTTTCTGCCGCAAAATGAACAGAAGAGATTATTCTCTCCGCGTTTGTTGTTTGTCATGGTAGTCCTTAAAAATTTATTGTTTGACAGGTTCCGCCGCCGCTTTGGCTCCGCAGACCACGCTGTCAACCACGCCGTAAGCTTTTGCCTCTTCGGAGGACATGAAGTAGTCTCTCTCGGTGTCCCGCTCGACTTTTTTCAGGCTCTGTCCGGTATGCTTTGAAAGAATCTGATTGAGCATGGACCGCATCCGCAGGATTTCCTGCGCCTGGATGTTGATGTCGGCGGCGGTGCCTTCATAACCGCCCCAGGGCTGATGAATCATAATTCTGGCGTTCGGCAGCGCATAACGCTTGCCGGGAGTGCCGGCGGCCAGCAGCACCGCGCCCATGCTGGCGGCCTGTCCGATGCAATAAGTCTTTACCGGGCAGGAGATGACCTGCATGGTGTCGTAAATCGCCAGTCCGGCGGTGATTGAGCCGCCGGGGCTGTTGATGTAGAGATCTATTTCCTTTTTCGGGTCTTCCGACTGAAGAAACAGCAGTTGCGCAACAATCAGGTTGGCAATCGTATCATCCACCGGGGTTCCCAGAAGGATAATCCTGTCTTTAAGCAGACGGGAATAAATATCGTAACCGCGTTCGCCGGTTCCGGTTTGTTCAACGACCATCGGGACCAGTACTGAATTTTTCATACACACTCCTCTTTATTGCTAAAGGTTACAGAAATACCCTTCACATAGATGCCGTTTCCGCGGAAGCCTGTTACTTCTTCCTGGCCGGAACATCAACGATCTGAGCATTTTTGGCCAGGAAGTCAGAAACTTTCCCGGACAGTATATCCAGATGCATTTCTTCGATGCCGCCGGATTTTTCCAGCATACTGCGAAGTTCTTTTTCTTTATACCCGTAATATTTGCTCATATTCTTCAACTCGCCGTCAAATTCATGGCTTTCAACTTTGATATTCTCCTTCTCCGCGATCTTGCGGAGGATGAACACCCGGCGGAGTCTCAGTGCGGCATTGACCGCGGCCTCCTTCTTGTGAGCTTCAATATTCTTTTTAAACTCTTCAACGTCTTCCTCTTTTTTGACATTGGCCTGAACCACGCGTTTCAGCTCCCGCTCGATTTCGCCTTCGAGTAGCGCGGGAGAAATCTCAAAGTGTCCGATTTCATTGGAGAGTTTTTCATATGCCAGATTGGCAACTTCCGTGTTCCTCTTCATCTCGGATTCGCGGATAATGTTGTTTTTCAGCGTTTCCCGCAGCTTTTCCGGAGATTCGACTTTCATTTTTTCGCAGAGTTCGGCTTCTTCCAGCGCTTTGCGGCGCTGAACAGTATTGACCGTCAATTTATAAGCAATTTTTTTGCCGGCCAGCGCGGCTTCGCGATAATCCGCCGGATATTCCGCCGTGAAATTATATTCTTTGCCGGCTTCCGCGCCCATAAGGGCATTGATGGCGCCCGGAATCATTTCCGGCTCGCTCAGCCACAGCCAGTTGTCATTGGCCTGAACCTGCCGGGCAAGACCGGCCGGCGCATCGGCGGCGACGGCGAAATCGGAAGTGTAGGACACTTTCAGCATATCGTCTTTCTGCGCCGGGCTGCTGATATCTTCATACGCGGCATACATTCCCTTGTAGTATTCCACGCGCTTTTCGACTTCCTCATCAGAGACTTCCGCCGCCGGGACTTCAACTTTAATGCCTTTATATTCGGGGAGATTGAACTCCGGGGCGACATCAAAGGTCAGCGCAAACCGGTATTCGGCGTCAAGCTTGAGTTCGCCGTCTTCGGAAGGTGCGCCGTAGGAGACGATATCCAGAGATTTATCCTCGGTCACTTTCTGGAAAGCCGCCGAATAGAAGCGCTTCTTCAATTCGCTTTTGACTTCCTCGCCGTAGCGGGACATAATCATGCTGACCGGCGCTTTTCCCTTGCGGAAACCGGGAATAACTACCATTCCGGCAAATTCGCGGGTGGTTTTACCGGCTTCGCGTTTAACCGTGTCCTGGTCTATTGTGAAGTTAAACTTCTTCTGGCATGGTTTCGTCTCTTCCACTTTGAAAGAGATTGATTCAATAAGGCTTTTATTAGACATTGCCATTTCCTTTTTTATGTTTTAGCTTTAAATAATTAACAACTTAATTCAACTTTAATAATCCGTACAAAAAAACGTTAAGTCTTTTAATTTACTGTAATTATTCCATTTTTCAATTTGAACTACTCAGCTTTCCCGGTTTAATCTGCTTTTTCTAAGGGATTCAATCTGCCGCAAATACCTGTTCAATTTCATTTTTTGAAAAAATTTCCTTTTTTTTTTGAAAAATTCGCATGAAACATTATATTTGACGAGTAGCTTTGAATTTTTCTTGCATTATGTTTTATTGTAACAGATAAGACGTGAAAATATAAAGAGGACTTAAATGGCAGGTACTCCAAAACTTATTGTTCTTTCGGAAAAACTGCGCGGAAAGACTTTTGAACTGACAAAAGATGTTCAATCCGCCGGCAGAACTGAAGACAAGGATATTTGCATCAAAGACCCGACCATCAGTTCACATCACTGCGATTTCGTCAAAACTGAAAAGAGCTATATTCTCCGCGACAATCAGAGCACAAACGGCACCCGTGTCAACAATGTGCCGATCACTGAACAGGAACTGAAAAACAGCGATATCCTCCAGTTGGGCGGGGTTGAAATCCTCTACGACTGTGATGATGATACGGCAACCTCCGTTACCCGTACCCAGACCGGCATTGATCTGGACAGCACTGAAATCGGCATTGCCACCGTGAAAGACCTCAATAATTTTTCTCCGTTCGCCAAAGACGAAAAGAGAAAAGGCGGCATCAGTCAGAAGATTCTGATTGCCCTGGTCGTCATGCTGGCCCTGGCCATCCTGATCTTGATGGTTTTTCTGATTGTGCTGGTTTTCCGCAAGGATCCGAATGCGGCCCTGGCGATTTGCCAACTTTTTAATTGATATTTTTATAGATTTACATCCGCCCGCAATAATTTAACAATGGGAATTTTTTTGTATGGCTTCCGATAACGACAACAAGAGCAATAATGACAATAACCGGCAGACGCCGAATCCCGGAGCGCCCAGAACGCCGTCCAAGGCCGCTTTCGTCTGGTTTATCATATTTATTGCGCTGGGCGCGATGATTTTTGTGCAGTTGAACAACAAAGCCGGAGCGCAGGACCGGGATCAGGCGTTTTTTGAACAGGAAATCACCGCCGGCAAAGTAATCGGAGTAAAACTTGCTCCGGAAACCGACCGGATCATGCTTGCGGAATGGAACTCCAAACTCTCACCGGAAGAATTCGAAAAAGCCAAAAAACTCAATCCCAAAGCCCTTAACTATAAAGTATTCAGGGCCAGGGTTATTTATTCCGAGAATCTTGACCAGTTGCTCAAGCCGGTTCCGCGCAAGGTGGAATCCCGGGACAACTGGTGGAACGTCGTCGGAACGATTCTGCCGCTGCTGGTGCTGGTCGGCGTGATTTATTTCCTTTTCTCCCGCCAGATCAAAATGGCCGGAAAAGGCGCGATGCAGTTCGGCAAAAGCCGCGCCCGCATGATTATGCCGAATGAATTAAAAACCAAATTCGACGATATTGCCGGAGCCGATGAAGCCAAAGAGGAAATCAAAGAGATCGTGGATTTTCTCAAAGACCCGCTGAGATTCAAAATGCTCGGCGGCAATATCCCGAAAGGCGTTCTCCTGACCGGCGCGCCCGGCACCGGCAAAACCCTGCTGGCCAAAGCGGTCGCTTCCGAAGCCAATGTGCCGTTCTTCTCCATCAGCGGCTCCGACTTTGTTGAAATGTTCGTCGGCGTCGGCGCCAGCCGCGTCCGCGATATGTTTGAACAGGCCAGAAAAAATATGCCGTGCCTGATCTTCATTGATGAAATTGACGCCGTCGGCAGATCCCGCTTTTCCGGGATGGGTGGCGGACACGATGAACGCGAGCAGACGCTCAACGCCATGCTGGTGGAAATGGACGGCCTCGAAACCCAGGCCGGCGTGATTATTATCGCCGCCACCAACCGTCCTGACGTGCTGGACCCGGCGCTCCTCCGCCCCGGACGTTTTGACCGTCAGATCGTAATGGACCTGCCCGACATCAAAGGCCGCAGAAAAATACTTGATGTCCACATCAAAAATATAAAAACCAATGCGAATGTCAATCTTGACCTTATCGCACGGACTACGCCGGGATTCAGCGGCGCCGACCTGGCCAACCTCTGTAACGAAGCCGCGCTGCTGGCCGCCAGAAGTAACAGCGAATCAGCGACTCAGGCCGATCTGGAAGAAGCCCGCGACAAAGTCCGCTGGGGCAGAGAACGCAAATCCCGCAAAATCAGCGACAAGGAAAGAAAACTCACGGCTTATCACGAAGCCGGCCATACCCTGATTGCCATGCACAGCGAAGATGCCACTCCGGTTCATAAAGTAACCATCATCCCGCGCGGACAGGCCTACCTCGGCGCCACCATGACCATGCCGACGGAAGATTCCTATACCCGCAGCCGCAATGAACTGCTCGACGAACTGGTGGTGCTGATGGGCGGACGCACTGCCGAAGAAATCATTTTCAACGACATTTCCACCGGGGCTTCCAGTGATATTGAAGTTGCCACCCGGATTGCCAGGCAGATGGTTTGTATCTTCGGCATGAACGACAAAATCGGCCCGGTCCGCTACAGTGAATATCATGAGCAGATGCGCGTCCGCGCCGACGCGCCGCCGTCGGAAACGTACAGCCAGGAAACCGCCAGGGAAATCGATGTTGAAGTTAGAAAACTGCTCGACGACGCGCATGTAAAAGCCACAAAAATGCTTGAAGAACATCACGATCAACTGGAACTGCTGGCGCAGGAACTGCTGGAAAAAGAAACGCTGTCCGTGGCCGAAGTCAGAACGCTGATCGGCATGCCGGCAAAAGAAGACGATCCGGTTCATCCGGAGGATGCCGCTCCGCCAGCCGAAACGCCTGCCGCCGCCGATTTTACCATTACGGTTTAAATATATATTGTTAAACTGCGGTTGTTCAATATGGATGCGGAAACTTTGTCCGATATAATAACTGAGCATCAGGCGGACTGCATTATTCACTGCTGGATACAGCCGAGGGCGTCCAAAACCGCCATTGTCGGACTGCACGACGGCTCCTTGAAGATTTCGCTGGCCGCTCCGCCGGTCGACGGGCAGGCCAATGCCGAACTATGCAAATTCCTGGCGAAAAAGCTGAATCTGGCCAAATCCGCGGTTAAAATTTCCGCCGGCGACTCTTCCAGACGCAAATCGGTGAAGATTGAAGGCATTGCCAAAGCGCTGCTGATGGACAAATTAAAGCTTTGCATGTAAATATATTCCTGAGGTTAAAATGAATAATCCGCATACTGATGAAATCTGCTTTCCCGGAACAAAATCCGACTGGAACGGCTTTGCACGTTTTGACTTTGAACTGGAAGGCGTTTCCTGCATCGTTGTCCGTCCGGAAACCGCGGCGGCAGGGCTGCCGTGGATCTGGCGCGCCCGCTTTTTCGGGGCGTTTCCATATCTCGACCTGGCAATATTGAAGCTCGGCTGGCATCTGGTTTATACTGATGTCGTCGAATTATACGGTTCGCCCGAAGCAATGCGCCGGTACGACCGCTTTTATCATTTTCTTACCGCGGAATACGGTTTCCCGAAACGGCCGGTGCTTGAAGGCTACAGCCGCGGCGGACTGCCAGTTTACGCCTGGGCCGCCGCAAACCCGGATAAAGTCGCGTGCATCTACGCCGACGCCCCGGTTTGCGATTTCAAGAGCTGGCCAGGCGGCAAAGGCGTTGGTCCCGGCAGCGCCGAATGCTGGGCCACTGTGCTGAAAGTCTACGGACTGTCGGAAGCGGAAGCCATGACCTATGCCGGCAATCCCATAGATAATCTTGAGCCGCTGGCCGCCGCCGGAATCCCGCTCATTCATGTGGTCGGAGATATTGACGAAGTAGTTCCGCTTAAAGAGAATACCGCGATTCTGGAGGCAAGATACAAACAGCTCAACGGCACGATTGAAGTAATCCATAAGCCGGATTGCGCCCACCATCCGCACTGCCTGGAAAATCCTCAGCCGATTGTTGACTTCATCCTGAAGCACTATAACGCCCGAAAAGCATAGCCGCGCCGGGAAATTTTTTAATTCCGTATTTGTTTTTTGTTTTCCGGATAGTTATATTCTCAATGCAGGGGAAAGATATAATCGCTTCAACAATCAAGAGGAAATGATGTCATGAACTTAAAACAACTGCTTGATCAGAAAGATCCCGTGGTCTTTTCAATCGGAGAAAATTCTTCTTTATGTGAGTGCATCAAAATGCTGAACGACAAAAATATCGGTGCGCTGGTTGTCGTCAACCACGAAAATAAAATCTGCGGGATCATCACCGAAAGGGATGTGCTGAAACTGACCTACTCCTCGCCCGTCAATGTCTGTTCCGTGCTGGTCAAGGACGGCATGACGCCCCGGGACAAGCTCGTCACCGCTGAAGAGAATGATTCGCTCACCAAAATCATGGAAACCATGACGGCAAAAAGAATCCGTCATATCCCGGTACTCAAAGAAGGGGAAGTCTGCGGCATTGTTTCCATCGGCGACGTCGTCAAATTCCTGCTTGGCGTAATGATGGATGAGAACAAGCAGATGAAGGATTATATCGCCGGTGGATTTTAAGACCGGCGATTACCAAAACCCTTCGCCTCCGCCGGAGGCGATGCTTTCCTGCTTTAGCTGCGGTTATGCCGCGCTGTGAGTTTCATGGCGCGGCGAATTTCCCGCATTCATCCTCTGTCTTCGGGAGAAGCCCGTTTTTTTGCTTTTATCTTCAGAACACGGTTTTAAAATGAACTTTTTTGGATTACCTTTGTCTAACAGCGACAGAAGCGTGCAATTTTCAGAGAATCACATATAGGAGATATGAATATGCAGCAGAACGAAATACAACAATTACAGTCGAGGATTCGCGAAGTTTCAGCGTTTATCCAGCCGCTCAAAACAGAAATCGGACGGATCATCGTCGGACAGGAACATCTGGTCAACCGCCTGCTTCTGGCGCTGATCGCCAACGGGCATGTGCTGCTGGAAGGGGTTCCCGGCCTGGCCAAAACTCTGGCGGTGAAGACGCTGGCCCAGTCGCTGCACGGGTCGTTTTCGCGCATCCAGTTTACGCCGGATCTGCTGCCTGCGGACGTGATCGGCACCCGCATCTATAATGCGAACGAACATTCTTTCAGCACCAAGCCCGGCCCGGTATTCGCCAATATCGTGCTGGCCGATGAAATCAACCGCGCTCCGGCCAAAGTGCAGAGCGCCCTGCTCGAATGTATGCAGGAAAAACAGGTGACGATTGCCGGCGAACGGCTGCTGATGCCCAAACCGTTCCTGGTCATGGCCACCCAGAACCCGATTGAGCAGGAAGGCACATATCCGCTGCCGGAAGCCCAGGTTGACCGTTTCATGTTCAAAATCAGAATTGATTATCCGAAGCGCGATGAAGAGAGAATGATTATCGAGCGGATGGCCCATCCGGACGTGGACCTCAGCGCCATCGCCGTCGGGCGTCTCGAGGATATTGAAGTCGCCCGGCAATGGGTGGATAAGATATATATTGACGAAAAGATCATCGAATATATCCTTGATATTACCATCGCCACCCGTCCGGCCCGTCACGCCGAACTTTCCATCCGTCAGACGGAAGCGAAACTTGGCGACCTGGTCAATTACATCCAGTACGGGGCCTCGCCCCGCGCCGCCATCTGCCTGGTGCTGGCCGCGAAAGCCGCCGCGTTCCTGGAAGGCCGCGCCTATGTGGTGCCGCAGGACGTCAAAGACGTCGCCCCCGATATTCTCCGTCACCGCATCATGCTGACGTATGAAGCGGAAGCCGAGAACCTGGACACTGACGCCGTCATTAAAATGGTTCTTGACGAATTGAGAACGCCTTAGTCTTCAGTCCCGAACAACGGTAAAGTTTAACTGGAAGGCAAAATCATGCTGCCCTCTGAACTAATAAAACAAGTTAGAAAGATCGAGATCCGGACCCGCCGGGTGGTTGATGAAATCATCGGCGGCGCTTATCACAGCGTATTCAAAGGCCGCGGAATCGAATTTGACGAAGTCCGGGAATACACTCCCGAAGATGACGTCCGGGATATCGACTGGAACGTCACCGCCCGCATGGGAACGCCGTACATCAAGAAATATGTCGAAGAGCGCGAACTGACGGTAATGCTGCTGGTGGATGTGTCCGCCTCCGGCGCTTTCGGCAGCGGCGATAAATCCAAACGCGAACGCGCCGTCGAAACCGCCGCGCTGCTGGCGTTCAGCGCCATCCGCAACAATGATAAAGTCGGGCTGATGCTGTTCACGGATCAAACCGAATTATATCTGCCGCCGCGTTCCGGCCGCACCCGCGGGTTGCGCCTGATCCGCGAACTGATGGCTTACGAGCCTAAGCGCAAAAGCACCGACATCAATGCGGTGTTGAAGAACACGATGCAAGTTCTGCACAAGCGCAGCGTGGTCTTCCTGATCAGCGACATGATTGACAATGACGGCTTCGAAAAGTCGATGAAAATCGTCAACCGCCGTCACGATCTGGTCGCGGTGCGGATTCTCGACCCCCTGGAACTCCGATGGCCGCGCGGCGTCAGCGTCATGGTTGAAGACGCCGAGACCGGCCGCGATGTGGCTTTTGACGGCAGCAGAACCGCCGGCCTGGAAAAATTCCGCGCCTTCGCCGCCGGCATGCATGACGGCATCAAAAAGAGTTGTGACCGCGCCAAAGTGGACATCATTGACATCCGCTGCGGCGAAGATTATGTAAAACCGCTGGTTACTTTCTTCAGTAACCGTAAATATCGAAAATAGATGGATTTACGCAAATGACGAAGAAAAAAACAGGCCGTAGAATATTATTCATCCTGATGGTGACGGCAATATCCGCCGCGATTCTCCTGCCCGGCGCCGGCGCCGTCATCTACTGGTACGGAGTGAAAGCCAATGTTCCGGTTCAGGATTTGACCGGGATTGTCATGACGCCTTCCGGCGACAGCCGGCTCGGCGACACGGTGACGACATCGGTTCTGCTGAAACTGCCGTGGCACCGCCGTCCGGTTGAAGCGGCGGCAGAAATCGGCAAGGGCGCAACCATGCTGTCTGACCCGTCAATCATCCGTCAGCAATGGGGCATCGGTTATTCCGTCTGGAAAATAGCGGTTGAAATGCGGCCCTACCGCACCGGCCTGATCCCGCCCGGCAAACTTGACGTCAAATTCAACCGTTATGACGAAAAGAGCACTGACCTGGGCATGGACTTCCGGATACCGGAATTTAAAGTGCTGCCGCTGGATAACGCCAGAGGCGGCAATCTGCTGGTGGCATCCCGTCTGCCCGACCCCGGCATTGCTCAGAAGAAGACACTTTGGACAATCGGCGCGATTCTGCTGGCGCTGCTGGTAATTGCGACGCTGTATTGCGTCTTCAGAAAACGGCAGGAAGGCCCGGCGGCGCTTGCGCCGTGGGAAACGGCGCTGCTGGAACTGGCGGAACTCCGCATCGGTTTCCGTCAGGGCAAAATCGAAATGGAAACCTGCTTCGTCAAACTGACCGACGTAGTGCGGCAGTATCTGGAAAAGCGTTTCCGGATCAATGCCCCCCAGCAGACAACTTACGAATTTCTGGGAGAACTCAACAAGCCTGACGGCGCGCTGCCGGAATCTCAGCGGCCGTTTCTGCGGGAATTCATGACCGCCGCCGACCTGGTTAAATTCGCCAAACTGCCGCCGGATGAACATACGCTCAGCGTGGCGCTGGACAAAGCCGAAGTGCTGGTTGCCGAAACCCGCCCGGATTCTGAACTCAATAAGAAAGGAGCCGCCCAATGACTTTTTTCGCATATCCGCTGGTGCTGCTGCTGTATGTCCCGTTTGTCATACTGGTCATTTATGCCTGGCGTAAACCGCTGCCGTCAATCCGCGTTTCAACGGCAAAACCGTTTCTGGCGGTCAGCAGCGGGAGCAGGCCGTCATCGTTTCGGCTGCCGTTCATGATCTTTACGATCGCGCTGGCGCTGCTGATATGTGCGCTGGCCCGTCCGCGGCAGGGTTCCGAGCGGGTGGTGATCAAGGCGAAAGGCATCGACATCATGCTGGCCTTAGACCTCTCCGGCAGCATGGAATCTTTTGATGTTCCGCCCGGCGTCACGATGGAGAAGCAGCTTTATGACCTGATCAAAGCGGAAAAAATCAAAGGCCGGCTGGAAACCGCCAAACAGGAAATCGGCAAGTTTATTCAGAAGCGGCCCAATGACCGCATCGGACTGGTGGGGTTTGCCGAACTGGCATACAACATCTGTCCGCCGACGCTGGACCACGCCTGGCTTACCGGCAACATGACCCGGCTGGCCCCGGGCGTGATCGGCGACCGCACCAATATCGCCTCGCCGATCGCCAGCGCCGTCAGCCGGCTGGAAAAATCCGATTCAAAACGCCGCGTCATGGTGCTTTTCACTGACGGCGCCAATAATATTGACGACCGGATTACGCCGCGCCAGGCGGCGAAGCTGGCGAAAAGCAGTGATGTTGTTATCTATACCGTCGGCATCGGCAGCGACAATGCCTGCGTCCTGCGGGAAGGCTTCGGCGGGCTGAGTTTCGTGCCGATAAAGGGTGAATTTGACGAAAAACTGCTCAAGGACATCGCCGAATATTCCGACGGCAAATATTACAAAGCTTACGACGCCGAAGGCCTGGAAAATGTCATGAACGAAATCAACCGCATGGAAAAAACCGTTATCGAACAGCCGAAATACATTGATTATAAAGAATTTGCGCCGATGTTCATTGGAATGGCGCTGGCGCTTATGCTCTTCGGTTTTGTCCTGGAACGCACCGTCATGCTCCGGGTGCCGTAGAAAAATCCGGCGAAGGAAAATGTAAAAGCAGCAGCCGGGAAATGGTTCCCGGCTGTGCAATAACAGACTTTAACGATAGACCGGCCCGAATGTCTGGCAGGCGCGGTAATCCGAGCCTTCCGCATCCATGCCGAATGCGGCCCAGGTGCTGGGACGGTAAATATCGCTTTCCGGAACGTTGTGCATACATACCGGAATCCTCAGCATTGACGCCAGCGTGATCAGGTCCGCGCCGATATGCCCGTAGCTGAATGCCCCGTGGTTGGCGCCCCAGTTGGCCATGACGCTGTAAACATCGGCGAATGCGCCTCTGCCGGTGATTCTCGGAGCGAACCAGGTCGTGGGCCAGCTCGGATTGGTTCTGCGGTCAAGCTTGTCATGAATTTTCGCCGGCAGCTCAAAAGTGAAGCCTTCCGCAATCTGCAGCACCGGGCCAAGTCCCTTGATCAGATTGATGCGGGACATGGTGACCGGCATTCCGCCTTTGGACATGAATCTGGAGGAGAAACCGCCTCCGCGGAAATATTCGGTGATCGCCGCGCACCATTCGGTGGCGTCAAGACATTTGCCTGCTTCCGCCGGGGTGATTTCCCAGAACGGTTTCATGGCGGGCTTGCCGTTTTTCGTCTGCTGTCCGGTGGCGTCCATCGTGGTCGCGCCGGAATTGATCAGATGAATCAGGCCGTTTTTGCCGTCGCCGCTGATTTTATGGCCGGTGGCTTTATAAATGGCTTCCGGACTCCAGTAAGTCCTGACATCGGAGAAGCCCTGGGAGGTGCCGGTCAGCAACTGGCCGAACAGCATGGCAACGCCGTTTAAAGCATCATTTTCAGTAGCCAGCACATACGGCTGGCGGATGCCGTTCCAGTCGAACGAAGAGTTGAGGACGGTTTCCATGAAATCGCCGTTGGGCAGATGGTCAGTCCACTGCCGCTGTCCCTGGAAGCCGGCGCACAGCGCATTGTGTCCCAGCGCCTCTTCGCCGAAGCCGAGTTCCGCCAGTCTGGGATTGCCGACCATCAGGTCGCGGCCGATCATGGTCATTTTTACCACAAATTCCCAGATTTTATCTTTTTCCCTGTCGGATTTGCGCGACTTGGCGGAATTGAAGTCCTCGCCTTCCTTGCAGTTCGCCTTAGTCCATTTCAGGGCTTTCTTAAATTCCTTCTCATCATAAATGCCTTCGTCAATGCGGCGGACGAATTCGGTCATATCAACGGCTTCGCAGCGCATCCCCAGATAATCTTCGAAGAATCCGGGATCAACGATTGAACCGGCGATACCCATGGAAACGCTGCCCATCGACAAGTATGAAGTGCCTTTCATTGCGGCAACGGCAAGTCCGGCGCGGACAAAGCGGAGAACTTTCTCCTGAACATCGGCGGGAATTGAAGTGTCATCGGCGTTCTGGACGTCTCTGCCGTAAATGCCGAATGCGGGAACGCCTTTCTGGCTGTGTCCGGCCAGGACTGCCGCCAGATACACCGCGCCCGGGCGCTCGGTGCCGTTGAATCCCCAGACCGCTTTCGGAATCAGCGGGTCCATATCCATGGTTTCGCCGCCGTAGCACCAGCAGGGTGTGACGGTCAGGGAGACCCCGACGCCTTCCTGTGCGAATTTATCGGCACAGGCGGCGGCTTCGGCGACACCGCCGATACAGGTATCGGCAATTACGCATTCCACTTTCATGCCGTTGGCGTGGCGAAGATGCTTGCTGATCAGCGCGGCGGCCGCTTTCGCCATGCCCATCGTCTGATTTTCCAGCGATTCCCTGACGCCCATGCGTCTGCCGTCAATAGCGGGACGGATTCCGACTTTCGGCAGTCTGCCGCGAAGTCTGTTTTCCAGCGGATTCATTTTCATTCCGGTTGTATCAGCCATATTTTTACCTCTCTGTTTAAGGTTGATTTCGATTAGCAGTGTTTAATATATGCACAAGATTTCAAAAATCAAAAGAATCAAGGATATTTTTCATAATTTGGAAATCATGGAAGTCGCCGGAAGATATGGAAAAATGCCAAAACCGATATAGCGCTTCTTAGCGCCCGGCGGGCGGTGACTGCTTCAAACTTGCCCGTTCCCGCCGGTTTTTGAAGTCCTCTTTGGAAATGCCGAGGAGGGAGTAGATGACCGGTTCGTGTCCGGTTACAATGGCGAACTGGGCGCTGGAGCCCAGCTTCAGCGTCCTGCCCTCCGGATCAACAATTATCTCGACCGGATATTTGAGGGATGCGGAGTCTTTCACTTCCTCCGGAACGTCGCGGATACGCTCGACTTTACCGTAAAAGTTGCCGAATTCAAAGCGGTTGAAGACGCCGCTGGAAATACGCACGTCCTGCCCCTGGCGGACCTTTCTCACGACGGCCTCGTCAACATATGCGAGGCCTTTCAGCATGGCTCCCGTGGCCATCTTGACTGCAACTTTGCCTTTTTCGACATACATGGTGTATTTACAGGGCATATTGACAATCCGGCCGGAGGCCGGGGCGACGATTTTACATTCGGCGATATGCTTGGCGGCGAGGTCCCGCGCGGCCTTGCGTCCGTCGAGCTTCGCCTGCACCAGGTCGATATCGCGCTGGGCCTTTTCAATATATTTTTCGCCCAGGCCGCTTTTGACCTTGCTCTGGTTCTCCAGGGCGCGGGAGAGATCGGCCAGGGCCTGAATGTTCTCGATTTTGGTGGATTCGAAGTCTTTCTGGGAGATGGCGTTGATTTTATAGAGTCTCACATAGCGTTCAAGCCGGTCGGAAGACATTGCGGCCTTCTCCTTGCACTCATTCAGGTTGGTCTCGGCGTACCAGAACTCCTTGGGCAGCGGATTGCGCTCAAGCGCCGCCAGTTCGGCTTTCTTGACCTCCCGTTCAGCCTCAAGCTCCTTAAATGCGGAGTTGCTCGAAACATATTCCTCCTCGTACTGGATGGAGTCGATGACCGCGATGACATCGCCCTGCTTGACGTCGTCGCCCTCCTGGCAGTTAAGTTTGACGACCCGGCCGTCGACATGGCCGACGATGTCGCTGGGAAGTTCGGGCATGATTTTGCCGTCGGCATAGATGACGTCCTCGATCTCGATGAGGAACAGCGAGACCACTCCGCAAACTATCATAAAGGCGATGATGAAACCGAATACGACGAAGATGCGTATCTTCCAGTTCAGCCTGGATTTATTACCGGGAGACGCCATAGATCAACTCCTTTCCCTGCCCGCCGGATGGCGGGCGGCGGCTTCGTATTCGCCGAGCCCGAATTCGGGAGCGTCAGTATCCTTCTCCTTCTGCTCCTTGAGCTGCATGGCATAGAGTTCGCGATAGACGCCGTCGGCAAGCAGAAGCTGTTCGTGGCTGCCCTGCTGAACAATGCTGCCGTCTTTGAGCACGACAATTATATCCGCATTGCGCACGGTGGAGAGGCGGTGCGCAATAATGATGGTGGTGCGTCCTTCCATGAGTTTGTCGAGGGCCTGCTGCACGACCGACTCGGAGACGGTATCCAGCGCGCTGGTGGCCTCGTCAAGGATCAGCACGGCGGGGTTGTGCAGCACGGCGCGGGCAATGGCCATCCGCTGTTTCTGCCCGCCGGAGAGGGAGACGCCGTTTTCGCCTACCTCGGACTTAAAGCCGTGGGGCAGATCACGGATGAATTCGTAAGCGTTGGCCATCTTTGCGGCTTCGACGATCTCTTCGAATGTGGCGTCCTGTTTGCCGTAGCGGATATTTTCCTCAATCGTGCCGCTGAACAGGAAAGACTCCTGAAGAACAATGCCGACGTTGCGGCGGAGAGAGTCGATGCTGAGTTCGCGGATGTCCACCCCGTCGAGCAGAATCCTGCCGCTGTTGACGTCGAAGAAACGCATGAGCAGGCTGGCGATCGTCGATTTGCCGGAGCCGGAGGGCCCGACCAGCGCCACCTTCAGTCCGGGAGTGACATCAAGGGAGAATGAATTCAATACCGGCCGGTTCACGGCGTAATGGAATCCGACGTCTTCAAAAAGCACGTGCCCTTTCGAATGCGCCATGCGGATGGGATGCTCGTTCTCCTTGATTTCCGGTACGGCGCCCATGAGTTTGAGCAGGCGCTCGGCGCTTACGGAACCATCGCTGATGGCCGGCGCAAAGTTGGTCATGGTGGCCACCAGTCCGAAGAACATCTGCATATAGGAGTAAAAGGCGACCAGACTCCCGATGGTCAGATTTCCCCTGGAAACCATATAACCGCCAAGACCGAGGACGGTGACGTGGGTATAGATGCCAAGCTGGTCCATGATTATCGCCAGCGTGGTATTCTTCATGGCGAGTTCAAGCGACATATCAAAGGTGGGTTTAAGCATGCCGATGAAATTGCGGTTTTCAGTCCGTTCCTTGCCGAAGGATTTGACCACCTTGATGCCGTTGATGACTTCGGCCAGGTTGGCGGAAACTTCGGACATGTGTTCGCGCAGCGCCATGGATCTGCGGTTCAGGGTGCGTTTGAAACGGGAGAAGACGAAATAGACCACCGGCAGCACGAACAGGCAGACCAGCGAAAGCGTCGGACTGAGGAAAATCAGGGCGCAGGTCACGAAAATCAGGGCGAACATGCTGGAGGCCATCCCGACGATTACAGTCGAAACCATACCCTGCAGTACCGAAACGTCGGTCAGGATGTTCGAGATCAGTTTGCCGGTCCGGTACTCCTGGTAAAAGCGCAGCGAAAGGCTCTGGAGGTGTTTGAACAGTTTGACGCGGAGGTCGAAAAGCATCCGCAGCACCGGATAATGCGTAAAATAGTTGCTGGTGTACCAGAAGAAAGCCCGGACCCAGTAGAGCAGGATGACGCCGCCGAGCAGCACATAAAGCAGACTCAGGTCGGAGCCGCCCAGCGCCTTGTCAATGATGATTTTCATGACCCAGGGCATGAGCAGTCCCAGACAGGTGCTGCACATGTGAAAAACTACGCAGACAGCGATAAGGCCGCGATAGGGCTTGACGAAGCGGTACAGTTCCTTGTAGCGCACCATGTTCTCTTGCATTTTATCGTGTTGCGTCAATGCGCCGCCAGTTTGCGGCTTCAACTTCAACGCATATCCTTATAGTAAGCGTAAATGAAACTACTAATAACAATAACGGTATAATATAGCTCTTCATAACAACATTTTCAGCAGATTTACTCAATAAAAATCAAAGTTTAAAAAATATTTTTCTCTGCAATATCGTTTAGCATTTGTTTAGCATGACATTATTCAGTTCAGCCGGCGCCTTTGTCTTTTGCTTTCGGATCTCTTGAATAATCCATTTCTTTTTTTCAAAAAGGTGCTATATTAAAGTCCGTTTTTTTAAATAAAGCGAATTCAATTTCAATTGAAAGGGCCGATAAAATGGCAGGGAAAGGCAGCAAAAGAAGGCCCGGAGATGAGAAGAAGTACCGGGAGAACTGGGACTCTATCTTCAGCAAAAAGAAGAAAGCTTAATCTCCGGCCGGTTAAAAATCCGCGATAGAAACACTATCGCGGATTTTTACTTTAAGGCGGAACTTGGCGGTGCGATGCTATTTCGCGGAATGAAGTTCGCGGCAGAGCAGTCTGGACAGAGGTTCGCTGCGGTTGAAGTATATCTGGCGCAATAATGCGATTCCGCCTTTCAGAACAAAGTTCACTCCTTCGGTGGAAATTTCTATCGGGAAAAAATCGGCTTCCGGAATAATTAAGTTTTTCTTCACAGACTGGCGTAATATTTGAATGAATTCCGTGGAAACATTTTCATGATCAAATAACACCACCATTCGCTGCGGGGCTAAATAATTGACCATGTGCGCGAAACCTTCACCCAGTTTTTCGGCGAAGAATTTAAGCGAGGTCTGATCGAGTTCGTTCAGCGCCGTCGGGAACTTGTCTTTTTCGTATATTTTCTCAAACCAGTCATAGCAGGAGCGGTCCAGTTCGCCGGCGCCGCCGCGAAATCCCCGGAACAGGCGTCCGTCCAGGATTATCCCGCTGCCCAGGCCGATGAAGATATTTCTGCCGTTCCGCCGTCCCTGGTAGATATGCAGCGTAAGCAGGTCGCGGGTGCCGACACTCGAGCCGAAACAAAACTCGCCCCAGGCACCCAGCCTGGCATTATTCTCCACCAGCAGAAGCTGATCCTCTTCATCAATGCCGAATGCTTCCGCAAGTCTTTCTTTCAGCGGAAACGATTTTAATTTCCAGATGGAGGACGCGATAATCTCGCCGCGGTCAAAATCTATTTTGGAGGAAATGGCAACCATTATCCCGGAGATTTTGTATTTCGCCCGCCATTCCCGGTATTTTTCAGCCGCACCGGCGATGGCATCATCAATGTTCTCGGAAAACGGCCCGGTTTCACTGAAAATCTGATTGCCGTTAAAATCCGTCAGCACAAAATAATTATGTTTGCTGTTGAGATAAACCATCATGAAAGCAGCAACTTGCGGGTTGAGCGTCCATAATGACCGGGGGCGGCCTTTCTGGACCGCCGGCGAGGAGGACGGCGAAACAATCAGCCCGGCATTTTTCAGCTCTTCAAAAATATTGAAAACAGAAGTGCGTTTCAGGTGGATCTGCTTTTCCACCTGAATCTGCGTGACCGTGCCGTTTCCGGCGATGCAGTCGATGATGTTTTCGGCATTCAGTAATTGTTTGTCTTTTTTCATAATTATTATTTTATCAAAACCAGTTTTGAATAGGTTTCGGCTTTTCCGCGGCTTTTCCCCGGCGCACTGGATATCTGCGTTTTAGGGGCGTCATTCATATTGTCGGAATCTCCGACTTCAAACAGCACCTTTAACCCGTTTTTGGCGACAGCATCAAAGCTGGAGCCGAAAGCGGCATAGGGGACTTTACATTCTAAAATATAACCGTCAGCGCTTTTTTCAAATTTGTACGTTATCTGCGCGGCCAGCGCTGATCGTTCATCTTCCGATAAATGCGCCGGCAGCCATACATAAGCATTATTGAGCGGTTTGTCAAACTCCGCCGGAGTCATTCCCGCCTGAAAAGAATCCTCCTGCCCCGGGATATTGATCCACAGTTCGACATGGTCGCGTTTCCACATGTCCCTGCCGGATTCTTTGGTCAAAATGACGTCGTCCATGATTTCCGCCCGCAAATACAGCGCATCGTGAGTATAACCGAACCAGACCGCGGCGCTCAGGTCCGCCGTGCCTTTCCAGTCTTTTCCGGAATGAATCACCTGATCCTGCCGGTTCATCAGCAATGGATACTTTTTCTGCCAGATGATTTTGCCGGTCTCCGGATTTTCGAGCTTTTCCGCTTTGAGTTCCGGGGCGGCAATTGAAGCGATCCGGCGCGGCTTGTCGGGGAGGGTGCGGTAGGAGTCATAGTGATGTATTGCAAAACCGCCGAATCCTTTGTTATCTTTAAAATGATTATGAACCTTATTCAGCTCTTTTTCCATTTCGTCAACGCCTTCTTCATAAAAAGTGATCTCCCTGGAACCCTGGTATTTAGTAAAGAAGTCCAGCGTTTCAGCCCCAATCAGGGCCTTTTTGCCTTTGGCGGCGGCCAGATCAACATTGTACTGCGCCGATTTTACCGTTACGCGGGCCAGATCATGATAGGACATGATGGCGAAATAATCAAAAATATCAATCGCGTGTTCCGCGACGTTGCCGGTTTTCCCGTTCCAGATGACGTATGTCTCCGGTTTGTCCTTGTCATGGGATTCGAGAATTGCCAGGCCGTATTCAAAATCCTTCGATCCGCTCCGCGTTATCAGGTCGCGTCCTTTGGCGTGCAGTTCGATGAACTGGAGATCAATCCGTTTTTTGTTTTCCGGAGACTGATGATAGCCTTTAAAGGTTACCGGCTCCACATCGGACTGGAATCCGTCAAACCGTTCATCTGCGGCAACCTGCTTATTGTAATCGAGAATCCGCTGTATTGCCGCCAGAAATACCGGCTGCTTTTCCGGCAGAAACGCGTCATTCCAGCCATCCAGCCCATGAACTTTTATGCCGGCGGCGTGGGCTTTGCGCAGAAAACCTTTCAAATCCCGGAGACCCGGCTCCTCTGTGAACATTGCCGCCCGGCCGGTGTAAAAGTAAAGGACATTGATTTTTCTCAAACCGCAGAATTTGATGAGCAGGTCTGATTCCTTATCATCCAGCCCGAAATTGACATTCCATATCCACATTGCGCGGGGGCATGAATAGTCCAGTTTGATTTCGCGCATGTTGACCGGTTCCTGCGGTGCTTTAGCCGCCGCGGCGACAGCGTGGGCCGCCGGGCCGCCCGGAAATCTCAGATATTCCTTCAACATCTTTCTGCCGTGCTGTGACGGCAGATCGTCAGACTTGATTCCGGCGATGATGAATGAATATGAAGAAAGAAATATCGTTCTGCCGTTTCCCGGATAGCATTTCACCACGGCCGCCACGCCGTCGCCGGTCTTGCGGTCGCGCTGAACCCACTCCGCCGCCGCCACGCCTCCGGCAACCGCATCCAGTTTAAAGGCCTCTCCGGAAAAAGACGCAAACATTCCCGGTTCTTCGCCCTGCCAGAGCAATGCAAGCGGCCGGTCTGCCGGTTTCAGCGTCCTTATCCACATAAAACGATTGATGACTCCTTTGCCCAGCAGCGGGTCGCTTTGGTATTCTCCGAATTTCACGCCGGCCAGCGCCTGCAGTCTGTTCATATACTCGTCCGTCAGCCTGGCGCCTCTTAACACATTGCCCTGCCAGAATAAAATACCGCCGTTCCGGACATATTTTTCCGCCTTGCTCCATATCGCATCCGTCCAGGGAAAAAGAGACCAGATGAAAACAGTCTGATATCGGGCGAAATCGGCTTTGCCGGAATCAACCATTGCATCAGTTATCAATTCAACCTCAAGTTTTTCACCAGTCAGAAAGTTTTTGAATGATGCCGCCTGCTCGCTCATCCTGTCCGGGACTTCCCGGCCCGGCCGGTTCTCCGGCAGCAGAATCGCGCATTTAATGCCGGCAAAGCTCATATTGCTCAGGCCCGCCATCAGCAGTATTAAAAAGAGGGCAAGTTTATTTTGAATCTTCATTGGCATCCTTTATTTTATGTCTATTATAAAATATTTTATTCAGTTTATGAATATAATAATACTGCCTGTTTGGCTAAAAAGCAATATTTTTTGCATAAATTATTTATTTTATTGTTGCTTTTTTTCAAAAAATGAATTAAACTATATACAACAGAGAAAGAGTTATACAGTCATAGTAATCTAAAAAGGAAGGAAGATAAAAATGAAAAAGCGAAAAATTTTTACACTCATTGAACTCCTCGTGGTGATCGCGATCATTGCGATTTTGGCGTCTATGCTGCTGCCGTCCTTGAACAAAGCCAGACGGACAGCCAAGATCAACGGCTGCAGAAGCAACCTGAAACAAATCGGCCTTTTCATCCAGATGTATGCGGACGATTACAAGAATTACATGCCGCCGCGTCAGCCCGGAATTGTCAACGGCGTCGCTGCCACATACAGTTGGAACGGCTTTCTGGCCCCCTACATGAATCGTGACCTGAAAGGCAAAAAGACTACCTCGTTTATTTGCCCGCTGGCTACGCGTCAGGAGATTTCAGCCGGCAACACCGCCGGCGGACTGACCTATTCCGCTAATCCATATATCACCGGCATGGGCAATTTTAAGGTGACTGTTCCGGATGCCAGCAATTTTCCGGCCATGCTTTTAGGCAGAATAAAGTTTCCGACGAACGTGCTTACGATCGCCGACGGCAAACAGCAGACCGCCAACGGCGGCTCCGCCGATGCGGCATTCCAGAAATATCCGTTCGCCTTTACGTGGTATATGACCAACTGGGCTGACGGCATAGTTACTCCCGCCACCATAGTCAACAACGATCTGCCCGCCGACGGGAATGCAGGCTCGCTGGGCATCCTGACACACGGGATTGATATAAAAACATGCAATTCACTGCGGGCCGACAGCCATGTTCAGGATATCAAATACAACAATTTCTGGCTCAGGGATGCGGTTCCGGTATACAGATAACAGTTAGTTTAAACCACATACAATAAAAAACGGCGCAGCGATAAACTGCGCCGTTTTGCTTTATGGCGGAAATCTTACTGGGCCGCCGGCTTTTCAGCCTGGGGGGGCGTCTGTTCCGCCTGTTTTGCCTTCATCTGGTTGATGATGTCGTTCTGTTCGCCGGCGTGCTTGGTCAGGCCTTCTATCTGTTTGCTTTTTTCTTCAGTTTCGCGGGTCAACTGCTGCATTTTCTTGGCATATTCCTGGCGTTTCTGAGTGAATTCCTCTTTCAGCTTGTTAATGATGCTGTCTTTGGCGTCAATGACATTTTTCTCATTTCTGGCCAGGGCGGCTTTATACTCTTCGGACTGCTTCCGCATATCATTCTTGAGCTGTTCAATGAGGGTGGCGCGTTCGGCGGTCTCCTTGCCGAGAACTTCCAGTTTGCTGATATATTCCAGCTTTTCCTTGGCGAAATAATCTTTTATTGCGGCGAGCTCGGCGGAAGTTTTAGTGTCGGCGCTCTGGGATGCTTTTTCAATCATCGCCTTGAAGTCTTCGCGCTGCTTGTTGAGTTCCTGCTGCAGTTTTTCAATATTCTTCTGATAATCGCTGCTGTTTTTATCCAGGAGAATGCTCATGTGCTGCAGATCCTGATTCTGTTTGGCAATAAGCTGGTCACGCTGCTGGAGTTCCTTGGTGATGGAGTCGTTCTGCCGGTCGATCTTGTTGAGGATGCTGCTGTTGCCGGAGATTTTGGAATCCTGCCGCTTGAGCAGTTCGCCCGCTTTGATGGTGACGACAATGGCGGTAGCCCCCATGGCGACAATCAGCACCAGCGCCAGGATATACCAGCGCATGGTTCTGCGGGCGAATGTTTTGCTCATGTCCTTTGAGGCTTCAAGCCGCTCGGCGATGTTCTGGAGCTCTTTGCCGAGCATTCTGCCGATCTCTTCCGCCTGCTGCCTGACAACCGGCGGCATCAGTTCCTGTTTTTCCTCCGGCTGAGCCGCGGTTTCGCCGTTTTCCGTTTCTTCCTCCGGTTGCGGCGGCGCGATTTCCGCATGAACCGGGTGGCGTTTGGCCAGTTCGGTTTCAATTTCGGGCGACGCCATGCCGGAATTGCGGAGTTCGGAAATTTCTCTCAGCACTTCGAGCGAAGTGTCGAAATACACTTTTCTCTTGCCGCGGGTTTCGCATTCGATGTACTGGTAAAAGCGGGTCAGCCAGTCGTTTAATGTTGTGCGCGGGACATTGAGCACTTCCGCCAGTTCCACAATTGAATAAGTCTTTTTCTCGTTCATTTAAATACCCTCCGGGAGTTATTTATGTTTGTAATTAATAATGATCTGTTTAATATCTTCAATGTCTTTAACAATCTGGGTTTTCAGCATGGCGCCGTTCAGGAAGCACCTTTCCTCTCTGAGATACTGGAGCAGTTCCACTTCGATTGACGCGCCGTAAAGATTGCGGTCGAAACCGATAATATGCACTTCAAAGCGTTTATTTTTGTCTTCCGGGCGGTTGTAGGTGGGGGAAATTCCAATATTGACCGCCGCCGGATAGCGCCCGCCGTCGACAATGGCGGACGCGGCATATACGCCGTCGGGCGGCAGAATGCCGTAAGTGATTTTAAGATTCGCGGTCGGATGCGCCAGCTCCGGCCCCGCCACATGATAGCCTTTTTCCACGATGCCGCAAAGACTGTAGGGGCGGCCCAGCATTTCTCCGGCCTTGGCCAGCAGGCCGGAAGAGATCGCGCGGCGGATGGAGGTGCTGCTGACAATCGAGTCGCCGATGACAAGTTCATCCACCGCCTTGAAATCGAAGTGGCCCCGGTCGGCAAAATTGTGCAGGACGGAACTGCCGCCCGAGCCGCCGGCGCCGAAACGCCACTTGCTGCCGACGCAGATTCCGCGGATATTGACCTGCGATGAATGCAGGCAGTTCCTGATGAATTCCTCCGGGGACTGCGCGGCAAATTCCCGGGAAAAGGGAATCGTGACCACCGCTTTTATGCCGTACCGGTGCAGCAGTTCAATCTTTTTAAACGGCGGAACCAGCAGCGGCGGCGGATTCTCCGGATTGATGATCTCCCTGGGATGCGGGAAAAAAGTCAGCGCCGCCGGCGTGTAGTGATGTTTGTGGCTCATTGCCAGCAGGTTCTTTATCAGCAGTTGATGTCCCGTGTGGACGCCGTCAAAGACCCCGATGGCCAGACAGGCATCGCTGACGCCGTGTTCCGCCAGAGCGTCCAGCGACGGCACATCAATTATCGTTTTGTTTTGTTCCGGAATACTCATCCCCGGTAAAATACCTCTCAATTTTTCCGCTCAAACCGTTTTATAAAGTAAAAAGACTTTGATTTCGGCAAAAAGAAAATTATATTTCCGTATAGAAAAATCAACTGTTATTTATTCATGTACCGTGTTTTTGGGTAAAAAAAAAGATAAACAACGCAAAAAAGCGGTTTAATTTGAAGAAATGCAAATTTGTAAACGCAAGGCGTCCTGATATTTTGCGCTAAAACAATAAAATCTGGGAAGATCAGTAATAATGAAAGACAATCTAATTAAGACAGTGCTTTATCCCGGCAGTTTTGATCCGGTGACGAACGGACATCTCGACCTGATAGAAAGGGCCTGCCGTCTGTTTGACCGCGTAATCGTGGGCGTCGCCGTCAATATTGACAAAAACCCGCTGTTTTCGACTGAAGAGCGGATCGCCCTGCTGGAGAAATGCTGCTGCGATCTGCCCAACGCCAGAGTCGTGTCTTTCAACGGGCTGCTGGTTGACGCACTGACCAGATTTCAGGCGAACGCGGTGCTGCGCGGGCTGCGCGCTTTTTCCGATTTCGAATATGAACTTCAGATGGCGCTGATGAACCGCAGCCTGAAAGAGGAGTGCGAAACCATCTTTATGATGCCGACGCCGCAAAACTCATTCGTCAGTTCGCGCATGGTCAAGGAAGTCGCCCATCTGAACGGAGATTTCGGCCAGTATGTGCCGGTACCGGTGGTGGCGGCGATTAAAAAGAAAATTGAAACGGGTTTATTATGATTAAAATCAATGTATTGCAACTGGAGCGCCAGGAACTGGATCTTGCCGGAACGGAAGGTCCTGCATTTCTGGAAATAGAAGATACTGAACTTGTGCAGTTTAAAGACAAAGTGTCATACAAACTGCACGTTTCGCTGGTAAACAGCGGCGTTCTCGTGGCCGGATCGGTTAAAACGGCCATTCATTGCATTTGCGGACGCTGCGTGAAGGAATTCACGCAGCCGGTCGAGAATTCCTCCATCTGCCGCTATTATGAAGATGTGACGGAGCCGGAACTGGACATTACAGAGGACATCCGGGAGGAAATGCTGATCAGTATTCCGATTAATTATCTGTGCAGTGAAGACTGCAAAGGGATTTGCCCGCATTGCGGCATTGATTTGAATAAGAAGAAATGCAAATGCCATGAACAGAAAACCGGCAGCGACGCGTGGTCGGTCCTGGATGATCTGAAGCTCTGATAAAGTAAAACCGCGATAAAATAATTAACGGCTGCCTCAGTTCAGCGCGCCGAGCGTGCTGAAAATGCAGATTACCGTCACATTGTCTTCCCCGCCGGAGATCAGCGTATCTTTCATAAACATGTCGAGCGCTTCCCGCGGGGTTTTGCTGTACAGCAGGATTTCTTCAATTCTTTTCTCCGAGAGATGGGTGGTCAGGCCGTCAGAACAAAGAATGAAACGGTCTGTGGGGAGACGCGGAAAAATATTGACTTCAGGTTCAACTTCCGCCGCCGGTCCCAGCGATCTGGAGATAATATGTGAAAAAGGATGTCCGGCCGCTTCATTTTCGGTAATGATCTTCCGGCGCACCAGTTCCGCCACATAACTGTGATCTTCGGTGAGCCGCTGCAGCAGGCCGTTTCTGAGAATGTACAGCCGGCTGTCGCCGGAATGACCGACAATAATTGACTGCGGGGTGAATATGGCTGCCACAATCGTCGTTCCCATCGGCTGGGGCAGTTGACGCCGGCAGTTCTCGTCATAAATCAGGGTATTGGCTTCAGTAGTTGTTTTTGTCATGAAATGCCCGGCCATGAAATCGGCGGAAAAATTTCCGGCATCGCTTTTCTTCCACGCGCAGATGAAGTGTTCGCAGCATATGGCGCTGGCAACGTCTCCGCTCTGGTGCCCGCCGATCCCGTCGGCCACCACCGCCAGCGAATTCAGCTCTTCCGGATAGGCGATATAACAGAAACTGTCCTCATTGACTTCGCGAATCAGGCCGACGTGAGTTTCGCCCGCGACATGGAGCATGGGCTCCTCTTCAGCCGCGGATTTGGCTTTTTTCTTAAACCCGATTTTCATCAAAACCCCTTACCAATTCAGGCCGGCGGAATGAATCCGGCAGCAATATATGTTCAGCGCCATTGAGAATTAAAACTTCAAAAAGGACCGTTATTTTTTAATCCTGATAGTGAATAATAGCATCATTTTAAAATATAGCAATAAAATTTGACAGAGTGCTTTTGAATTATGCACATATTCTGCTTATATTTCATTCATAGTCTTCCGTATGGATTGTTCTTTTGGTCAGAAAATGGAAATTCAGCATTTCTAACAAACTGAAAGGGGATATCATGAAAAAATCGGTGGAAATCAAAACTTTCGCTGTGGCCGGTCATTCCGGCGGCGGAAAAACCTCACTCTGCGACCTGATGCTGTTCAAAGCCAAAGCGGTTGAACGCTGCGGCAGTGTCGATCAGAAAACCAGCGTTTCCGATTACACGGCGGATGAACAGGAAAAACGATGTAGTATTTACTCGACCCCGTTGAATTGTGAATGGAAAGGCAATCAACTGTTTTTTATTGATACCCCCGGATACGGCGAATATATCGGAGAAACCACCGCCGCGCTGCATGCCTGCAACAGCGTGCTGATTGTTGTTGACGCGGTCGGCGGACTTGAAGTCGGCTGCGCCAAGGCGTGGAAGATGGCTGAAGAACTCAATCTGCCGCGTTTCGTGATTATCAACCGGATTGACCGGGAACGCGCGGATTTTAAGCGCGCCCTGGCCCAGATTCAGGAAGCTTACGGCAAGACCGTATGCGTTCCGCTGACGCTCCCCGTCGGCACGGAAGCCGGGTTTAAAAAAGTTGTAAACGTGCTCAGAGATACCGATATCCCCGCTGAAATCGCCGATGAGGCCGCCGCATACCGCGAGGCGCTGATGGATACGATTGCCGAATCGGATGAAAAATTGATGGAAAAATATCTTGACGGCGGCACTCTCACCGATGATGAAATCGCTTCAGGACTGAAGGCGGCGATCAAAAGCGGCAGCCTCGTTCCGGTCTTTGCCGGCAGCACGGCCAAAGATATCGGGATCACCGAACTGATGGACAGCATTGTCAGTCTGTTCCCGGATGCGGCGTCCAGGGAAATTGTTTTCGCCGACGGCGGCAAAATGCCGGTCAGCGATTCCGGCACCGGCATCGGCCTGGTCTTCAAGACGATTATTGACCCGTTTATCGGCCAGCTTACTTTCTTCAGAGTGCTTTCCGGAGTGTTCACTGGTGAAAAAGACGTCCTCAATGTCTCCAAAGACGGCAAAGAGCGCTTCGGACAGTTGCTTATCATGAACGGCAAAGAGCAGAAACCCGTGACGGATGCCGGGCCGGGCTGCATTGTGGCGGTCGCCAAACTCAAAGACACCCATATTTCCAACACGCTGGCGACCGCGCCGGGAGTCAAACCGCTGCCGGTCATCGTCTTCCCCAGACCGGTCATGTCCTATGCCATTTCCGCGGCGAAAAGCGGCGAGGAGGACAAGATCGCGTCCGGACTGCACAAGATTGCCGAAACCGATCCCACCGTGACTTATAAGCGGCATGACGAAACTCATGAATCGCTGCTGACCGGCATGGGCGACCAGCATCTCGGCAATGTCGTTAAGAAGCTGAAGGATGTTTACAAGGTGGAAGTCCATCTCTCCACGCCGAAGATTCCTTACCGGGAAACCATCACCGCCAACGGCGAAGGCCATTACCGCCATAAAAAGCAGTCCGGCGGCCACGGCCAGTTCGGCGAAGTCGCCCTGCGCATGTCATTCAATGACGCCGGCTACGAATTCGTCAATGATGTTGTCGGCGGCGCGATTCCGAGAAACTTCATCCCCGCGGTTGAAAAGGGGATCAACGAAGCCATGACCGTCGGCCCCCTGGCCGGCTGCGTCGTCGAAAAAATCAAGGTCTCGGTGTATGACGGCAAATTCCACGCGGTGGACTCCTCCGAAATGGCGTTCAAGATCGCCGCCCGCATGGCTTTCCGCGAGGCCATGGCGCAAGCCCGCCCGGTGCTGCTGGAACCCATCATGAAGGTGCGGATCGCCATTCCCGACCATTACATGGGCGACATCACCGGCGACCTCAATCACAAGCGCGGACGCATACTGGGCATGGAAGCCGACGCCGGCCTGGAAGTGGTCAATGCCGAGATTCCGCTGGCGGAAATGTCCAAGTACGCCACCGAACTACGCAGCATGACCCAGGGCCGCGGACTGTTCGAAATGGAGTTCAGCCGTTACGAGCAGGTCCCCGCCAATGTCGCCAACGACATCATTACAAAGTATCAGTCTGAAAGACAGCATCACGAAGAAGAATAGTCCCGAACCTCACCGGCGTCCGCCCCCCGGCGGATGCCGCGATTTCCTCCTGAGAGCGCCGGTCGTCCGACCGGATTTATGTCTTAGGAGCTGTAAAGGTTATTTCTTTACAGCTCCTTAATCACGGAACACTCTGATTTTTAAGGAGAAAGTAAAATGCGTAAGAATCTGGTAATTTTAGTATTGCTGGTGATTGGTCTTTGCCCCGGTCATGCTTTTGGCGCGGGCGCGGAAGACTACCGCAAAGCGGCCGGAGAGGGAGATGCTAAATCACAGTATGAACTCGGTAAATGTTATGAATTCGCCAATGGCGTGGCGAAAGATCCGGTGAAGGCGGTTGAATGGTACCGTAAATCCGCCGAAAACGGGTATGCGACGGGACAGCTTGCTCTCGGTTTGTGTTATGAAACGGGCAAGGGCACGGGAAAAGACCCGGTGAAAGCGGTTGAATGGTACCGCAAAGCCGCGGAACAGGGCAACGAGTGGGCGCAGCTCTCGCTCGGATCTTGTTATAAGAGAGGTGAAGGCGTGGAGGCGGACCCGGTGAAAGCCGTGGAATGGTTTCGTAAATCAGCCGAAAAGGGAGTGGCGCCGGCACAAAAAAATCTTGGGCTGTGCTATGCCCTCGGCGAAGGGGTCACCGGAAATATAGAGAAAGCCGTTGAATGGTTCCGCAAAGCCGCGGATCAGGGCAATGCGGATGCGCAGTATAATCTCGGATACTGCTATGCAAACGGCGCCGGCGTCGAAAAAGACATGGCTGAAGCAGCCAGATGGTATCAGAAAGCCGCCGAACAGGGGGATGCGAACGCGCAGTTCATGCTCGGCGCCTGCTATGAAAGCGGCGAGGGCGCAGCTCAAAACCAGGTTGAAGCGGTCAAATGGTACCGCAAATCCGCCGAACAGGGCAATCCGTTCGCACAGCACAATATGGGAATCTACTATGCAACCGGCAACGGCGTCGAAAAAGACATGGCCGAGGCGGTCAAATGGACCCGCAAATCCGCCGAACAGGGCGTTGCGAACGCACAGTACAATCTCGGCAGTTTCTATATCAACGGCGATGGCGTCGCCAAAGACTCCGCCGAAGGCGTGAAATGGTATCAGAAGGCTGCGGAACAGGGACATGAATTAGCCCAAAAAGAACTGAAATCGTTAGGCAAGTAACCTGGCCTTCCGGCATCCGCCCCCGTGCGGATGCCGCTTTTTCAGTTGGGTTTAATGCCTCGATTCTTAGGGCCGCTTTATGTCATTGTTCTTATTTCCATCCATCAGCGCGTACAAGTTCGGGCGCAATGCTCTGAGGCTTAGCCCGGGTGGAGACTGAACGAAAGCAGAAACGGTATTTCACAGACCATAAAAAACCGGAACAGATTTTAAGTCTGTTCCGGTATATTTAGAGCGGGAGCAAATAATCAAAGCTTGCCGTCAGCCCAGAGCTGCTGGAAGCCCCAGGAGTTCTTCCCGCCGGCGTCATTGATATCATCTTTTAGTTTTCTGACATCGCCCTGAATGCCGTCTTTAATCCTGGTATCGGGCTTAATGGCGGTGCATTCCGCGACCAGTACCAGTTGCGACAGTTTGGTGGATTCAGATTCCGTGGAAAACAGCCAGCCGATGAACGGGAGGTCTTTAATGAACGGCGCACCGCCGACACTGCGGACTACATCGCGCTTTTCGAGTCCGCCGATATAGAACTGATTGGCATCGTTGCTGATCATGATCTTGGTCTGAACGGTGTTGCTTTTCGCAATACGCGGAGTGCCGTTGGAATTCCAGCCGATCAGCGAATCGTTGTTCATGGTGACTTCCATGATGGTCTGATCCTCGCAGACCGACGGACGCATGGTGATCTTGAATCCGTATGCATTAGGCGCGGCTTTAGTCACAATCTGATAACCTTTATACAGAGTCATGTTCGTGTCGGTAACCCAGCCGGTCTGCTCCACCCAGTTATAGTTGTAATAATATGCGGGGACGGCAGTGGAGGCGGTATTGTAGTTTTGATCCAATGTAACATTGGCGGTACCGACGTCCACGAATTTTTCAAGCTTGAATCCGCCGGCTTCGATTTCCTGGCCGAAACTCCCGCTGCCTTTGACAAAGGTAATGCTCGTATTAGTCAACTGCAAGTAATATCTGACCAGGCTGCTGCCGGGAACTGTGGTTTTCACTACCGTAAAACAGGCTTTGCCGGAAGTGTCGGGACCGGAAAAATCGATTTTGGTGCCGTTGGTGTCATAAGCCTTAATGCGGTAATAATCTTTACTGTTGCCGGCATACGGATTCGAATAAGGCGGAACCCCGGCAGTACCGGAAAGTACGAACTTCTGATAGGTAAGCGCCTGGTATTCCGCCCCGATAGTCTGGTCAGGGATCTTATTGCCGTATTGCTCATTAAAAATATTGGTTTTTCTTTCGATCGTTCCGGAACGTTCATTTTTCACCGCAAGGTCGCCGGTGGTTAAAACGCGGGCTTTGCCTTTGGCGGTCAGAAAGTCCAGATACTTGGAATTCCATTTCGGATTGAAGTTGAGAAACTGAGACTTGGATGAGCCGCTCTGGTTGACGCCGCCGGAATAAGTCGAAGACCAGTTGCTGCGATAACGTCCGCCGGTTGATAAAATATCCGAACCTTCGTTGTTTTTCCAGGACTGGAAGTCAGCGCCGATTTTTCCGTCATTTTCAGAATATATTTCATAAACAGAGTATTTGACGGAAACTTCGTTATTGGGCACGTCGTATTGTTTGAGCATATACTCAATGTTCTTCCTGGAATATGACGGAGTGTAGAAGAATACGCAGTTCAGCAGCGGATCATAAACGACGGTATCTTTGCCCTGCTGCAGTTCAAGATTGTCGCCGGGAATGTCCGAGCCGACCTTCTTGATCATATCCGCCAGCATTCTCGCGGAAGTATATGACGGGAAATAGAAGTATCTTTTCTGCCCGGAAGAGGAGGTCATTTCCGGCTGGTCGAGTGTCGCGACGATTTCGTCGATGCTCATTCCGTTGATGTGTTCCTTGAAGCGGAATTCTTCAGCGGAAACCAGCAGAATACCGGTTCCGTCGTTCAGTTTGGCGCATTCAACCGTGGTATTGTCCTGATTCACCCGCAAAGACTGCACCGCGGTACGGATGTACGGACGCATTTCGTAGGGAGATGCGTGTTTAAGCATGTAAGTTTTGGTGACCACATAAGGGTCGTTGTTATCACGGAGAAAATGCACCTGGTCAGTATCATTTTCCAGATTTAACCGGATTTGAGCATCAATCAGCGTGTCAAGATAAGGCCTTGAAGGATTTACGTTATTGGCCCGCGAAGTCGGCATCTGCTGAACAAGCTGTCCGTAACCGGCGATGGCCGCCACCGTCAGCACAGAAGTAATTAACCATTTCAGTTTCATAATTTTTCCTTTCCTTAATATTATTTCTTTTGGATATTGTTTGCCGCATCTTTACCCAGAAAAACGCTGGCCGGGGAGATGTTTGCATTCGTCGTTGTGGCTTGATTTGACGCGTTGTTTGCGGCCTTGGGGGATTTCTCAATTGTGATCTCGGTATTTACCGGAGGACATTTGTGCGAACCTTCGCCGGGACTGGCCAGAGCAGCCTTGATGGCGTCTTCCTCTTTGCCCATTTCTGTCGCGGAAATCACCCTTCTGACAAACGGAGAAAGCGAAGATTCCGGATGCACCAGTTGCGCGTCCGCGGAAACAAAGTAGAACGTTCTGTCTTTAACGGTAGTCTCGGTGCTGAAAAGATATTTGACATAAGGAATATCACAAAGAAATGGAATCCCGATGGTCTCGGTAGTATTGGATTCAAGGCTCCATGACGCCAGCATTTTCTCGGTTTTGAAGGCCAGAGTTATATCCGAAGTCACGTTGCCGTATTCGGTAAGTTCGTCGCCGACGTTATTGCGCTCGACAACATTGTTGGTCGTGATGTTGTAGTTGAAGATGACTGCTCCCGAGAGCAGCTTCTCATAAGCTTCGCGGTTGAATTCCAGCTCGCCGTTTTTGCCGATACGGTCCTGCGGACTGTGGAAGCAGATGGTCGGGCCTTTCACCACCATGTTCATCGCGGTATTGGCGCCGACGACCACCGATGTGCGGTCGTTATCGCTTTTTATGATATTCTGATACTGCGGAGCAAAATTTACCGTGTAGGACGCGCTTTCATTGTTAATTACCGTCAAACTGGCTGTAGAGGACAGTTTAGCCAGGCCGGACTGCTGCAGCACTCTGACAAAACTCATGTCAAACTGCGGCGCGACAAAAAATCCGCCAAACGAGTAGGAGACGTTGCTGAATGCTTCAAGCCCTTTCTGAAACAGAGAATTCGATACCGCGTCCGTGCTGAGAAAATTCAAGGATTCCAGGCCGGCGGAGAACATATTCAGTCCGGGACCGTTTTTCCATGCCAGATAGTCAATCCCGATATCGCGGAGAGTGCTTTCTCTGACTTCAAATACGTTAATGTTAATATTAATCTGCGGAACCGGGCGGTCAAACCGCTGCACCCAGGTCAGCAGATCCCCGGAGTCGGACGGCGAGTCTTTCCAGAAGATTATGTTGGAATCAGGATTCCGGTAAACCTGACCGTCTCCGCTCTTTACCGCGTTATTCAGCAGACCGACCATTTCTTCGGTAGAACGATATTTCGGTTTATAGGCATAACGGAAAATACCGGTGCCTTCGATCAGAGACCCGTCAGAGTCTCTTACTCCGGGCCGGTCAAACTTCTGAATCATGTCATCAACGTAAGGCATCATTTCCGGAGGCGTTGTAACCACCAGGAAAAACTCTTTTCTTGGTTTGTAGTTCAATCTCTCCACGCTGGACTGTATGTCATACCGTTTCACCGCGCCAAGCACCCACGGCACCAGGTCGTCAGCCCGCATATATTTAAGTTCATAAACTTTGGTAACCATATACGGTTGCGCGTCGTCTTGTTTGAAGCGGATTTTTTTGACCTTTTCTGCAAGCAGGCCGCCGCATTGCATCAGCATTAATGCAGTAACTGCGGCCAGTAACCATTTTTTTCTCATTTGAAATCCTTCCATTTCTTTTTTTACTTCTGTTCTTACATAGTGATAACATTATCACACAATAATTAGGATTGTGTTAGGGCAAAATTTGATTTGCTTTAGAAAAATGAGAGGAAAAGCAGTTTAAGGTTTTAAATCAATTAGCCGGAGATGAAAGCAAAAGCTTACACAAGACAAACAATTCAAAAATTTTGCAAGATAGAAATGTCTATAAAATTTACGGGAAGATTAAGTCCGATGCCATTCGGTTTTGATTAAGCTGTCAGTGCGCGGCGTATGGCGGCGGCGGAAACAAATTGATGGGAATTCCAGCCATGCCGTATTCCGGCCTGGATGTTGTCCGGCCGGTCATCAACGTAAAAGCAAGGTTTTCCGTACCGTGCTTCAAATGCTTCATACATTGCAGCGCCGGGCTTTCTGGCATTGACTTTGAAGCTGAAAATGCCGCCGGTGACCAGATTGGCAAAAGACAGTTTGCGGTACACTTCCAGTAAATGAATTTTGGAAGTATCGGAAAAAAACACCAGCCGGTAGCCGGACGCGACCAGTTCCGGCATTAATTCAGACATGCCGTCCATATCGCCGCCGAGAATTATATTCCAGCCGTCAATCATTTCATCGTCGGTAAATCTGCCGCCGGTGGCCGCGCGGAATTCCGCCAGCCATGCTTTGTCATCAATCAAGCCGCATTCAAACTTCTCTATGGCATGCAGAAATTTTACCGGAATCTCCGAAATGCTGCTGAATCCGAAATAGCTGCAGCACAAGTCATGGCGGATATTCAGGCAGACGCCTCCGATGTCGAGGGCTATTATTTTTTCACTCACAATCAACTCTCCGTATTTTAAGGGATTTCCAGCACTGTTTCAATTTCAGTAAGGCATTCGCAGCCGCCGGCAGTTACCACCACCATGTCTTCCAGCCGCATTCCGCCCCATTCCGGGTAATAGACCCCGGGTTCGACCGTAAGCACTTCGCCGCCGTTTAACGGGGTGTGATTTTTCGGTCCCAGCCGCGGATTTTCGTGAATTTCCAGGCCGACGCTGTGGCCGAGGCTATGGAAAAAACCGTAATTCCGGCCGTCTTTCCGGCCGGTGGGAAAACCGTATCTTTCAAGGCTTTTTACCGCGAATGTATAGATTGCCGATGGAACCGCGCCTGCCTTGATTAACTCTTTTGAACTGTCCCTGGTCGCCTTTACCGCGTCAAACGCTTTCTTCACGATTTCAGGCGCGCGGCCTTTGACGAAAGTGCGGGTAAGATCACCCCAGTAGCCGGCTTCCGCAAGTCTCGGGAAAATATCAATCACCAGCGGCCGGGACATGACCAGCGGCCCGGAGCCGGTGTTGTGCGGTTCCGCGCTGTGAGGCCCGCAGGCGACAATCGTCGATTCCGCCATTGCTCCGAACCGCATGAGCTCAAGATTGATTTCAGAGCGCAGTATCTCGGAAGTGAGCGGTTCGCCCTTCCAGGCCAGCGCTTCGTTGGACCAGGAACTGATTTGCGCTTCAGCAAGAATTTCATAAGCCCGGCGCATGCCTTTCTCCGTGATCCGCATGGCAAGCGTTATTTTGCCGACTTCCAGCGAGGATTTATAGCGCCTTTCCGGAAAGAAATCATCATTTTTGCACACCACTTTCAGCCCGGCGCCGCGCAATGCATCCGCCAGGTAGAGCGGAAAATCTCTCGGCACATTATATTCCGCAATGCCCAGCCGGATGGCCAGCGCCTGAATCGCCTCGACCATGCCGCCTGATGGTGCGGAGAAATCCTCAAGCCGGTGAACTTTTACCTCCGGATGCCGTTCCCGGATACCCCGGTCATGCTCCAGCGCGGAGAGAATGATGCCCTGTTCATTGCCGCAGCGAAAGAAAATAAACGCGTCAGGAGCGCGGAACCCGGAAGCATACAGCATATCCGCGGATTTCTCGCTGTCAGCCACAATCAAATCTGCTTTTTTCATTTTCCGGCTCTCTAATCCTTCATTTTTCATTTGCAAAAACAGCAACCCAAGCCATATTCCATAAACAGGCAGCATAATAGTATAACAGATGATTAATAATTTATCAATTATCAAAGAGAGTATTCATGACAACGGGAACAGTTTTTCTTTATATTGCGATCTTTCTGAGTTCGTATCTGATCGGCTCCGTGCCGTGGGCCTATCTGATCGGCAGAATTTACGGACGCGATCTGCGCAAAGAGGGCAGCGGCAATATCGGCGCCACCAATGTCACCAGGGTAATCGGCAAGTTCTGGGGCAGGGTCTGCTTCCTGCTGGATATGATAAAAGGCTTTCTGCCGGTATTCATCGTTACCATGCTGATTAAACAGCAGATTATCACCGACGTCAACGACCTGGCCCAGATTATCGCCGCGGGCGGCGCGGTGATCGGCCACATGTTCTGTGTTTTCCTCAGGTTCAAGGGCGGCAAAGGGGTTTCCACTTCCGCCGGATGCCTGCTGGCAATGGCCCCCTATTCCTTTGCCATCTCCGGCATTGTGTGGGTTATCGTGTTCCTGATCGGCAGATACGTCTCGCTGGCCAGCATCGCCGCGGCGGCGGTGCTTCCCGTCAGCGCAACGTTTTTTTCCATTATGAAAGTGAATGATAAAGCGATTTATCCGGTGTCCGTCTATATCCTGGTATTCCTGTATGTCCTGGCGGTGCTGGCGATATTGAAGCATACCGGCAACATTAAACGGCTGATCAACGGAACCGAGCATCGGTTTGACAAGAAAAAACAAACGGCAGCGAAAGAAAACTCCAAATGAAAGTTACAGTATTAAGCGACGGCGCGTGGGGAACAGCTTTAGCCCTTGTCCTCTGCGCCAACGGACACGAAGTTTGCATGTGGGGGCCGTTCCCCGAATATCTGGCTCAGATGGAGTCGGCACGGGAGAATTCCCGTTTTCTGCCCGGCGTCAGCCTGAGTCAAAATTTGAAATTCGACCATGATATTGCAGCCGCGGTGCGGAATAGCGATATTCTGCTGCTGGCAACCCCGTCGCAGTATATGCGCGGCGTCCTGCTGAAGTTAAAAGATCATTTCAACCCGCGGCAGCATCTGCTGGTGAATGTCGCCAAGGGCATTGAAAACGATTCCCTGCTCAGAGTCAGCCAGATTTGTGCTGAAGTGCTGGGACAGTGCCGCTATGCCGTGCTTTCCGGCCCGAGCCATGCGGAGGAAGTCTCCCGCGAAGTGCCGACCGCCGTGGTGGCCGCATCGCCGGATATAAAGCTGGCGGAACAGGTCCAGCAGGTTTTCATGAATGACTATTTCCGGGTCTACACCGCCACCGACTATGTTGGGGTTGAACTCGGCGGCGCGTTGAAAAATGTCATGGCGATTGCCGCCGGCGTGATTGACGGCATGAAGCTGGGGGACAATCCGAAAGCCGCCATGATGACGCGCGGCATTGCGGAAATGAGCAGGCTCGGCGCGGCATTGGGCGGCGACCCGAAAACATTCGCCGGACTCAGCGGCATCGGCGACCTGATTGTCACCTGCTGCAGCGGACACAGCCGCAACCGCCATGTCGGCGAAGAACTCGGACGCGGCAAAAAAATTGATGAAATCCTTAACGCCATGGGCATGGTCGTTGCCGAAGGGGTGAAGACTTCAAAAAGCGCGTACTGCCTGGCCCGGCAGGCCGGAATTGAAGTTCCGATCATTGACCAGGTTTATGCCGTGCTGTACGAAGGCAAGGAAGTGAAAACCGCCATCCGTGAACTGATGACCAGAAGAGCCAGAACCGAGATGGAATAGCAAGAGCATAAGATAATTGCAGAAGGAGTCAGAATAGAGCCGGTTTAAATGGAGGGTTATGCTCATAGCTATCAAGCTAAGATGTAATTAGTTATAAATCAATGAGATGCGTCTTTACTTGACTCAAGTTTAAACAGTTCTGCATTCAACTCTAAGATTTTGTTGAGAATCTTTTTGGCTTTCTGA
>Ga0172379_10000734_pt1 | contig 77650 bp, 65 predicted proteins | sample GrowelOW334metaG_FD_119756 | JGI IMG/M metagenome (GOLD analysis project Ga0172379, IMG submission 119756) | Groundwater microbial communities from an aquifer near a municipal landfill in Southern Ontario, Canada - Groundwater well OW334 metaG | ecosystem: Environmental > Aquatic > Deep...
GGTTGTAATATGGTAATGTTGTTTTTCTTTTTATACATACCAATCTTTTCAGCCACTTTCATCCGCTCCTCAATGATATTCAACAACTCATCATCGTATTTATCGATTTGATGGCGCAGATCTTCCAGATTGTGGATAAAATCCTGGTTTTCGGAATTAACAGAACGCAACACCAGTTTGCCGATAAGTTTTCCAAGTTCTGTTGGGGTGATTTGTTGGGCGGCATCGCTCCAAGCTTTATCAGGGTTGCAATGGGTTTCAATAATGAGTCCATCGTAGTTCAAGTCCATGGCTTTTTGAGAAATTTCCTGCAAAATATCCCTACGTCCTCCAATGTGGCTTGGATCGCAAATCATGGGAATATTAGGCATTTTGCGACGTAATTCAATGGGTAACTGCCATTGTGGAACATTGCGGTATCTTGTTTTATCAAAGCTAGAAAAGCCACGATGGATAGCACCCACACGGGTAATTCCGGCGCCTTGAATACGCTCAATGGCACCAATCCACAATTCCACATCGGGGTTTACCGGGTTTTTTACAAAAACAGGTATGTCAACACCTTTTAGTGCATCGGCTATTTCCTGCATAGCAAAAGGGTTTGCCGACGTGCGTGCGCCTATCCAAATTATATCAACCCCAAAGCGCAATGCTTCGTACACGTGCTTAACATTGGCCACTTCGGTAGAAACCTTCATTCCTACTTCTTTCTGTACTTTTCTTAACCACTCCAGTCCGATACTGCCAACCCCTTCAAACGAATTGGGGCGCGTTCTGGGTTTCCAGATACCAGCTCGGTATATTTCAATGTTCATAGCTTTAAGCTGCATAGCTGTATCCATTACCTGTTCTTCGGATTCAGCACTGCAAGGTCCGGCAATTATTAGCGGACGATCGGTATTTTGAAGTCCCCAGTCTTTAAAGGGTTGATTTAGTATTGCGTTCATATTGATAAGAATTGAAATTACTACTTATTTTATTTGGTTTTACATTAATTATCTGAAAAGAACCTTTTTAATTCGGTTCGATTCCTGAATGAGTTGTCTTATTTTTTCTGGTTCGTCGTTTTCAATGTGTTTACGGAACTCCTTTAGTTTATTGATGTAGGTGGTTAAAACAGTCACTACATTATCTTTGTTTTGCGAAAAAATAGGTGTCCACATATCGGCTGAGCTTTTAGCTAAACGAACGGTGGAATCAAAACCGCCACTGGCCAAATCGAAAATATGCTTTTCATTTTTCTCTTTTTCAAGTACCGTCAGAGCTAAGGCAAATGAACTGATATGCGAAATGTGCGAAATATATGCAGCATGCACATCGTGATTAGCTCCGTTCATATAAATTACCCGCATGTTCAAGGTTTCGAACATCCGCTTGGTAACTGCTACTGCTCTGATATCGCTGTCTTCGGTATCGCACATAATTACTGCTTTGCTATCGTAAAGGCCTGAAATAGCTGCCCATGGACCTGAAAATTCCGTTCCGGCCATTGGGTGTGCAGCCACAAACTGTTTCCTATTGGGATGGTATTTTACCCACTCCAACAAAGTGCCTTTGGTAGAACACATATCGGTAACTACCTTTTTTCCAATTTTATCGAGCACTTTGGGCAGCACTTTCATGGCTGCATCGGCTGGAATAGCCAAAATTATAAGTTCTGCTTTTGAAATTGCTTCATCCATTTCCATCAATTCATCCACAAAACCTATATGAAGGGCTGCGTTAGCATTTATTGAATCGGTGTCAACACCAATAATATGTGAAGCGAAACCTCTTTTTTTTAAGTCAATAGCGGCTGATCCGCCCATTAAACCTAATCCTATTATTGTAATTACCATAGCTAATTATTTCAATTACTGAAATTTATATTTTATTTATTGATACTGTTTTTCAATCGGTTTAATGCCAATTGAAGTTGGTCTTCATTACTGCAAAGCGAAATGCGGGCATAACGGTCGCCATTCGAACCAAAGATAGATCCTGGTGTTAGAAAAACTTTTGCTTCCTGTAAATAAAAGTCAGAAAACGCATAGGAATCCTTGTAAGTATCTGGAATTCTGGCCCAAATGAACAATCCGGTTTGTTTCACATCGTAAATTGCCCCTAACAAATCGAATATCTGATACACCCATTTGCGGCGTTCAATATATTGAGCGTTTACCGATTTGTACCATTCCATGGTATTTTCCAAGGCTTTTGATGCAGCAAGCTGAAGCGGTTTATACATTCCAGAGTCCATGTTGCTTTTCACTTTCAACACAGTATCAATATATTCCTTTTTACCGGCAACCATTCCCACCCTGAAACCTGCCATATTATGCGATTTACTCAAAGAATTCAACTCCAAGGCTACCTCCATGGCATCAGGAACCGATAAAATAGACAACGGTTTGTCGTTCAGTATAAAACTATAAGGGTTGTCGTTGCATATCAAAATCTGGTGCTTTTTACCAAACGCTACCAATTTATGAAACAATTCCATGGTTGCTGGCTGTCCGGTTGGCATGTGAGGGTAATTTACCCACATTATTTTCACCTTTTCCAAATCATGGGTTTCCAGTTGTTCAAAATTGGGATACCAGCTATTATCAGGCAGCAAATCGTATTTTATCAATTCAGCACCAACCAGTTGCGATACCGACCGATAGGTTGGATAGCCTGGATTCGGGATCAACACCTTATCGCCGGGGTTTAAAAAGGCCATACTAATATGCATAATGCCTTCTTTGGAACCAAAAAGTGGCAAAATCTCGGTATTGGAATCTAAATTCACGTTATAAAAATTAGAATACCATCGGGAAAAAGCAAGCCGCAATTCAGGAATACCTTTATAACTCTGATAACCATGAACACCTGGCTCCAAAACTTTCTGCGACAAGAGGTTCAGTGCATTCACAGGAGGCAATAAATCAGGATTACCTATACCCAAATTAATTACTGAATGTCCTTGATTGTTCATCTCTTCAATCTGTTTTAACTTCAGCGAGAAATAGTATTCATTGACCAATTCGGTCCGATGTGCCGGTTTTATCATGGTTTTATTGATGATGGATGTTTTCTAACGATTCAATCCCGTATTTGTATTCCCCAAGAATTTGTAAATCAACTACCAAAGGGGTGATGGCAGAAATACTTTGTTGGTATCGTTCAAAATTATCGTACGAAAGATCGACATACATGAAGTATCGGAATTCCTGTCCAACGATAGGCGTGCTTTGGATTTTGGTCAGGTTGTTATCGTAAAATGCCAATACACTCAATACTTGCGAAAGACTGCCTTTATGGTGCGGCAAACTGAAGCATAACGAAGCTTTACTGCATTCCGAGCTTGGATTCGGTTCACTATCCTGGTGTGCTAGGATCAAAAAGCGGGTATAGTTCTTTTTGTTGGTTTCTATACCCGCAGCTAAAATCTCGAGCCCGTACATTTCAGCAGCCAAATTACTGGCAATGGCACCTTTCCCCACTAATTTCTTATCCTGTATTTTCCGTGCGCTTAAAGCCGTATCAGGCGATTCAACCAATTTAATGTGCGGATATTGATTAAAAAACTTCCGTGTTTGGGCAATGGCCATATAGTGTGAATGAACTTCGGTAATATCGGCAATTTTTTGTCCGGGCAATGCCATTAAATTTTGCCTTACCCTTAAATATTGTTCCCCCATTATTTTAACAGGGGCCTCACGAATCAATGCATAATTAGGCAGAAGACTGCCCGCTACGGTGTTTTCGATAGCCATTACACCAAAATCAATTTTTTTATCGGAAACCAATTGCACAATTTCATCAAATGTTTCGATGCAAACAATGTCGATGGGTTTGTTTTCAAAGTACGACCGGGCTGCTATTTCATGAAATGCACCGGAACCTCCTTGTATGGCTACTTTTTTCACAATAGTTTGATTATAATTTTCACTTCTCATGATTGCTAACTAATGAAAAACCCCGCTTTTGGGCGGGGCTCTCGTTATATCTGTTTCTATTTTTTACACACATAAAACCCCGTTCTACTTCTACAGAAATAAAAGAAAAAATAAAAAGAAGTGTATCCAACCAGGTTTTTCATTTTTGTTTTTTAAAATTCGTCACAAATATGAGGTATAATTTTAATAATTCAAATTAAAATGGGTGTTTTTTTATACATTTTAACATTTTAATCACTTTTCAGGTATATTCTGTTAAAACTTAAACTTGTAAACAATTTTTTCGTGATACGTTTCTCCGGGTTTCAATAGGCAATTCGGAAAATTATCATGGTTGGGTGCATCGGGGAAGTTTTGAGGCTCCAGGGCAATGGCACAGTATTGAGTAAAAGGCATCTGGTTTTTCCCTATTTGGGTGCCATCAAAATGCATGGAGGTGTAAACTTGTACCCCTGGGTTTGTGGTGTAAACTTCAATAGCCCTACCGCTTTCCGGTTCCGAAACACGGGCTGCAAAACCCAATTCCTTTTCATTTTTATTAATTACCCAGTTATGATCGAGCCCGCCAACCAAATGAATTTGTTGGTACTTACTGTTAATCACCTCGCTGAGTTTTACTGGATGATTAAAATCCATATCGGTACCTTTAACTTTCCTGATTTCACCTGTTGGGACGCAAGCATCGCTCAATGGTGTGAACGAATTGGCGTTTATTTCCAAAACATGGTTGAATATCTTTCCACTGCTTACCCCATTCAAGTTAAAATAAGGGTGGCTTGTTAGGTTTATAATAGTTGTTTTATCGGTGGTGGCTTGCATATCCAAAAGCAATTCGTTTTGATTATTCAAGGCATAAATTACTTCCACTTTCAAATTTCCGGGATAATTTTCTTCCCCGTCAGGACTTATCAAGGATAATTTAAATGCATTTTCATAACCAGCAAGCTTAATGGGTGATACCTCCCAATTTTTAAGGTTAAAACCAATTTTTCCACCGTGCAAGTGATTGGTACGGTCGTTTTGGGCCAGTTTAATTTGTTTGCCTTCCAAAGTAAACGTGCCATTACCAATACGGTTGGCAAACCGCCCACAGATAGCCCCAAGGTAGGTATCGCCATTAATAAACTCCTCGGGGGTGTCGTAACCAAGTATAATATCTACTGTTGATTGTTCGTGGGGAAGTTTTACTGATGTAATTTTTCCACCCTGCGAAATGAATTCAACGGATACCCCGTTTTTATTCGTTAACTGGTATGAAGATACTTTTTCCATTGTAGCTTAATTATTTCTATTGCATTAATATTTTTTGATTCAAATAAGTTTGTTTTGCTTTTACCTTATTTCCGCAAGTCACGGGGTGACTATTGATTAAAAGCCGCTTATTAAAGCTGACTAATTAATTTCAATTAAAGAGTCACCCCGTGACTGTCAGCAAAAAGAGAGGGCACTATTTTTAAGTGCCCTCTCCATTCTTATTCTGCTTTTTTGGTCATTTTAACCCAAATAAGCATAAAAGCACCAAATAGGGTCATAAATACACCCGACCAAAGGTTAATATTTATTTGCATCGATTTTACATACATTTCAGGATCTGAATTTGTGGCAATTCCAAAGGCCAAAACCAATACTCCTAAAACGGCAAAAAGCAATCCAATAGGAATTCTAATATCTAACATAACTGTTTCCTCCTACCAAAATAAAATTGTTAATATAATAGCTATAATACCCACTAACCAAGCCAGTGTTGATGGACGGCTGATCCATTTTCCATCGTTCATGCCACTGCGTGGAGTTAATGAATACACTAAGCCTACCAGTTCTTCGTCGGTTTTAATTTTCTTAGTAGTCAATGATAGTCCGATAGTCAACGAAGCACTGGTAACAAAAGCAAATATGGCTGTCCAGAAGTTTTGTGCCATTTCAACGGGATAAACATGGACAATACCCAGCCAGCCTCCTTTTACCAAGGTGGTAGCACCCATTGGAGCTGTTAACCCATGATGCAACAAGGCAATGGTAAACCCAGCTAATAATCCAATAAATGCTGCATGTCCGGTAGTTCGTTTCCAGAACATACCCAATGCAATAACCGCAAACAACGGTGCATTAATCATGGAGAATATGGTTTGCAAAAAGTCCATTATGTTTCCAAACAATCCAGCTAAATAAGCGGCTGCAATGCTTACCAAAACCCCAAAAATGGTTGCTAACCGCCCAACTTTTAAGTAATGTTTTGAATCGGCTTCTTTGTCGCTAGTAACAGGACGTATATAACTTTGGTAGATGTCGTAAGTCCAAACGGTATTAAATGCCGATACGTTTCCAGCCATTCCCGACATGAATGAGGCAAGTAATGCGGTAAGCCCTAGCCCGAGCACACCGGCAGGAAGATAATGTTTTAGCAGCATGATGATGGTTAAATCATAGTTGGGTTGTCCGGTAACAGGGTCAGTAATTGAAAAGCCTGAGGTGGGATTGTTCATTAAAACCAAAGCAACAATACCGGGAACGATGATTAGGAAAGGAATGAACATTTTTGGCAATGCACCAATCAACGGAGTTTTGCGCGCTGCAACAGGCGATTCAGCAGCCATGGCGCGTTGTACAATTAAAAAGTTGGTACACCAGTAACCAAACGACAATACAAATCCTAAACCGGCAGCAATGCTATACCACTCTACCCCCATTGGATTAGACTTAGCTGCCCCAGAGTATTTCCAAGTGGTTGTAAAAGCATCGGCTGCAAAACCTTTGTTTGTTACAATTGGTTCCAAACTTTCTTTTAAACCATGCCATCCACCTACTTCATGTAAACTCAGGTAAACAATAGGGAATAGACCAATTACAATGATAAAAAACTGCAACACTTCGTTGTAAATAGCCGATGACAATCCACCTAAATAGGTATATCCAAGTACAATGGCTGCTGAAAGTATCAAACTGAGGTTGAAATCCCAACCCAACACTTTTTCCATTAAAATTGCCAACGCATACATTGAAATTCCTGAAGCAAGGATGGTCATTACAGCAAATAAAATAGCATTTAAACCCCTTGTCTTTTCATCGAAGCGCAATTTCAGGTATTCCGGTACTGAACGGGCTTTAGAGCCATAATAAAACGGCATCATAAAAATGGCCAGAAAAATCATGGCTGGAATAGCCCCTATCCAATAAAAATCGGTGGTCATCATACCATACTTGGCTCCAGAGCCGGTCATACCCATTACTTCGAGGGCACCTAGGTTGGTTGAAATAAACGCCAAACCAGCAACCCAAGCTGGCATTGACCTACCGGCTTCCAAAAATGCATTGGCATCTTTCATGTATCGTTTAAGTACCCAGCCTATGCCTAGCACAAAAACAAAATAGATCAGCATTATGGCATAATCTATCCATTGTAAATCGAAAGTTTGTTCCATAAATTATCAGTTGATTTTGGTTTATATTAAAATATCAATTATCAATTATCAATTATCAATTATCAATTATCAATTATCAATTATCAATCATCAATTAAAGCTTATTTTGCACGGCATTTCTGCTCCCATTGCCATGCCGACAAGGTCATTTCATCCAATGTCTTTTCTGCTTTCCAACCCAATTCATTGTTGGCAATAGTGGTATCAGCCCATATTTGCTCAATATCGCCAGCTCGGCGGGCTACTACTTTATAGTTCAATTTTTGTCCCGTACTTTTTTCGAATGACTTAATTACTTCGAAAACCGAAAAACCGTTACCGGTCCCGATGTTGAACATTTCGTAGCTAATTTTATTTTTACCATGAATCAACCTTTCAATGGCCACGATATGGGCTTTAGCCAAATCAACCACATGAATGTAGTCGCGGATGCAGCTTCCATCAGGTGTATTGTAGTCGTCGCCAAAAACGCTCAATTGTTCACGAAGGCCATAAGCCGTTTGGGTAATGAATGGCATCAGATTGCTTGGAACCCCGCGGGGCAATTCACCTAACAGGCCTGAATGATGCGCGCCTATTGGGTTAAAATACCGCAAAGCGATGCCTTTAATATTGACACCCGAACGGATGGTATCTCTTAAAATGTTCTCATTTACCTGCTTGTATAGCCATAAGGCGATTCTGCAGGTTTTACAACCGCATTTTCGGTAACCGGCAATTCATCGGGTTGCCCGTAAACAGTGCACGATGAGGAAAACACAAAATTGGTTACTTTATATTTTATCATTACCTCCAACAGGTTAACCATGGGTACCAAGTTGTTGCGGTAATAATGCAACGGTATTTGCACCGATTCCCCAACTGCCTTTGCCGCTGCAAAATGTATAACACCTACTAAATTGGTATTCTCCTTAAAAAAGGAATCCAATTTTGCCTGATCCAGTAAATCAAATTGGTAAAATTTTGGCCGGACCCCGGTTATTTTCTCTATTCTGTCAATTACAAAGGCTTCAGAATTCGATAAATTATCAATAATTACTACTTCGTACCCTTGTTCAATCAATTCAACGGTGGTATGTGATCCAATAAAGCCTGTTCCTCCGGTAACTAATATTTTTCCTTTATTATTCATTGGTGTTTAAAGTGTTTGGTAGGTAATTCTTTTAATCGTTGTGCACTTTGTTCAGCGGTGATATCGCGTTGTGCGTTGGCCATCATTTCATAGCCAACCATAAATTTTTTAACCGATGCCGATCGAAGCAAAGGAGGATAAAAATGCATGTGTAAATGCCATTCCGGATGCTCCAGCCCATCGGTTGGAGCCTGATGTATCCCAGCTGAATAGGGAAATGAAGTCTCAAACAGGTTGTCGTATTTAATGGTCAGTTTCTGGTACATATCAGCAAAATCCATTTTTTCAATACTGGTTAAATCAGCCAAACTTGCGACCTGCCTTTTTGGTAAAATCATGGTTTCGAATGGCCATACCGCCCAAAAAGGTACAAGGCTTACAAATGTATTATTTTCTTCGACAATTCGCTCCTGTTTTATTAATTCCTGCTCCAAATAATCAGAAAGTAAGGTACGTTTATGAATTTTGAAGTAGTTCTTTTGTTGCTCAATTTCTTTAGCTACTTCAACCGGAATTGACGACTGTGCCCATATTTGACCGTGTGGATGTGGATTGCTACATCCCATTACACTACCCTTGTTTTCAAATAGTTGTACATGGTTAATAAATTCCATACTTCCCAATGTTTTGTATTCCTGGCACCAAAGTTCAATCACTTTCAAAATATCTTTCAGTTCCATTTCAGGAATGGTAAGACTGTGATTGGGTGAAAAACAGATTACACGGCTAATTCCTTGTTCCGCTTTAGCTACAAAGAGTCCGTCATTTATTTCCCCTTTGGGTGTATCGGGTAAAAGGGCACTAAAATCGTTGGTAAATACAAAAGTTGAAGAATACTTATCATTTATGGGACCCTGCGCCCTCTGATTTCCTGGGCACAAATAGCAGGTTGGGTCGTAAGTTGGTCGTTCTTCAGGCTGGTTCTTTTCCGTTTGCCCTTGCCAAGGTCTTTTTGCCCTGTGTGGAGACACCAAAACCCATTCTCCATTAAGCGGATTGTATCTACGGTGCGGATGTTCTGAAAAATTTATCATTTCTTAATTTGGTGATTTGTTTTTAGTACTTGTAACATTTTATTCATTGTCAATTGCTAATTAATCATTACTAATTGTTAATTGCCAACCCTTGCGCCATCTTCAATAACTACCTTTATTATCTGTGGTTGTTTCCCATCGGGAGTTTTATAATTTTCAGCAATCGATTTTTCAAAAGCCGCCACTGCTTCTTTTTTAACTAGGTTTATGGTACAGCCTCCAAAACCACCGCCCATCATACGGGCACCCAATACTCCATCTATCGATTTTGCTAATTCTACCAATTGATCCAATTCAGTACAACTCACTTCATACTTATCTTTTAAACCATAATGTGAACCATACATTAAATTTCCGAATTCCACAAAGTCACCATTTTCCAATGCGTTGCAGGCTTTTTCCAACCGGATATTTTCTTCAATTACATAAGAACAGCGGTTGTAAGTAATTTCATTAAATTCACTTTTGTGGGCTTGAATGAGTTCCAAACTCACATCGCGCAGTGAATGGATGTTGGGTTGGTATTTTTTTAACAAGGCCACCCCATTCTCACATTCCTGCCGGCGCTTGTTGTATTCCGAAGAGGCTAAAGAATGTTTGACTCCTGTATTTACCAAAACCAACAAATGATTGGTGGTATCCAACGGGAAATATTGATATTCCAAACTACGGCAATCGAGTTTAATTACGTGATTGGCTTTGCCATGCATGGAAGCGAACTGATCCATGATTCCGCAATTAACTCCGGCATATTCGTGTTCAGCCATTTGGGCAAATTTTACCAGCTCCAATTTCGAAAAGCTAAAATGGAAAAGATGGTTTATGGCATAGGCCATTCCTACTTCAATAGCAGCCGATGAAGACATTCCAGCACCCAAAGGTACATCGCCTCCAAAAGCACAATCGAAACCCGGAACTTTTTTTCCATTTTTTACAAATTGGGCAATAACACCCAGTAAATAATTGGCCCAGTGCGATTTTGACGGTTCAATCTTTTCGGTGGATGTTTCGAACGATTCGTCCAAGTCAATGGCATAAAACCGGAAAATCCCTTTTTCATTGGGTTTAATGGCAAAATGGATGGCTTTATCAACCGATGCCGGTAATACAAAACCTTCGTTGTAATCGGTGTGTTCACCAATAAGGTTAACCCTACCGGGTGCACTGAACAAAAATGGTTCGGTTCCAAAACGTTCGCGAAATACTGCGGTAATCTCTTTTTTCATTGTAATTGTTTAGAATTAAAATATAGCATTTAAATTATTTGTTCATTTTAAAGAATAAGTGGCTTCATGCAAATGCTCCGACTTTGCCAAAATAGAAATTTCTTTGAAGTTTTTTCGGGTTTTAATTAAAATAGTGGCAATTCCAGCCTCCACCGTGGCCGGATTTTCTCCAATTAATTCGGAATTTCCTGTTACCAAGAACTCAACTTTTTGTCCATTTACCGGACAAACTGTCCCGTTTTGGTCAACTATCGATGCATAAACAAAAAATATATCATCCTGATTCGTGCTCATCGGAATGCCCGTTTCATCCACAGCTATTTTTATCTCGACTGGATTCTGAGGTGTTGAAACAGAATGGCTAACTTTTACTAAACCACCTATATATCCAATAGCTTCCAAAGTTCCTACCTCAAATTTATTCAGGTGAAAGGTAAAAGGTGGGTGTTTTAAATAACTGTTGAATGCACTGTTATCTGGTTTTTGCATCCCTATCAATTTTCCATTGAGCTTTAATTCTACTTCGTCGCAATTACTATAAACGGTAACCTTTTTATCAGAATCGGGAAGCCAATAGCTAGCGATAAAAACCATGGGCCCACCCATTGCTGGTGGTTTAACCGATTCATTGGCATCACGTTGGCTTTGGTAATAATAGGTGGCAAATTTGGGAATCCTGAAAATATCGGCAATACCCGACGACTCAATATCATTGGCATAACCACGGTTATAATCAAACATGAGCCAATTGGCTTGCCCAATGGTTGAAATTCCTTTTTGGTTGGAATTGGAAGACTCTTGAAAATTCATTGCCTGTTGAAGCATTCTTTTTTCACCGGAACCTCTTAATTGACGGCTGGTTCGCTCTTCTTCCTTCAAATTGGAATAGGCAGTTTGGTTAAATCCGGCATTTTGGGCATAATATTCCCAATCGCCGTATTCTGCAATAAACACCGGACGATTTCCCTCTTTATATTGGTTCCAGTAAACCGGTGGTTTTCCGTGCTGCCGTGCTGGGATAAATAAATCATAACCCGGGTAATCAATCCAAGCACAGGTCAATGGTTTTGCATCCGGAAACTCTTGGTCTTTAACAGCCAATATCCGGTCCATAAATTCAGGTTCCATCCACGATTCGTTGAGCGAAAATTCCCAGAAAAACACCGAAGCCCGGTTTCTATCGCGACGTATCAAATCCCGTACATCTTGCAGTACATGTTGTTTAAAGGTTTCATTGCCGTTAAATTGCCATCCGGGAATGCTGTTCATGGTTACAATTCCCAAAGCATCGCAAGCGTCCATAAACGCTTCCGATTGAGGATAGTGCGATAACCGGACCATATCGAAACCAGCATTTTTAATTTTTACCGCATCACGCCATTGAGCTGCATCGGATAAAGCATAACCAACATAAGGATATTCCTGATGCCGGTTGGTTCCTGTTAAAAAAAGTTTATTGCCATTTAAAAATAATCCATCTTTAGTCAATTCAACTTTTCGGATGCCAAATTTTTGGCTGATTTGATCCACAACCTTTGAATTTTGAACAATGGATGTTTCCAAATGATAGAGATTAGGATTTGAAGGACTCCAAAGATTGGGTTGGTTGATGGTGATTTCCTCATTAATTTCAATAGTTTCAAATGCTTTAGCCTTTATAGATTCTGAAATCCGGATATCAGAGGATGCGCTATCAGAATTTAAAATCCGTTGTTCAACCCGAAACGATTGTTCTGCATCGGTTTCATTTATAATTTGGGTTTTAGTCTTTAGTAAAGCTTTCGTACTATCCACCCCATCAAATTGGATAAAAACACCGCCTGTAGCTGGTAACTTAGCATTTAGCGCATCGGTAATGTGAATTTTTGAAGTAGAAATTAGTTTTACATTCCGGTAAATTCCTCCATATCGATTGAAATCAAGCACATTTAATGCTTTTCCGGGTGGCACCAAGGAATCATCGGTATTTATCAATTTTACAGCCAGCAGGTTGGGTTCTCCATATTTTAATTCAGAATTCAAGGATACATAAAATGGCAAATACCCTCCAGTGTGTTGAAGTAAAAGTTTACCATTCAAATAAACATTGGCATTCTGCATGGCCCCTTCAAAATAAAGCGAATGCAACCGGTTTGATTCTGATTTTGGAATTGTAAAAGTTTTCCGATACCAGCAAGTGCCCATCCATTGATTGTTGACTGTGAGCGGTTCTATATTGGCTGTATGGGGTAGTGTAACCGAGTCAAAACCAGCAACATCAATTCCGGTTCGTGAATAATCTGCATTAGGTAGGTCTTTCGCAAACACCCAACCGTAATTGAAATCTTCGGTTTTGCGTCCTTCCATTTCGGTTTTTGATATGCAACCATTCATTGCAATATTAAAAACTAAAAGCCAAGTACTCCAATTTAAATGTTTCATCTTGGTTAGTTTTTAACTATTTTTAAAACCTTTAGTATTTTATTGTTTTCATCCATCCATTGAATCTGGTAAATGCCATTGTTCCAATTGCTACCATCTATCTGATTTACATCCGGTTCAAATTCTGAAACTAACTTACCATCGATGGAAACTATGGAAATTTTTTTGGTATGGGGTATCAGTGTTTCAATAAAAAAATTTGTGTCAAATGGATTTGGGTAAATCTTCGTTCCAAATGAATTATTTTGTTCGGAAGCAGAAACGGCAAGTTCTTCACAACTGCTCCATTTAAAAGCAAAGGTTTCTGTATCACCTTCAATTACATATTTGCGGTGGGTTCCCCACATAGGTGCACATTCCACAGGAACTTTTTCATGATAAAGAGCCATATCCCAATCGGCTTTTACAGTATAAATATAGGCTCCGGTATCGCCTTTTTGCAGGGTTGTTGTATAGTTGTATCTGTTATTTCCCTGATTCACCATGGGCATAAATTGCCAGTTTGTTCCGGTAAAACTGCCGGTTACAAAAACGCCATCTGTAATGGTAACACCCGTCATATCAACCGAAAAAGTAACCTGCGATGACGTTACGGGAGCTTGGGAATAATCGTAATTCAGGTACTCAATCCCTTCGTGTAGTTGGTTGTTGAAATCAAAAAAAGTAGCATTTTCGTAATGAGAACCAGGACCCCAAAGTGTGGAACAGGAAGTACTAACCCATGCGGGCTCCCAATAAATTGTGCCCATACCACCATTCGAAATTACAGCATAATTCAGGTTAATTAAAAAGTTCTTCTGGCTTTTTGGAGTGGGTGGATTTGAATATCCGGCCAAAATAGACTCCTGATTCAGAATATTGCTGGCATCGCCATTATTATCTAAGGTCCATGGATACCCTGTTTCAACTATCCAAACTGGTTTTGTGAATTTTGTTTTAAGGTTTTTTACAATACTGCCAACTTGGGAAATCGATTGTTTATGCCATTGAGGATAGTACGAAAGACCAATGATATCAAAATTGGTTAACCCATTATTCTTGGCATCGGTAAACCACCAATCACCGTTATTTGGACCCGCAATATGCAGCACCGTTTTGGTAACAGCATCCACGTCGTTAGCCGCCTTTATACCTACTTTAAATAGTTTTACATTTCGCGTCCAATTCAGTGGGTAAAGTGTTTCGCCTGTTCCAACCATGATATTTCCATTGGTTTCGTTGCCAATTTGAACAAATTCAGGCATCAGGTTATCCTTTTTTAGATTAGATAATACGTTGAAGGTGTAATTGTAAACCGAATCGGCCAACACATTTATATCGGTAATATCCTTCCATGCAGCGGGGCGCTCTTGCTTACTGGGATCGGTCCAAGTATCGGAATAATGGAAATCGAGCAACACTTTCATGCCAGAGGCTTTAGCCCTTCCTATTCCTTTTTTTACATCAGCAAAATTACTGTATTGGGTCCATGTAGGATTGTGCCACAACCGGAAACGCACCACTTGTGCATGATTATCCTTAAATATAGAATATACCTCTTTAGCATCGCCATTTTGGTAATATACCGCATTGCAGTCTTCCATCTCATTTACGTAGGATAGGTCAACTCCCAAAAGGGTTTCCTGCGCAATCGAGTACATTGGCCAAAGGCCAACAATCATTAAAATCAATATATAGTTAGTTTTCATATTTTTCTGGTTACTGGTTACTTGTTACTGGATTCTGGTTGCTGGATTCTGGTTGCTGGTTAAATGGTTACAAGGTTACAAGATTGCAAGGTAAAGGTTACATCGTTAAAATGATTATTAACTCTAATTTCAAATCTCTAGTTTCCAACTTCTGACTTCCAACTTCTGACTTCCATCTTCCGACTTCTAACTTCTATTCTCTAATCTCATATCTTACGTCTCTAATCTCTTGTCTCAAATCTCACGTCTCACTTCTCAAATCTCATATCTAGAGTCTATATTTTAATTATCCGTTCAGTAAAACCAATACCATCGGAATGATTAAAGGTATAATAAAAAGCTCCTTTTTTTGATTCGGAAGTATCTTTCTTGTCGAGACGTGTTAAAGCATCCAGCGAAAGAATCTTTTTACGGAAGTTTCCCGGATCAAAGTTTTTCATAAAAATAGAATTGTATAACTGACGTAATTGGGTAATGGTAAATTCTTCAGGAAGTAGATCCCGTCCAACTAAGTCGTAACTAGCCTTTTTGCGAAGTTTTTCCAAAGCAATTTCAACCATTTTGGAATGATCAAATATGAGTTCAGGGAGTTGGTTAACCGGCCACCATTGCGCATTATACTTATCTACCAATTCATGATTGTGTTCCTGAATATTTATCAACGCGTAAAATACCACGCTAATTACCCGTCCTCCCGGATCGCGCTGCGGATTGGAAAAAACCTGTACTTGCTCCATAAAAATATCCTTCAGGCCAGTAATAGCCATCAATACCCTGTTGGCTGCTTCATCCACTGATTCCATTGAATTTACCCAACCTCCAATAAGTGACCATTGGCCCAATGCCGGTTCCAAATTTCGTTTAAAAAGCAATAGTTTTAACTGATCCTCATGATAACCGAATATCACATTATCGATGGCTATTAACTGTTTTTCCTGAAGATGATACGGCAACAACATTTAATTTTGTCTTTAAAAAAGCGTATAAAAGTACTATTTACTTTTTATAAAACAAATAAAAGTTTTTGAATTCGCCTTGATAAAGCTGGAAAAATTATTGTGTTGTTCGAAACAAGAAGTACACTTTAGAGTAAAATTTTTAGAACTTACTATTCAGCAATAGTATTAAAGATAAAATACAAAATACTCTTTTCCATCAAACTGTTCCTTATGAAACCCCATTTTTTTCAAGTATCTGGCGTGATTGGCTGTTTGTGGAATGGTGCAAAGCATTTCGTAACCTTCTGATTTAAAAAATTCTATTTTTTCCTGATAAATATACTTACCCAACTTAAAGTCGCGGTAATCGGGAATTACATAATCGAGACCAATGAATAACCTCTTATTTCCATAATCGCGGGCCAAAAATACTCCAGCCACGGCCATATTCCTCAAAATCATGTAGGTATAGGAGTTCATGGTGTTATGGTATTCAAATTGAGGAAAATACTTCAAAATATCTTTATTGTAAAAGTCGAGGAACTTGATTAAATATCGGTTATCACGCTTTATTTCCAATGTTTTAAAGCTCTCTTTAATTCCTACCATGCGATACAAATGGTAACTATTTGCAAACACTACAAATAGATTCAATAAACCAACGGGTAACGCCCCAATTAAGAAACCATATATGGAAAATAACAAGGCACCTACCATATTAACAATTCGCAGCTTCAAAAAGGATGTCATTAACATGGATATCAATATCAAAACTGATGCGGCATAGCCTATCCAATCTAAAATAGTAAGATTCATTAATAGATTTTATTTCGTTTTTATAAAAAAATCCCGATCCCGGGAACTCGGGATGATACGGGCAATCAAAGTTCGTTGAAAAGATTAAATCTGAAGTAAATGCATTTTCTCCCAAAGTTTTTTACTTAAACCTCTGGCTACTTCTTTAATTTCCTGCTCATTAACAGTGGTTACTTTTCTGTCTTCCACGATAAGTTTTCCGTTAGCAATAACATGCTGAACATGGGTGGAATCAATCCCATAAAGAAAATGACCTAGGAAATTTTCTTTTCCGAATTCTGTAGATGGCTGGTAATCGAGAACTACCAAATTATTTTCCCCATCACCGGTAAAATGGCTGGTCTCTATATATTGATGTACATTCCTGAATCGATGATAAATTTCCTGCAAATCAATGGTATCGCATAATTGCCCGTTGAAATAAGTAGCTTTGGCCGAACGCAGCATATCGCTGTGCATTCCATCGGTTCCCAGCATAATTTTTTCGCCAATGGCACAGGAATTGAATTGCCCCACGTTGTTATTCAGGTTGCTTTCGGTATTTTGAGTCACATACAATCCACTTTCTCGTATCAAATGACGCTCAGCATCGGTTAAATAAAGGCAATGCACCAATATTGATTTTTTCAAATCAAGGATTCCAATGTCTTTATACCGCTCAATAACCCGTTTGCTATGAATATCGTAACAGTGCTCCTGATCGTATAAATCTTCAGCCACATGCACATGAACTCCGGTATTGTATTTTCCGGCCAATTCAGTGGCTTTGGTCAATGTTTTTTGTGTTAGCGTAAATGAAGCATGCAAACCTACCAACCCTTGATTATTCTTAAGGTATGATTCTGTTTCGTTCAATGCTTTTTTTGCCTTATCCATTCCATCGCGATCCGATATTTCGTAACTCAGCAAATGGCTAACTCCTACTTCATTAAAGGCATCGGCAATGGTTTGAAGTGATCCTTCCATGGCCATTGGACTGGAATGGTGATCGATAGCAAAGGTAACCCCGTTTTTAGCACAGGCAATAGCAGTTATGTAAGCGCTATATTTAACGGTTTCTAAATCGAGCGATTTATCCAAGGTCCACCATATATATTTAAGTATTTCATAGAAATTTCCGGGTATTTTTTTTGGGGCCGGCATTCCGGTTGCCAATGCGGAGTAAACATGGTGATGGCCATTAGCAAACGATTTGGTAACAAATTTTCCTTTGCAATCAATTACTTGAGTACCAGGCATAATTTGAGGTAGTATTGTAGTTAATGTGATGGCTTTATTCAAACCGGGTTCCACCAAAACATGTCCTTGAAAAAAATCCAACGTTTTCCAATCAATGTAGGTGGAATTTTTTAAAATTATCATAATATGTATTTTCTATTAAATATAAAAAAAAAACACGGTTACAAAAATTTTATTTTCATAATTCAATACAATTTAGCGTGATACACAACATAAAATGAACATCATTATCCATTAATGAACTAATAATCAACTAAAACCATTAGGAATGTTGGAAAATTAGAATGATGGAAGAATGGAAGAAAAATAGGAATCTAACAGGATTATGTTTTAATATTTCACCTTTCCAACTTCCCATTTCCCCACCTTCCCATTTTTTTCACCTTGCTACCCTGTTACCTTGTTACCCTGCATCCTTCCCACCACCCCATTTTTCCATCTTGCTACCCTGTAACCTTCCTACCTTTCTACCTTGTTACCCCACAACCTTCCCACCTTTCCAACTTTCCATTTAAATAATAAGCAATTATAGCATTTTTGCTTACATCGAACGGTGGTTAAAATAGAATGTAAAAATTTGTTATCTAGTGCTTAATACTGCACGTGGCCGGTTTACTGATAACTTTTAATGGCAATTCATACCTGCGGATGCCATCGAATTGAGTGTACGCGTTAGCAACAGCTCCTGCCGTTGGAACCAATCCGATTTCTCCTATTCCTTTGGCACCATAAGGTCCCACGGGATCTGGTTTTTCAATCATCCGTACTTCAATTATGGGAGTTTCGGATGCTTTTAAAATGTGCAAATCACGCATCTTATCACTTACTAAAAAGCCATCTTTCATCGGTAAATCCTCCGTTAAGGCATATCCCAATCCCATGTGCACAGCGCCCTGAACTTGTCCCTCGAACAACAGCGGATTCATTATTTTACCGCCATCGTGAGCCGCAATAAAACGTTCTATTTCACCACTTTCGTTTAAAATGCAAAGCTGGGCGGCATATCCGTACGAAAAGTGAATCACCGGTTCCGGAACATCAGCACCGGGCTTGTTGGTCCAGTCGCAAGCATATTCGCCATAATAGGATGTACCTGCCAATTCAGCCAGTGACAAGGTTTTAAGCTTCATTTTAAGCTCTTTTGCAGCATCTATGATGGCTAATCCCAATAATGCGGTTGCTCTCGATGAGGTGGTCATACCCGTTTTTATTTGGGCTTGGGTATCTATTCTTACTTCAATTATTTCTGGTTTAATTCCCGTTTCAGTACAAAGCGTTTGAATGGCCATATTCTGAACTCCTTGTCCCATTTCTGTCCAACCCTGATCAATTATAACGCGATTTTCAGAAACAATGGTTATGCGCACGCCACTTTGATCCACCATGCCGTTCCCCACTCCCGAATTTTTAATTCCACAGGCAATTCCTGCATATCTGGCTTTATAAAAATCATCTTTTAAGGCTAGTAAGCAATCCTGAATTCCAACCCCATAAACTTTTTGTCCGGTTGACGTTAACGAACCGTCAACCAATGCATTGTTGTAGCGGAATTGCCACCGGTCGAATCCTCCTTTTTGGCACAATTCGTCCACTAAAACTTCCAAAGCAAAGGTAACTTGGTTCGCACCAAATCCACGCATGGCACCACTTGGAATGTTATTCGTATAAACTGTTTTTGCTTGTAATTCCACGGCTGGAAAATAATATCCACCGGTAGCATGACCTGCAACCCGTTCCATCACTTTAGTGCCAACGGAAGCGTACGCTCCAGAATCTCCCACTGCATATAGCAAGGCTGCAGTAAATTTGCCTTCTTTATCGCAACCTATGGTTAGGTCCATAGTAACCGGATGCCTTTTAGGATGCATCCTTATTGATTCCTGCCGGGTTAGAGTCAACTTAACCGGTTGCTGGAGCAACTGAGCATAAAGTGCCACATGCCCCTGAACCGAAAGATCTTCCTTACCACCAAAACCACCACCATTAGGCAACAACGATACTTTCACTAGTTCCTCATCAAGGCCAAGTAGTAAAGCTATTTGTCGGCGATCTTCGTAAATTCCCTGACTTTGGCTAAAAAGTTTAATTCCTTTTCCATCGGGCATTGCCAAGGCTGACTCTTTTTCTAAATAGGCATGTTCTATTCGTTGTGTTTGAAAAACACCCTGTGCAACAAAAGCTGAGTTTCCTATTATTTCTTTGGCATTTCCTCTTTTAACAGAACAAACATCCAGTAAATTGTCATGATTGTCGTGGACACGGGTTGCATTTGGCAAAATGGCTTGGTGAGGGTCGGTAATTGGAACTAAAACCTTGTATTCCACTTTGATTAAATCAATGGCTTGTCGGGCAATTTCCTCATTAATAGCAATTACACCGGCCAATACATCTCCAATATAATGGGTAGTTTCGCCAACGGCAATCATTAACGGCCAATCCTTGTAAATAAGTCCAAGATACCTTTGAGCTGGGACATCCCCGGCAACCACTATTTTTTTTACTCCTTGCAATGCGCTGGCGGCGGAAAAGTCAATATTCAAAATTTCAGCTTTTGGATAATCGGAGAATTTAAGGGCAGCGAATAACATACCTTCTACAAATAAATCATCGGTATATTTCCTTTCCCCAATAGCTGTTTCATAAGCTTGGTATTTTGTTAACCGTTCTCCTACTTTTCCTTGGGTTGCTCCAATTGCAGGATTCTCTCCACTCAATCGTTTAGAGGCTAATTGCACTGCTTCAATAATTTTAACATAACCCGTACAACGACAAAGGTTGGTATTTATGGCTTTCTTAATGTCATCAATGGTAGGCTGTGGTTTTGATTGGATTAATAAATAAGTGCGCATAATAAAACCTGGGGTGCAAAAACCACATTGAACGGCACCAGCATCAACAAAACTTTGAGCTAAAATATGTTTTATATTGGGATTTAACCCTTCAATGGTATTAATAACCGCTTGATTGATATCACTCATTTTGGTTTTACATGCCAGTTTGGGTTTTCCATTGCAATCAATCAAGCAGGCTCCACAAGTTCCTTCACCAGAACAGCCATCTTTCGGAGAGGTAATCTTTTTTTCGTTTCGGAGGTATTTTAATAACGATAAATTTGGATCACCGTTATAGGCAACCAGTTGGCTGTTCAGAGTAAAATTAATCATGTATTTGTTTATTTTCCTTACTTTTCTGCAGGGGTAAATACAAATTGAAAAGGTATGTTAACAATTCGGGAAAAAATAATGCCGTCGTTTTGTATTTCTTCATCTTCATAACTCCATACTATTTCAATCTCTTTTCCGGCTTGAAAGTTTAACTCTAGTATTCGAAACATTTTTAATAATAAACGATTCGATGCGGAATTGAAATAATCAGCCTTAATAGTTAAAATCATTTTATGGTCGAGCTTATTCAAATTATTTTTGAGCCAATTAAAAATAGGTTCAAAAGAAAGTTGGGGATCTTCTGGAAAAGACTGTCCTATAATCTCATACTTGTGGTTGGATGGATCAAAACGAACAAAAGGATTTGTTTTTGTTGGTTTGAGTATCAATGTCTCCATAAACTATTTTACTATTAAAAAGCAACCAACAAGATAACCATAATTCTACAAATTCAAAATATTTTTTACACCAACTAAATTTAATGAAATGGGTTGTGGAAAATGCAAAATATTCTGCACTGCCGATAAATCTTTTAATCCACTTCCAGTTGAAAGTAGCAAACAATTGCTAAGTTCCGATATTAAATTTTGTTTTTTAAATTCTAAAAATCCGGCCAATGTGGCAGCTGCAGCCGGTTCTGCAAAAATTCCTGTGTGTTTACTTAATATATCGGATGCCTGAATTATATCATCATCAGATACTTCAGATACCATTCCCTGATATTTTTTAATATATTGGGATGCCATATAAAAATTCCGGGGTATATCTACCGAAATAGAATCGGCAATCGTTTTACTGGTTTTAGCCACAAAATTATCCGAATATAAATTCTGCACTAAATTATTACTTCCGTATGCTTGAACAGCAACTAGAATTGGCATTTTATCAATCAAACCTAACTCCAACAAGTCCTCAAATCCTTTGTATAAACCTGAAATAATCACACCATCGCCAACCGGAACAAAAATATAATCGGGTAATTTATCCGGAAATTGTTCAACTATTTCAAAAGCTGCTGTTTTTTTTCCCTCAATCGTTAACGGGTTGAATGCAGTATTTCTGTTAAACCAGCCAAATTCATTGGAAGCAGCAATACTTAAATCAAAAGCATCATCGTAGGTTCCATCTACTGGAATTAATTGGGCTCCATACATTAAAATCTGGGTTAATTTGGCCAATGGAGCTTTTGCTGGGACAAATACGATAGCTTTTTGCATTTGCGAAGCACAAATACCAGCTAACGAAGAGCCGGCATTACCTGTACTGGCTGCTGCTATGCTGGTTATGCCATTTTCTTTGGCAAAAGCCGATACCACCGCCGAAGCTCGGTCTTTATACGAAAAGGTGGGATTTTGGCTTTCATCTTTAATAAATAGGTTGGTTCCTTTAATTTTCAGATTTTTAGTAATGTTATACACCGGTGTTTTTCCAACCCGTAACGGAGGCAAACTGCTCAAATGTTCGATAGGAAGTAAGCTCAAGTAATCGGTTTGTTTCAGCATTTCATTCAACGCAGTGGAACCTGTTTTTCGGATTTCCTGATAATTATAAATTACTTTTAAAACCCCTTTAGGTGGCTGATTCGCCCTATTTTGAGATTGACATTTGGGACAGAGGTATCTAATTTCCTGATTGTTATATTCCAATCCGCAATCGGAACATCGGTAATAAAACTTAGTAGAAATCATTGCTTACAGGTTTTTCAGTACTCCGGTTTTTTCATTGAATTCTTCTATCAATTCATCCCATTCATGCACCTGATTGAACATAGTAGGCCAAAAATTAGGGTCGTACCATAATTCATTTAATTCTTCAACTGTTCTGCCTTGCTGTTCCACCCAAGTGAAATATTTAAGGTTATGAATGGCTTTCTGGTCTTGGTATCCAAGTTCCTTTAAATTCTGAGTTTCTTGTCCCAAAACACACTTTTCAAAATCTAAAGCGGCTTGCAATGCGGTATAGGTTCCTTGTTCGATAGTCAATTCTTCCAAACGCGATTGGTACATATCGGCAGCATCGGTGGCAATAGTAAGTATTACATCATTGGCATCCAATTCAAAATACTTGGCAGTTTTTATAGCCGATAAAATGTTTGAAATACCTGAAATGCCGATTAAGTGAAGTTGTTCAATAACTTCGCTTGACACTCCTATTTCCTTTAGGCGCTTATGTCCTTCCGGTTCGTTAAACAAACGCAAAATACGCATGCAATCTTCATCATCGATAGCCGCTACCACGTTGGTATTTTTTACATTGTGTATCCAGGGTACGTGTTTATCGCCAATCCCTTCAATGCGGTGACCTCCAAAACCATTGCGCAATAAAGTTGGACATTGCAACGCTTCCGATGCAACCACTTTTATAAAAGGGAACTTTGTACGTAAATAGTCTCCACCGGCAATGGTGCCTGCCGATCCGGTTGCCGAAACATAAGCCGCCAGATTTCCATGAGTAGTTTTAACCGATTGATAAACTTCTTCTAATGCAGGTCCGGTAACATTAAAATGCCAGGCTGCATTACCAAACTCTTCGAATTGATTAAAAACCATACAATCCTTACGGGTACGCTTTATTTCCCAACATTTGTCGTAAATTTCTTTCACATTCGACTCACAGCCATGGGTGGCAATTACTTCGGAACCAATGGTGTTCCTCAGCCAATCAAAGCGTTCCCGGCTCATTTCTTCCGGCAAAATAGCAACCGATTCAGTACCCATAATCTTTGAATCGAAAGCTCCTCCACGGCAATAGTTTCCTGTTGAAGGCCATACTGCTTTATGGTAGGTTGGATCAAATTCGCCTTTAATAATTCTTGGGGCTAAACAGCCATAAGCAGCTCCTACCTTATGCGCTCCGGTAGGAAAATACTTACCAATCATCAACACAATTTTAGCATCAATGCCCGTAATTGTTTTTGGCAATTCCAGATAATTTACCTTTCCAAAAAGACCACCTATTTCAATGGGTTCATTTTTCCAAGTTATACGGAATAGATTCAAAGGATTTAAATCCCAAAGACCTATGGTTTTTAGTCTTAATTTAATCTTTTCAGGTATTAACGATGGGTTTTGCTGTTGCTTAAAGGTGGGTAAAACGATACCTTTTTCGCGATACCGATCAATGGCTTTCTCCAAAATTTGCATGGTTGAATTCTTTGTATCTATTTTTTGCATGACTATAATCCTTAAATATTAATAATTTCATAACAAATGTAATGGTTTTTTGCAAATATCATTACTATTAAATTAAATATTCGATGTTTTTTGGGAATATTTACTATAAACATCTTAAATACAGATTGAAAAATCCTTCATAGGTCAGTAGATAAATACACACCGTGAAAGCAATGGTATTTGTGTTTCTTGTACCCCTCTGCCTGTCGGCATTTACTCCCTTTGGTCGTGAGATCGCCTTCGGCTAAGTTCCCCTAGGTTTAGGGGAGATCATATCAAATTAGCAATACTGCCAGCAATTTACATCTTCCCCTTCACAAGGGGAAGTCCCGACAGGGGAAGGGGTATAGAGCAAAACACACAAATGCAATTACCTACCTACCTCTAAAATCCTTTTATCGAAAAAAAAATGCATTAAAAGTAATTTTTACTAAATTTTTCAAATAAAACGCTTATTTTTGACTGAATAAATTAATTATTTAGTATTTTTAATAACTAAACCAACCATATAACATTAAAGACCTATGAAACAAGTTGACCAAGTTGATAAGGAAATCCTAAAGATATTGCAAACCGATTGTCGGATTACGGCCAAAGATATTGCCAACCAATTGGGAATGTCAAAAACCCCGGTGTATGAGCGTATTAAAAAATTAGAAGCGCAAGGGTTCATTACCAAATATGTTGCTTTGTGTAACCCAAAGAAAGCCGGAAAAGGATTGATTATTTATTTATCGGTTTTGCTTGATAACCATTCAAAAGAGTCGGTAGATGAATTTGTAAAAAAAGTAAAAGCACTTCCTGAGGTTAATGAATGTTATTACGTATCGGGGAATATTGATTTTCTGTTAAAAGTTTTTATTAAAGATATGGATGATTACCACCGTTTTATTACTCAGGATTTTTCGAACATAAAAAACATGAGCCGCTTTTACAGTTCCTTTGTGATGGAAACCTCAAAACACGAAACATCCTTTGAGTTTGAAGATTAATTCGAACGGAAAAAATATAGCCACCAGAAGTTATTTTTGGTGGCTTTGTTTTTATATCTAACTATAGAGCCCTTCCGCCGCATGATAGAGCACCTTCATTTCAGCCGCCATATCAAAATGAACCTGCTGGGCACAAGGAACTTTAAATTCCACTTCTAGTAAAGCAAACCCTGAATTGGAAAAGATTGCTTTTACATGATCGGTTTCATAAATCCACTGTTCATCTTGCTTTTCCAGCGTTCGTATTCCGCCATGTTCTTTAAATATGAGGATTTGTTTGTTGTTTACTTTGGATAGAAAATATCCTTCCTCTGTCTGATTGAAGCTTTTAATAGTTAAATAAAACTTGGGCTTATCTTTGTAAGGTGCTCCACTGGTTGGGCAAAAAGTGCTGCAGTTGCCACATTCGTTGCAAAAATCGGCAATGTTCAATATCTGATGGGCTTGAGTTACTTTGAATACTTTATCTGCTTCAAAAGTTACAGTAACAGCGCCTCTAACCGCCTGATACAACTGAATTTCCGTTGGTTCAACGGTATAATGGTAATTTGCCCGGTTTGGGCATACAGTTACGCAAATATTACAAAGTTCCTGGCATTGCAGGCAACGTTCGGCTTCTTTGGTGGCAACATCAGCAGTTAGGGTAAAACTCACCGGATTAAACGATTTGCGATCGCTCAACGGACTTTCAGTTAAACGAACGGCATATCGTCTTTTTGCCCTAAGAGCCATGAGTTCAGAGTAAGTAGGTTTTTCAGGTTGTCTGTCATCTACCGGAATGGTTGTTTGACAAGCTGACGCAATGCGCTCTGCCACCCGACGGCCATCGTTAATGGCTTTAATGGCTGTGGCTGCCCCACGCATCACGTCGCCACCGGTATAAACCCGTTTCAATTTAATTTCAAAAGTTTCACGGTCTGGTTTGAATAGACTTTTATCCATAAAATCGATGGCAACTTCCTGTCCTACTGCTGGAATTATGATATCGAACGGTAATTCGAATTCACTTGCTTCAATTTTCTGAGGTTTGGGACGTTCCCCTTTTTTACCAGGCACCAACTCCATTTTAGCACATCGCAGTCCAGCTACTGCTCCATTTTTTTCAAGAATAGCTTCAGGAGCGGTTAGTTCTAAGATTTCAATTCCTTCTTCCAATACGGCTTTAATTTCACCTAAATCGGCGGGCATTTCGTTTATAGTGCGTCGATAAATTAGGGTTACCTTTCCTTTTTCACCAATCAGCCGATAAGCCACACGGGCAGCATCCATGGCCGTGTTTCCTCCTCCAATAATGGCCACTTTTTTGCCTGCAATCTGATTGATTCCCAATTTTGCATTAAACAAGAACTCCAACGGTTCCAATACACCTATGGCATCGTTTCCGGGGATGTTTATTCTTGATGAAAGCGGTGCACCTGAAGCAATATACAGAAAGTCAAACGACTGATATAACTGGTCGAATAGGTTTTTATTGACCAAGGAATGATAATGGATTTTTGCTCCCAATTTTGTGACCCGTTCCACATCACGGGCAATTTTTTCATCGCTGAGCCGGAATGACGGAACCGCATGGGCAACCATACCGCCTGCTTTATCTGATTTTTCGAATAATTCCACAGCAAATCCCGCCAAACGCAAATAATAGGCACAACTTAGACCTGAGGGTCCAGCACCTATAATGGCTACTTTCTTGCCATTTTCAGGTCCTGCTTTTTCAACGGTGTTATTGGAATGATTTTCCTCTACAAACCGCTTTATCTCACGAATCTGTAACGCATCATCGTAATTAATACGGGTACAACGCAGTTGACATAAATGGTCGCAGATATTGCCGGTTATTCCGGGCAACGGATTGGTTTTTAGAATGGTAGAAAAAGCCTCATCAAAATTCCCATTTGCCGTAAAATTCAAGTATTCAGGAATATCTTGTGCCGTTGCACAATTTTCGCGGCATGGAGCTTCAATACAGTCAAAAATGCCCAATTTCCTTTTTCCTTTTATATCCGGTGTTTTTAGAAAAGTCCTTTGGTATCTTGAATCGGTAAGCACTTCATCGGCATACCGGTTTAAATTAGTTAGCTGTGCTTCTTTTAGTGACCTTATTTCACCTGCTTTTTTAAAGGTAAAATCTGAAATGGTATTAGCATTTAATTTCAACAATTGTGAATTGAGTTCCTCCAAATATTGCTTTAATCGTAAGTAACCACCTGGTTTTAAAATATCGGACGAAACGGTCACAGGAGTTAATCCGCAGGCAATTAATTCCGAAAAATTAAAAGCATCGGCTCCACCGGCAAACGAAATATCCAAATCCCCTTTGAATTCGTTTTGTAGTTTCCGGGCCACATTCACCGATATTGGATGCAAAGCCCTGCCACTCATGTACATCATGGGTGCCTGGCTAAAAACACCTTTATGGTTTATGCTTTCAAGCGTGTTGGTGAGTTTGAGTCCAAAACTAACTCCGGTATTTTTTGCGATTACCAATAATCGTTCAATCATGGAAACCGCATCCGGATATTTTAAATCGTGACCAAAAGCTTCGTCGGGAACTTGGGTTTCAAAATGTCCGGTATCATTTAATATCTTTCTCAATTCAACCGGTCCAAGTAATGTAGGATTAAGCTTTATGTATGTATGAAGTTTCCGTTTCTCAATCAAATAGATTGCAATTTTTTCAATTTCATCGGGTGGGCATCCGTGCATGGTACTAAGCGTGATGTTGTTTGAAATAATATCTGGGATTTCAATTTCATCGATTTGAGGATATAATGGTTTTAGAAGTGCTATTTTTTCAACTTTTTCGACACTACAGTTTTGCATTTTATTTAAAAACCATTGCACATTTTCTTTCAGAATACCTTCCATGTTGTAACCCACGCTCATATTGAAAATAGTTCCGTCCATCGTTGGATTGCCCATTTTATGGTTCAATACATGCAACAAAATCCACGCATCTAAATATTGACTGTACGTTTCTTTTATAGTAAGTTCCTGCGACCATTCACAATTGTATCCTTCGTCCTGCATGTTGATGCAGGGTTTTTCAACTTCCAGTTCATCGAGGGTTTGAATGGTCTTGAGTTCAATATACCGTGCACCGCAAAGCCAAGCACTGATAATATTTTGAACTAATTGACTGTGAGGACCTGCAGCAACTCCTAAAGGAAAGTCAAGTGTTTGATTAAATAATTGGGTTTTCTGGCTCAAATACGCATCCTGTGGCTTTGATAGTGAAAATGAAATCCCCAAAAATCCGTCTCGTGAATTTTCTCCGGAAATGATTATTTTTAACAACTTATCAATGGAAATTGGACTAAATTTATCGTTCATGATTTGTATCATTTATAGTGACACAATATAGAAAGAAAATTCTTAATGGTTCTATATTTAAGTTGTTTATTACCAAAGAATCATTAATTTTCAGAACATATTCCTAAATTCGACATGATTTATTATAATATGAATTCTTTTGTAGCACTGATTTTGTCAGCAGGTACATCGGAGCGAATGGGAACGCCCAAAGCACTCCTCACATATAGTAATGGTGTTACCTTCATTGAGCAGATAGTAGAAAAATACCTTGAGGCTGGAACTGAAAGAATTGTATTGGTAATCAATCCATCCCTATCTCAAATCATTAATTTAATGCCCTTTTGCCAAAACCATCAAGTGATGGTTGTTGAAAACAAAGAACCAGAAAAAGGGCGGATTCATTCGATAAAATTAGGAATGGAAAAACTAAATGAATTGCCTTTCTTCATTCAAAATGTGGATAATCCTTTTGTTACGGTTGATTTGTTAAATAGGATGCTCCCTGAATTGCAACCAAACAAATACGTTTCTCCATTTTATAAAGGTTCCGGCGGACATCCCATTTTAATCTCCCACGAAATTGCCTTACAACTTAAAGGTTGCGATTTGAAAACGCCACTGAATTTATTTTTGGCCAACTACGAGCAGATAAAAATGGAACAAGGCAATTCAGATATATTGGTAAATATAAATACACCTGATGACTACCGTGCCGCATTCAAATAACGTGCTTAATTCTACTTTATGACTCTTGTTTTTTGCACCCCTCTGTCCTATTGGACATCTCCCCTGCGAGCAAGGGAGAACCCTCCGATTACTATAAACTACTAAATTTTAAATTTAGTAGCTCATAACTCCCTCCATAATTTTAGGGTGCCGATCCCGAGTACTCGGGATCGGCAGGGGTGGGTATATAAAATGAGATAAACCTTCTTTTTTCAATTTTTAAAGTCGGAAAGTAGAAGTAAAAACAAAAAATTATTTTGCCGAAAAATCTTTCATCACCTCCTGAAAAAAAGCTTTGCCTTGTTCCTCAGTTTCTTTGTTGGCGGGCTTATCGCCAATAAAACCGTTCAAGCTGTTATCCCACACAAAACCTGTTGAATCGGTAAAATAACCAATTCCGTTGTTATAAGCATAATATGCAAACGGTTTTCCCCCAAACAGCACATCTTTACTAAACTGAAACGATGAATCGGATAAACCCAATTGATTGGTAATCATGAGAGGAATATCGGTTTGCGAAAGTGTGGATGATACTACCCTATCTGAAGCAGTAATTGCCCCACCCAACCAAAGCATGGGTATTTTAAACTTTTCAGGGGCATTGTTCCAAGTATTTACCGGATACATAATTCCGTGGTCGGCCACCAAAATTATCCAGGTATTTTTCAACCATTCTGTCGATTGAGCCTTGGTTAAAAAATCGTTCAAACAGCTGTCGGTGTAATGAATGGAATTCAGGTACCGCGAACTCCAATCCAATCCAGCAAACTGGCTTTTATGCGGTACATCAAACGGATCGTGACTGCTTAAAGTAAACATGACTTTAAAAAATGGAGTGTCCGATTTCTGAATATCGTTGAACAATCGTGAAAACACCACATGATCGTGAGCGCCCCATTTGGAGTTTAAATCCTTTTTTGGAAAGTCGGAAAGTGTGATGCGCTCGTTGTATCCGCCGCTGACGAAATAGGAATTCATGTTGGCAAAATTTATTTCGCCTCCGTAATAAAAAGCACTAGAATACCCTTGAGCCTCTAATATCTTGCTTAAATGAGGAAGCTTTTCGGTTTTTGTGGTGTATTTAATGATAGATGATGTGGGCTGAGCTGGATAACCGCTTAAAATGGATACAATCCCTTTATCGCTGCGGTCGCCGGTGGCAAATACATGGTCAAATAAAATGCCTTTATGGCTCCATTTATTAAAACCCGGCGTTGCTCCTGGTGTTCTTCCCAATGGTTCAATTACATTGGATGTAAAACTCTCCAGGATTATAATAATGACATTAGGCTTGGTCGGGGTTACCAATTGCGTTTGTAAGGTATCTTTTTTAATGAGTAATTGTTCCACCAACTCTTTGGCTTTATCGGGTTCCATCATTTGGGGAACTGTATTTTTGTTCATTTCGGTAAGCGATTTCAGGAAATTCCATTGCACATTTATGGCTGCGTGGTTGGCATAAGGTTTATTGCTGAAAAACACAGTTCCCACGTTGATGGGTGCTATCCCCACTCCTCCGCGGATTGGGATTATCATGAGAGCCGCAATAAATATAAATGCCGGAAAAGCATACCACTTGGCCCGTTCAGTTTTTGCCCATTTTGGCCCAATGAACCGGCGATACCCTTTTATTGACAACCAGATAGTGGTAAAAGTCAGGATTAACAATAAAATTGTAAACCACACTTTAAGTGATGCCAGGCTTTCTTTGGGAGTTTTAAGGTATAACAAAATGGTGCTGTCGATACGGAATCCCCAGTTTTTATAAAGTTCCACGTCAACCCAGGCAATTAAAGTAAAGAAAAAAAGCAACGGTATAGTGAAATAAGCAAAGAGTTTGGCCAGTGTTTTTCCTTCCATCCAAAAGGTAAGCGACAACATTAATGACACAAAAAAAAGCAGGTATCCGGTTAACGATAAATCGAGTTTTATTCCATGAACAAATATGTTGAATATTTCCAAAAGCCCAAGTTCACTTGTTTTTGGGAAGTTGTACAACAAAAACAGGAAACGGCAGCTAATAAAAAACAGCAACCAAAAAAGGCCATATTGCAGCAATATCTTGATACGTTGGATACCCATAATACAATTTTGTGACAAATGTAATAAATGCGATGGGTTCGGCATTAGCAAACTTGTTAACAATTTTATGGGCAGAAAGACGGAAGTAAGAGTTTAGAGTTTGGAAATTAGATGTTAGAAGAAGTCGGAAGTCGGAAGTCGGAAATGAAACAGGGTGGCAAGGTGGCAGGGTAACAAGGTAGCAAGGTGGGAAAATGGGAAGAAAAGCCCTAAAAGGGCGAAAGAATAAAGCCAAGGGCAACGCCCTTGGTAAAATGACAACGGCAGCAAGCGGTGCATTCAAAGAAGTTGCAATGGAATGGTATCCTAACATGCACCGCAAGGTAGAGCAGTTAAATCCCGATAGCTATTGCAATAAGAAGGGAGGTGGAATAATGGAAAATTTCGAAATACCGGTTGAATAATAAAATGGGGTTCAAATTCCATTAGATGTCAATAATTTTTACTTTTGTAATAAATGAATGAAACAAACAGTATATGGAACCTATATCGTCCGAACCCATCATAAAACTAGAAAAAGTAACCGTAGCACAACCTGAAAATGTGGTGCTAACTAACATTGATTTTGAATTGAAAGTTGGTGAATTCATCTTCCTGATTGGCCGCACTGGCAGCGGCAAATCAACGTTGCTTAAAACGCTATATGCCGATTTGCCCTTATTTAAAGGTGAGGGCATCGTGGCCGGTTTCGATTTGCAAAAACTCAAAAACCGACAAATCCCTTTCCTCCGAAGAAAATTGGGCATCATTTTCCAGGACTTTCAGTTGCTCACCGATCGGTCGGTTTATGAAAATCTGTACTTTGTATTAAAAGCTACCGGCTGGAAGAAAAAAAAGGAAATGGAAAACCGTATTCAACAAGTATTGGAAAGTGTTGGGTTGCAACACAAGGAATACAAAATGCCGCATGAACTTTCAGGAGGCGAACAGCAGCGGGTGGTAATTGCCCGTTCGCTGTTGAACAATCCCGAAATCATTTTAGCCGATGAACCCACCGGAAACCTCGATCCAGAATCGTCATCGGGCATCATTAAACTTTTACTCGAAATTAGTAAAAATGGACAAGCAGTAATTGTGGCAACCCATGATTACCCGTTGCTAAAAGAATTCCCGGCAAGGACTGTGAAGTGCGAAAACGGCGGTTTGATTGAATTGGACCAAGTGCAACAGGAAGTTATTGATTTCGATAGTTTGAGTTAATGCGATGCCTAAATAGGAATGTATGAAATTTAGCCTGATTCTACTTATAATAATATCCTTAACTGGAACCCAATTGTCTAGCCAAACGCTTGAAATTGGGCAAAAAGCTCCCAATATTATCCAGAATTCCCTATCCGGACAAGTACTGAGTCTGGATTCACTAAAAGGCCAAATGGTGCTGATTGACTTTTGGGCATCGTGGTGTGTTCCCTGCCGTAATGAAAGCCCCTATTTGATTGAAGCATTCCGGAAATACAAAGATACCGAATTCAAAAACGGTAAGGGGTTTACTATTTACAGTGTTTCTCTGGATTTTAAACAGGAAATGTGGAAAGAAGCCATTGAAGCCGATAAACTTGTTTGGCCTTACCATGTATGCGATTTAAAGGGAGGGAAAAACGAAGCAGCATTATTGTATAAAGTAAAAAGTGTACCTGCTAGCTACCTTATCGACGGGGATGGAATCATTGTTGGAAAAAACCTTAGAAAAGAATCACTCGAAAAAAAGTTAAGGGAATATAAAAAAAGTCGGATTTTTTCTTCTTCAAAGAGCGAAGCCAGTCAATAATTGGATCACCGCCTCTCTAGGCGGTATTTCCTCTTAACCCAAATTCAGTTTTAGTAAGTCGAACATCGCTCCAACAGTGCCGGCCTGGAGTCCGGCGATCCGGATCACCGCCTCTCTAGGCGGTATTCATTTTGGGAATGCCGGCCTGGAGGCCAGCGATCCATAAAAAAACCGGCTAGTAAAAATACTGCCGGTTACTAATTTCAAATGTGAACCATTATTTACGCATACTTGCTGCCCGGGTATTTTCCATAAGCTCTTGAAGCCGCATTTCAATTTCATCAATATCGCAACCTACGGTTGCTGATTTAGCTGTTGAACAGTCCAGTGCAGCTTTTAAATCGGCTAATCCTTGATCCGTATCAGGATATTCAACGCCATTATATTTCCAAACACAAGCAGATCCATCGGTGCAACACGAGGTAACCGGATCTTTACCGGTACAAATTTCATCAGACGAGCATTCCTCTGTAACCTGATCGCAACCGGTATTCATTGTAAGTACCACTCCAAGTACAACCAATGGCAATAATAAAAAAAGCTTTCTCATAATCTTTAAATTAATTTATGGTTCAAATATACTAGATGAAAATCAAAATTACACTTTAAACTTCGATACAAAAAAAAATTAACTCATTTAACTCCTGTATCAAAATTAACATAATTATCAAATCTTAAACTTAATATTTTTTCCTGAGTCCGAATTTTCGTCAACATTTTTGTTTGCAGTTTTTTGGTATCAAACCCTACTTTCGATTTTCCTTCAATTAAGGAATAAATAAGTTTTACCGAATTTCGATCAGCATCATCTTCACTTACGTCTTCCCCACTTGCAGCCTGTTCTTTTAAAAGCTTGTTTGACTTTCCTTTAAGTACATCGCCCAAATGAAGCTGTATATGGTACTCATAATCTTCACCCATACTTTGCATGCCATAAGCCGTTATATCAATAGCCGTGCTTACAATCTGGGTTTTTGGCACATACATTTTGTTTTTCATCATGAAAATGCTGCTTTCCAAGGTTTTGAACTGAATGTTCTCCAATTCGTTGATGTTGGTAAATTTTGCCAGATCTTTTGCCGGTTGATAATTATAAACGCCACCATCCTCTAGTTTAAGATCGCCTTTAATACGAATATCATCGTATAAAATGGAATCGCCAATCATGACCATCCGGGTAAATAAATCGGTCGAAAACAGTCCACTTATGTTTTCGGAGGTTAACGAGGTATCGCCAAAATTATCAAAATCGGCTAGCAGTTTTTTAATATCCATTTTTTCAATAATATGATGGGTTTCGATAGTGGTTTTGCCATCGGGTTTCATTACCATTTTAATGGAATTGTCCATGGTACCATTAAAGGCATGGAATTTAAAATTTTCAAATTTGTACACGCTATCGGTAAGTTTAAACTTTGTTGAGATGTCTTCTAACAATACTTTATCATATTTTAAGCTATTTACAGAGAACTTTCCCTTCATCAAAAAAGTATAGTTTACCGCAGCTGAATCAATGGTAGCGATAGAATCTGGGTTTTCTGATTTGTTTTCAGTTGATGCAAGTGTTGAATCTTTAGCTATTACTGATGTATCGGTGCCCATAAAAGCTCCAAGCTGGGCATAATCCAAGTCGCCTAAATGGAAATTACCTTCCACATACAGTTGGGCATGTTGGTTTTTAATAACCGTATTGTAAACATTAACAATCGTGGTAGAATCGGCACTGAATTCAATGCCACTGAATATTCCACTGGTTTTGTCAATGGTTATGGTATCGGGTTTCATGGTTATCTGTCCGGTGAAATTCTGAATTTGCATCAAAGTATCTGGCATTCCAACAGTTACGTTTTTAAAGCCCAGTTCAAAGGCACTGCTTTCAAATACCAAATCGTTCATCTGCTGCTCAATGGAATCGAGATTGATTTTCCCTGCCGAGCTTATATTTGCTGTAACCTCGCCCGATAGTTGATTCACCAGCGAATCGGGAAGCATGGTTTTTATTTCTGCCAAATCAAGCTTCATGTTTGTGGTAAAGGAATAACTGGGATAATCGAAATTCTGCACCTTGGCAGAACCGGTGAACAAGCTTTTTTCGGTTTCAATATGAAACGATTTCAGGTTGAGCCCCATGGAGTTTGTCTGCGTAAGCTTCCCACTTAAAACCGCATCGAATGCCGTGTTTTTAAGGATTACCTTGTATAGAGGCACTTTCAGATTCAAATGGGTTACCTCAATATGATTGGGCTCATAAGCCATTTGCCCCGAAAAATCATGAATCTTTAGCGTATCGTCCAAATTTATGTCAAAATTATGAAGCGCAATGGTGGCACGGCTGTTTTCCAATACATAATCGGTAAAATCATCGCCAATGGAATCGGGCAACTGGCCTTTGGTGGAAAAGCCTACATCGAGCTTTCCAGTTAAATTCCGCACCAGCGTATCGGGGATGTACTTCTTAAATTCCGCCATATCCAGTTGCATGTCGGCTTTTACATCATACTTCGGGTGGTCGATATTGGTAACCGTAAAAGCAAAATCTGCTTGGCTTTGCGCGGTTTCAAAATGAAAGGTGTCGAATACAATGCGGGTGGTTTGGTTGTTGCCTAATGCGCCGTTGCTGATTTGCCCGCTCAAATGGATGTTTTTTAATGCAGGGTAATCGAAAGTTACCACCGCACCATTCTTTAAGCCCATTCTTAGCTCCAATTGAGGCAAAAGCGAGTCGGCCACCATTCCTTTTATAGATGCTTTAAAGTGCATATTTCCGGCAAGCTGTTGCAAGCCGTACTCTTTGAGCATTTCGGCTGGGGCGTATTTTATCAATTCGCTTAAATCCATATCGGAACCTTCCAGCCGAATATCAACCGAAATGGTGTCTTTTATCAGGGCGGTGCCGGTTGCATGAAGCTTGGCGCCGTCGGTAATCAGGTTCACCTTATTTAGGGTCACTTTTTCGTCGCTAAAATCGAGATTGAAATCCACCGTTGTTTCCTTCATCAGGTGGGCATTGGTGCCTTCAAAACTGCAATCGGAAAGTTGGATGCTTCCGTTGGCAGTTCCAGAATACTTATCGTTCCTTACTTTGGCATTTACTTCTAATTCAGGGATAAAAAGTTTTGCCTTCATTTTTGAGGAATCATCTATATATGTAAGGGAAATATTTTTTAATAGTAACGACTCCAAATCAAGTATCAATAGGGCCGTATCGGGTTCTACGGCTTGAGTGGTATCCATTAAAAAATCAAAATTGCCGATTCCTTTTGGGTTGATGCTGTATTTGAAGTCCGCTCCCACTATTTCAATCTTAGAAATTTCATATTCCCCTTTGATTAAAGGCCTCGTTTTAACCGAAAAAAATATTTTGTCGATACTCACCAAGGTATCGGAGGTAAAATCCGAAGGATCGGAGTTTGTGGAATCGCGGAGAGCGCCTAACCTCACTCCTTTCAGTTCGATGGTAGCCAACGGAAATCTACGGAGCAGGGTAAAGTCCACATCGTCAATCTCAACGGGGGCTTTTATGGCTTTACTAATCTGGATTAGGGCTATTTGGGCTATTTTGTTTTCAGCTAATTTTGCCACCACTATTAATATAACAATGAGCGAAAAAAGGATGATGATGAAATATTTCAATGCTTTTAGTGTCTTTTTCATAGAATATTAAGTTACAATAGTTCGGTATTTTTATAATTCACTTTTACTTGTTTTTGATTTCGTGATATTGGGTGTTTTTGTGTTTTGGTGGCGAGAAATTCATAATTGCCACAACTTAGCGAAGCGTTCTCACAGCCTATCCCGATTTTTCCTCGGAAAACAAAGTGAGTAAAATCACCATCCCGATAGCTATCGGAACCAAATTACACCAATAAGTTTACCGAACTATTGAAGTTACAACCACAAATATAAATATTATTAAATCAAAACATTAGGTGCCATATTCATATTTCTCCGATTTTTGTGCATTTTGCGAGCTTCTTCAACATCATTGAAGATAGATTTACCATACATAAACCCTTTTATAAACCGGTCAAAATTGCTATATTGCTCACTAATTTTACATTACTTATTTATTAGCCATGGAATTACAAAAAATAAATGATTTTTTCAATTGCTCCAAATTTGCTGTAGTTGGGGTTTCGAGCGATACAAAAAAAATGGGAAATGCTATTTTCCGCGAATTAAAAAAACAGTTGTATGATGTGGTACCCATTAATCCCAACACAAACGAAATTGAGGGAGTACCCTGCTGCCATTCCATTGCGGAATTACCATCAGCTATTGAGGCCCTTATTTTTACCACAAAACAGGAGATTACCCATGCGCTTGTTAAGGAGGCTATCGATAAAGGGATAAAGCAAATGTTCTTTCAACAAGGTTCCGCAAAGCAGGAAACGATTGAGTTTGCTAAAAAAAATGGGATTAATACCATTTATAACCGTTGTGTTTTTATGTTTACCAATCCGAAAGGAATGCATAAATTCCACACCATCCTTTCAAAGCTTTTTAGAACCTATCCAAACTAATTCCCAATTAATCGGGCCACCAGCACTCCGGTAAACGAAGGTTTTTGTTGGAGGTATTCGCTTAGCAGAACATCGGAAACCACCCACTTTGCCCAATGTTGATGAGGCGTGCATCAAATAAAGACGGTTGTTCTTTTTAATAGCAATCCCCGTATGCACAATATCCAACCCTTTTATTGAGGTTGCAATGGCAATAATGTCGCCATCGTGAATGGAATCCTCCACGACAGGCAAGTTCTGTTTGGTTATATATCGAAGTTTTGCTTTAGATACATCAATTTCTGATGCCATAATTTTTGCCAGCACCGCACTATCGGCCAAATGGGAATTGTTTTTTTTATTCTTTGAAAGGATATTCACTGATGGATTAAAATCAGCATCGCTAAGGCTGTCACTTATAATTGCCAAAACCCCTTTTTGCCGGTTATTGAGCAACCATTCGGTAAAATAATGAAGCCGCGAAGCATAACCATCCAACTTTCCATTTCGGTATCGCAGGGTTATAAGGTTTCGATAGAATGATTCGTTGTCAAGAGTTCCTCCTTGTATGGTTTGGGTTAACGCAACCACATTCTCAACATAGGTTACACAATCCAATCCTTGAAGGTTTATCACCAATTGCTCCTCACTGTTTTGATCGAGAGTAACCGCCACATAAGGAGTACCAACAAACCATTGAGCCACACACATTTCTATTTCCTGTGTATTTTTTATTTTTAGATTGCTGTCAATGGCTATTTGCCAAAAATTGAGAAGTTTAAGGCTATCGGCTTTTGAAAGATAAATGATAGGTGTAGGTTCATCAAACCAATTTTTCGCCTCGGTTATATGGCTGTTGCAATTGATTACCAACATAATGGCTATTATAAACAGGATTCTTTCCACGTAAGTTTGATTTACTAATTCAACACAAAAGTAACCTGATTTCTTTGATATGTTTAATCCTATTGGTTTTAATGGCTAATTCTAATTTTGAAGTGATAAGCTTATCTACCTTTTTACCAAATATTCCGAAGATCCAATTTCAGGATGACTTTCTTGTTCAATTATTAGATAAGAACAATGCGTTGGCTTGATAAAACTGAAGGCTGGCGGTGGAGTAAACCCCTCATGCAACTGTCTTATGCAACAATTAACTAATTGGTCTTGATAGCAGGGCGGATGCAACAAGAATATAAGGCATTAGCCAAAAGAAAATAATTATTTGGCTAAAGGCAATTTTGTTTTTAATTTTTATCAATCAGGCTTCGGCGTGAGTTCAGTCGAACGCTAAAGCAGGCGACTATTGAAAAATTTAGGTTCTTAATTCGCATTAATTGTAAAACTTTCAGCATTTTTGCACCTTGATTATTAAAAAACAACATGGCTATTCTTATAAAAAATCAGGAACAAATTGTTGGAATCCGGAAAAGCTCGCAACTAGCGGCTCAAACGCTTAACTACATTGCTCCTTATGTAAAAGCTGGTGTTACTACCGAATACCTCGACAATTTGATTGCCGATTATATAAAGCAACATGGAGCTATTTCTGCAACGCTGAATTACAACGGATACCCAAAGTCCTCGTGTATATCGCCCAACAATGTTATCTGCCATGGAATCCCTTCAAAAGAGACCATTATTAAAGATGGAGATATTATAAACATTGATGTAACCACTATTTTGGATGGATATTTTGGCGATACCAGCCGCATGTTTACCGTTGGTGAAATATCGAAAGAAGCCAGCAATCTGATTGAAGCCACTAAGCATTGCTTAAACCTGGGAATTAAAGAAGTTAGGCCAGAAAACAATTTTGGAAACATCGGTTTTGTTATCAGTCGATATGCCCAAGCCAAAGGATACAGTGTAGTATATGAATTTTGTGGACATGGTGTTGGAATTCATTTTCACGAAGATCCTCAAGTGGACCACATTGCCCGTCGGAATTCAGGTGCAATTATGAAACCCGGAATGATTTTCACCATTGAACCCATGATAAATGTAGGAAGAGCCAAGGTGGTGGTTGATAAAAAGGATGGTTGGACGGCACGCACAGTCGATAGCAAACTCTCAGCGCAATTTGAACATACGGTGTTGGTAACTCCGGACGGTTTTGAAGTTTTAACCGATGTTAATGGCGATTTTTAACCTTTGATGCTAAATAATCGGTTACTTGATTGTTAAAAGCTACCAAAATCTTTTGAAGAACTGGGTTTTTGGCATCAAGCAATTGTTCTTCGACTGCGTTTAATGGCAATACTCCCGGTGAGGTTCCACAAATAAATCCACCATCCATTTGCGATAAATCAGAAATATGTAAAGCTTCTTCCACTAATGTAATTCCTAGTTGCATCAAGGTTTTAATGGCATATTTTCTGGATATTCCTTTTAAAACCATACTGGCAGGTGCAGTAAAAACTAAGCTACCTTTAATAAAAAACACATTGCTCCTGCTCCCTTCGGTAATCAAACCTTCATGGTTATATAACAGTACTTCCGGAAGTTTGTAATCAGCCAAGTATTTATTGGCTTTGATGCGGGTATCGGTATTTTTGACTTTTGCATTAGGCAGAGTCCTTTCTGCTTGCAACAAACCTACTTTAATTCCTTGCTCATAATCCTCAGCATTTGGATAATGGTGAGGAATAAACCCTAACAACATCAGGCATTTATTATCCGGTAATGCAGAAATCCGTAGTTCAATGTTTCCAAAATATTTGTCGTTTTCCTTGCAAAGAGCAGCAATTTGAGTGCTTAATTCCGTCATTTGCAGGTTGCTATATTCCAAGCCCGATAAGACCAACGAATTTTTAAGCCGTTCCAAATGATCTTCAAAAAACAGAGGGATTCCGCTAATAACTTTTATAACTTCATACACCGATACTCCGATTCCCGCTCCATTTCCAACGTTTTTAGTATCAAAAAGCTCCTTATCACGGAAATAAAAATGGTCACTAAATTCCTGCTGCATAGCAATCTATTGGACAATGTTTGCAATTTGACTCGTCAATTCGTTCCAATTCTGCATTAAACGGTTCCAAGTCGGGTTTTCCTTCTTTTTAAAGTAATAGGCCCTCCATCTTGGTATGTTCTTTGCAAATATGGCATAATACTCATAACTAAAAAGACCCAATATAAAAATTGAAATGAAAGCACTTAATGCATAATAAATTGGACTTATAAATATCAGAAATACAACTAAATATGCAATATAAAATAAAGTAAAAGTTAAAATAGAAACACCAAAACGGATGGAACTTACAAACTGAGGATCTTTTATTTTTTTAGATAAAAGGACAGGGATATAAAAAGGTAAAAAGTTAAAAACAAAACCCACTAAAAACAAAGGAAGAGTTACGATTAGAAACAAGGTTCCTACTAAACTCCATAAAACCAAGAATCGGCCTTTTGCCGGTACCCATAACCTAAAATCGAGATTTTTTACGTCCTCCAGTATTTCTTTACCGGTATCAGCCATCTTTTGAAACTTATCAGATTCCAGCTCTTTGAATGCTATAATTTTATCGGCAATAAATTGGGAGTTTTTAATAATATTTGTGTGCTCGGTATCTAATCCTTTTCTATATATCAGATGCTTAATATAAATGTCTTTCAGTAATGATACATCTTCATAGTCTTTTTCATCATCAATATTCAGCATTTGGGGTATCATGCGTTCCCTGAGTTCCTGCATGAAGGCAGTCATGGCTTTTTGGGGGTTATCATTATACATTTCCTTGTATTTGTTTACCGGGAATGGTTTTCCAAAATGTACCAACAAATCGGCTCCAAATTTGATGTAATGAGAATAATCAAGACCAACAGGTACAATTTGGATACCTAGCTCAAACCCAGAGCGTTCTTCTGCCTGAAAGGCAATTCGGGCAATTCCTTTTTTTAATACCCTCAGCCGTCGTTGACCAAAATGATTGCCTTCAGGTAAAATGGCTAATCTTTTATTATCTAGCAAAACACCTACCGCTTCATCAAATGAAGCATCATTGTTCTGAAGGTTTTCCTTCCCATCACGCATCCTGAAAATTGGGATTATTTTGAAAAAACGTAAGATTTTTGCAACTACTGGTTTTTTGAAAATATCAGCTCTTGCCATGAAAACTGGCTGACTGCGCAATGTACAGAGAACAGTGAGTGCATCCATTAATGAATTTTGATGATTTATAGCCAATATCACAGGAACATTCTTGGGAACATTTTCTTTTCCAACAATGGTAACCCGGTTATAAAAAGAATACAGGAATATGTCAACATAGCTGCGTAATAACTTATGTCCTAAACTAGGTTGGTGAATTGGTTTTTTTAAGCTCATTCTTTTTATCATTTTGTAAGAGGCAATTGACCTACAAATCAATTTGTAAGCCCTTCCCGATTAATCAAAACCCTTTAGTAAGTCAAATAGTGAACACTGTTTTTTCAAAATTTGCTTTTCAAAAATAGTCTTTAAGTCCACCTTTTAAGGTAGTGAATATACCACTTTTCAAAAATGGTTTTTAATGCCATTTAATCCCAATCAAACCAGTTTGGCATACAAATCGTATTCATCGGCATCGGTTATCATTGCTTCTTTGAAACTTCCAATGGCTAACCTTTTTAGGGTAGTAATAAGCACTTCATTGTCCACTTCCGGGCTATCAAACTCGGTACGTCCGATGTAGTAGTCACCCTCACGCCTATCTATTAGCACTTTGAAGGTTTTTCCTATTTTGTTTTGGTTATGTTCTGATGAAATTTGCTGTTGAATTTCCATAATTTCCTCGGCACGCTGTTGTTTGATTTCCTCCGACACCTCATCTTTATAATTGTTCCAAGCATAAGTGTTTTCTTCATGAGAATACGTGAAAACACCCAACCGCTCAAACCGGATATCCTTTACAAACTGAACCAGTTCCTGAAAATCCTGTTCCGTTTCACCGGGATGCCCAACCATGAGCGTTGTCCTTAAATTGATGCCCGGTACCTTTTCACGGAAAGAACGAATCAAAGTATATGTTTCTTCTTTGGTCACATTGCGGCGCATGGACGAAAGCATGTGATTGCTAATGTGCTGCAAGGCAATATCCATGTATTTACAAATATTGGGGTATTTTGCCATCACTGGTAAAATATCCATTGGGAAACGTGCCGGGTAGGTATAATGGATGCGCAACCATACCAGTCCCGATATTTGGGCCAGTTGTTCCATTAAAGGAGCCAACATTTGCTTTTTGTACAAATCAATCCCATAATACGATAACTCCTGGGCAATCAAAATCAGTTCTTTCACACCACTTTTCACCAGTGAAGTTGCCTCTTCAACCAATGATTCCATGGTGCGCGAAATATGGCTTCCGGTAATATTGGGAATGGCACAAAAGGAACAACCCCGGTTGCAACCTTCCGATATTTTCAGATATGCGTAATGGCTGGGTGTGGTAATGATGCGGTTTGGCATTAATGCGGGAAAATGGCTGGCACTCATAAATTCCAGCATTTTTGGGAGTTCAAATTTTCCAAACCAGGCATCCACTTCCGGTATTTCCTTTATCAGTTCATCCTTGTACCGCTCACACAAACAACCGAATACCAAAACTTTCTTAACCAATCCATTTGCTTTAGCATGAACGAAGTTTAATATGGTTTCAATGGATTCTTCCTTTGCATCGCCAATAAAGCCGCAGGTATTTATCAATACAAAGTCCGCCTTTTCCTTTGCCGATTCATGAACCACAGAATATCCATTCTCTGCCAATTGTTTCATCATCACTTCAGAATCGACCCGATTCTTGCTGCAACCCAGTGTAAATATATTAACCGTTTTTTTCATGCACTCAACTATATTTTTTAATGGAGCAAATTCATAAAACTAAAAAGGACCCTAAGGCCCATTTGTTCTATTTAAAGAGCGAATCAACAAATTCATGTCGGTTAAATACCAACAAATCGTCCATTCCTTCGCCTACCCCAATATAGCGGACCGGTATTTTAAACTGGTCAGAAATACCGATAACAACTCCTCCTTTAGCGGTGCCGTCGAGTTTGGTTAAAGCCAATGCGGTAACCTCAGTAGCCAATGTGAATTGTTTGGACTGTTCAAAAGCGTTTTGTCCGGTGGAGCCATCCAATACTAGCAATACTTCGTGGGGAGCTTCCGGAATAATTTTCTGCATCACTTTTTTAACCTTCGAAAGTTCGTTCATCAGGTTTATTTTGTTGTGCAACCTTCCAGCAGTGTCAATCAAAACAACATCGGCATTTGCTTTTACAGCCGATTGTATAGTATCGAATGCAACAGATGCTGGATCGGCACCCATTTTTTGTTTTATTAAAGGAACATCAACCCGTTGAGCCCATATCTCCAGCTGGTCAATAGCGGCAGCACGAAAAGTATCGGCAGCTCCAATAAAAACCGATTTACCGGCTTTTTTGTATTGATAAGCCAATTTACCAATGGTGGTGGTTTTACCAACCCCGTTTACTCCAACCACCATTATAATATATGGTACTTTGTTGATAGTTTCGGGAACAACAAATTCTGTAGCATCTATGGAATTGTTTTCTTGCAAAAGCTCCGCAATCTCTTCTTTAAGGATGGCATTCAGTTCATTGGTGCCAATATATTTTTCTTTTACAATCCGCTTTTGAATACGCTCAATAATCTTCAACGTGGTTTCAACGCCTACATCTGAGGTTATCAGAACTTCCTCCAGGTTATCAAGTACTTCATCGTCAACAGTTGATTTGCCAACTACCACCCTCGAAAGTTTTTTGAAAACACTTTCTTTGGTTTTTTCCAATCCCTTGTCGAGATTATCTTTTTTTGTGCGAGAAAAAAATCCCATAGTTGAATTGTATTAATGCAAATGGTAAGTTCGTAAAAAAGACTGTTTAACAAAAAAAGCTCTCCTCGCGGACGAAGAAAGCTTTTTTGTATTACTCAATCAATATTTTATTTACTGAAAAAATCTTTTACGTGCTCTGAGTTTACAATTTCTTCCTTGAATTGATAAGCACCGGTTTTAGGCGATTTAACCATTTTGATAACTTTTGCATAAGTTTTGGCTTCACCTGATTTTAACGTTGCAACTACCTTCTTTGCCATGTTCTAATCTATTTAATTTCTTTATGTACAGTTACTTTTTTAAGAATTGGGTTATACTTGCGCATTTCCATTCTTTCTGGGGTATTTTTTTTGTTCTTTTTAGTAATATACCTTGAAGTACCCGGTCTTCCGCTGGCTTTATGTTCAGTACATTCCAAAATCACTTGAACCCTATTACCTTTTGCCTTTTTAGCCATTTTAATACTATTTAATACTGATTAATAAACCCTTTGGCTTTTGCCTGTTTCAACACGTTGTTCAAACCGTTTTTATTGATATTACGGATACCTGCAGCAGATACCTTGATAACAATCCAACGATCTTCTTCAGGGAGATAAAACTTTTTATTGAATAAGTTCGGATAGAACCTTCTTTTAGTTTTCTTGTTTGAGTGGCTTACGTTGTTGCCCACCATCATTTTTTTTCCTGTAACTTGACAAATCTTTTACATCACTATATCATTTAAAATTCTTTTTACATCTCAAAAATCGGAATGCAAAATACGTGATTTTAATTCAATTAATCAAACAAATAAACCTTTTTTGTTAAAAAAAAATCACTTTTTTTCGTTTGCTCTGTATTTTACACACCACAACGCAAATACATATCCTATTAAAATATTGATTATCAATTAGTAATTGTTTCATCATTGAGTACCTGCCTTAGCATATTTAATGCTGCAATAGTGGTACGGGTGATGTTAATTTTTCGTTCTTTTCCAAATTTGAATTGTTTCGACACAACTTTTTTGGGCGTAGCCACTCCAATCCAAACAGTACCAACCGGTTTTTCAGGAGTTCCTCCGTCGCGACCGGCAATACCCGTTGTGGCTATAGCATAGTCGGATTTTAACACCAGCTTTGCTCCTGCCGCCATTTGTTCCACCACCTGCTGACTGACTGCACCATAAGCATGAATGGAATCAGTTGAAACCCCAAGTAACTTTTCCTTAACTTCGTTGGAATAAGCTACAATTCCCCCTTTAAAATAAGCCGATGCTCCGGACACGGAAGTTATAGTTGCAGCCAAGGTTCCACCAGTACAACTTTCAGCACAACTAATGGTTTTAAACCTAGTTTTTAATAAGTTACCTACTATAATTTCAAGTAATTCTTCAGTGTCTGAAAATATATTATTTGGAATTAACGGTTTCAGTTTTTCAATTTGTTCATCAACTAAAAGTTCGGCAACTTCTTTCCTCTCTGCAACATATCCCAACCGTAGTTTTACAATTCCCGGTGATGGCAAATACGCCAGTTTCATCCCTTGTGGAAGTTGGTTTTCCCATTCTTCAATAATCAGTGCCAACTGTGATTCCCCCAGTCCGGTAACCATAACTGTTTGGTAATGAATGTATGGTAAGGCAAAAGTTGTTTTGAGTTTGGGAATGACCTCCTGCTGCATTAATCCTTTCATTTCAAAAGGTACACCAGGCAAACTCACCAATACAGTGCCGTTTTTCTCAAACCACATTCCTGGTGCAGTTCCCTGTTTGTTCCTCAGCAAATAAGCCCCATCGGGAAATAATGCCTGATCGCGGTTTAACGGGTTCATTAATCCTCCCCGTTGTTTAATAAATGCCTCCACATCTTCAAAAACCAACGGGTTGAATTTTAATGGGGTTCCAAATAATTTGCTTAAGGTGGTTTTGGTAATATCGTCTTTGGTTGGACCTAACCCTCCGGTAAGTATTACTAATTTTGATTGCCTTAAAGCATTATTTACGGATTCAACAATTGCTTCTTCCGCATCGGAAATTGAGGTCATTATTTGAACGCTAAAACCCATTTTGGTCAATTCAACGGCTATCCAAGCTGAATTGGTATCTGTAATCTGGCCAATCAAGATTTCATCGCCTATGGTAATTATTTGTGCTGGTATCATGCTAAAAATTTAATATGCATTATCCATCCAGCTTTGGTTTTTATCGTATTTCAGATCTTGCAATATGGATGATTTAGCACCAATGGAAAAACTGTAGCTTTGCCTTTCGCCAAAGGGAACCATGCTTAAGGTTGCTAACCAGCAATGCAAATCGCGGGAAAGGTTAATACTGGTAAACGAAAATTGATTTGCATTAAAATCCCAACCCGATTGAACTCCAATTTTCCATTTTGGAGTTAAGCTAAGATCGCCTGAAAAGCTCAAGGTTTGTATAATTTCAGATACAAATCCGGGCTTTTGATAACCAAATGAATAATCAAACCGCAAATTCCAAGGTATTTTAAAGTAATCGTATTCATAATAATCATGATTGTGGGTAATACCCGTAACGCCCGTATTGGGTGGGTTTTCTCCTTCGGGTAAATTGTTCTTGTCTTTATTTTCGCTTTTACCAAATAGGTTTTCCGAATTGAATGAAATACCGGTTGAAGCTCTTACACTTGTAATACGCATCAGTTGACCGGGGTATTGTTTAAATTGAAATACATTGATTGGTTTGCCTGTGGAATCGTCCAATGCATAAAAGTTACCTGTGGATGAAACATTTATTGAAAGTAATTTAAAAAGAGTAGTACGGGCTGAAATACTAATTGGAGCCCAGTTAAACTCATCAGCCAACATATTATACGATGTGGAAAAGCTCAATGATTCTAAAAGCTTTATTTTTGCTTCATTGGTAACGGTATCTTTTTTATTGGCTACTTTCATTTCTAAATTATTATTCAACGAAAAGTTAATTAAGCCTGATTTTCCAGCCCCGGGTACTCCATAAATACCATCTTTGTAAGGAGAATAATAAACCACTTTATTCGTATCCTTATTTGTAGGATCGGGAAGGTAATATTGCCATTTGGCTTCTTGAAAGTCGGGGCGATAACTTAGTGATACTGAAGGGGTAACTACATGCCGTATGGCTTTAATACGTTCACTTTTAAATTGATACATGCCATACATTATGGTACCCAAACTTAATCCATAAGAATAATCATATACATTATAAAAACCATTTTGTTTGTTGTACATAATGGTATCTTCCAACTTTCCGTTATTAATATACAAGGCTGATGATTTGAATGTTCGCTCAAAATACATACGGTCGGTAAAATTGAAACTGGGAGAAAGATTAAAATACTTTAAAACCTTTACTGAAGTGCTTAATGGAATTGAATGCTGGATTCCGTTTTTAAAAAGTTCTTTTGCTGCAGGGGTATAAATAATTGAATCGGGTGCTGAAATAGAGTTTTTCATGTTTCCGGCATAAGTAATCCCTACATTTTCGTACCATCGGGTTTTGCCAACGGCTACTTTCCTGCGGAACGGGAAAATCCGGTTCATATTAAAGGTCATTTGCGGTAAAGAACTGAAACTTACAATTTTAGTTTGAGTATTTTGCGAATGGGCCAGATTCATTGACATGCTAAAAGGAGTATTGGCAAAGGTTTTTCGAAACGAAATACTTGAACTGGTTGTATTTGAAAGATAATCATTTGCATTGGTTGCATTGTATTTATTATTATCCATAGAACTAAAATTCACATTGGCACTGAAGTTGCTATTTGGCATTGCCTTTGGATCTTGTGTGTGGGACCATTGAATGCTGTATTGATTCGATTCTGAATAATTGGTCAATTCTGGTTCACCTTCTACAACTTTTGAATATGCCAAATTAAAATTCCCGCTAAACTTGTAACGTAAAATATACTTGCTTTGTGCACTTACTTGCCATGATCCTTTAGTATAGACATCTCCTTTAAGCGACAAATCAAAATGATCGCTAAAGGCAAAATAGTATCCACCATCCCGTAAAAAAAATCCCCTGCTGTTTTCCTCCCCAAATTTAGGAATAAGAAAACCAGATGCTTTTTCTTTTGAAGTTGGAAAAAAACCAAATGGTATCATTATAGGATATAGTGGAATATCCTCAATTACCAAATATGAAAAACTTGCTACAATGGCTTTTCCGGGAATAACCTTTCCTTTTGAAAGCCATAAATAAAAATGGGGTTCTTCCAATTCGCAGGTGGAGTATTTACCATGCAATAAGCTAATTTGGTCATTGGGTTCCTTTTTGGTCTGCTCACTATGCAAATACCCATCTTCCTGTTCGGTATAAAGTCCTTTTATGAATCCTTTTTCAGTTTTAACATTGTAGGTAATTGTTTTTGCCTTCATGGTTTCATCGCCTTGAGTAAACTCAGGCTGTCCGGCAATAACACCACTACTATCAATAACACCTTCAGCATACATGATGTTCTGCTCCATGTCAACTTCAATGTAAGCAGCCTTGAGCACAATATCTTCATAATTTATCTCGGCCTCGCCAAAAAGGAATACTTTTTGACCATCAATGGAATAAATAGTGGAATCCTTAGCTGTATAGGTTACTTTCTCCTTAAATTCATTGAAACTTCGCGTTTTTGCTGGAGTAGTTATGGAATCATCACTGTAATTTAATTGATTCAAAACAGTCCCCGAATCTTGAAATGCCGTATCATTAATCAATTGCTGTGAGTTAATTTGAATTGAATCCGACATCAACGTCTTTACTTCTGAATCAATATTAACATTTTCAAATTCAGTAAGTTGGGAATAAGCTGTTGAATTATAAATTAAATAAAAAATGAATCCCGGAATAAGGCTTTTAGTTTTCAAATCAGATATAATATACTATTTTTGTAAAATATGTTTAACTTAACAAACATGCGTCAAAACTAATGAATTTTTAAAGGTTTACAGAGTTATGATTGGAAAAATTCTTTTAGTTATCTTGGTTATAATGGGCAATTTTTCTGTTTTAGGGTATAGTTCCGATAACCCTAAAAAGAAAAGGATATTGGTTCTTGATGCGGGTCACGGAGGAAAAGATTCGGGAGCCACCGGGCAAAAAGCAAAAGAAATAGACATTGTTCTAGCCATAACACTTAAAGTTGGAAACTATGTTGAGCAAAACTTACCCGATGTGCAGGTAATTTATACCCGTAAAACCGACGTTTTTCCACCACTCGATAAACGGGCAGAAATTGCAAACAAGAATAATGCCGATCTTTTCATTTCAATACATGCCAATTCAAATAAAAGCAACAAACCCATCGGAACTGAAACTTATGCCATGGGTTTGAGCAAGACACAGGGGAACTTTGAAGTAGCCCAAAAAGAAAATTCAGTTATCCTCCTTGAAGAAGATTACCATACCAGATATGAGGGATTTGATCCAAATTCTTCAGAATCCTACATCATATTTTCAATGATGCAAAACACCTATCTGGACAAAAGTTTAACCATGGCTTCGTATGTTCAGGACGAGTTTAGGGAAAAAGCAAAGCGTATCGACCGGGGAGTAAAGCAAGCCGGTTTTTTGGTTCTTTGGAATACTTCCATGCCCAGCATTTTAGTTGAAGTTGGTTTTGTATCACATCCTAAAGAAGAGGAATTTTTGCTAAGCGAAACCGGGCAAGATTACCTTGCCTCCTCTATTTACCGGGCTATTAAAAAATACTTTATGTATTTTGACATGGAAGAATTGGAATTGGCTCCTTCGGATGAACTCCGCAATAAATTAACTGACAATCCGAATGATTCAAATATTAATACACCTGATAAATCAAACACAGTTATTATTAGTGATGTAGTGTTCCGGGTGCAAATAACCTCATCAACTAAAAAGCTTGAATTCGATCACCCAATTTTTATTGGTTATTCGGATATATATGAGTACAAAGAAAACAATATGTACAAATATACCATTGGGCAATCGGCTAAGTATGAAGAAATTAAAACTGAGCTTCAAAAAATAAAAGTAAAATTTCCGGGAGCGTTTATCGTTGCATTTAAAAATAATAATAGAATAGATTTAAAACAAGTTATTGACCAATAAAGCATTTATATGAAGCGGATAGCATATTTTAAAATAGGACTTGTGTCCATATTCTCCCTTGTTGCACTTTTATGGGGGCTTAACTTTCTGAAAGGTAAAGGCACATTTAATACCGATGACTTGTATTATGTAGTGTATGAGCGAATTGACGGTTTAGCGGTTACCAATCCGGTGCTTATAAATGGGTTCAAAGTAGGTCAAGTGCGCGATATTCATTTTATGCCCGACAATTCCAGCCATTTGGTAGTTGAGATTGCTATTAAGAAAGAATACCGCTTTCATAAAACAACCGTTGCACGGATTTTTAGCAGTGATTTGATGGGAACAAAAGCCATTGAATTGAAAGTGGGGCAAGAAACAGATTGGCAAGTTTCAGGTGACACCTTAATTCCTGATTTTGAAGGAACTTTGCAGGAAATGGTAAGTGTTCAAATGTTACCGCTTAAAAATAAGGCCGAAAGCTTAATGAAAGAGATGGAAGATGTGATTGAAATAGTAAAGGTTATTTTTGATGAACAGACCCGTGAAGATATTTCAGATAGTTTTAAAAATATTAAGGCAACGTTTTCCAATCTAGAGCGATCCACTTCAAATTTAGATACCATTGTAGATGGAGGAAAAGTTCGTTTCGTAAATATATTAAGGAATGTTGAATCAATTACTGAAAATCTCAAGAATAACAATAAAGTTCTTACGTTGGCAATTGCAAATATGGCCAGTATCAGCGATTCACTGGCAAAATCAGATATAAAACAAGTGGTTAATCAAGCCTATTCCGTATTATCGCAATTGGATGAGATTACCCGTAAGATAAATAATTCAGAAGGAACCATGGGATTGTTAATTAATAACGATACATTGTTCCACAATTTAGAAAATGCCACCTATAATTTAAACCGGTTGCTTGAAGATCTTAGATTGAACCCTAAAAGATATGTTCAGTTTTCAGCTTTTAATTTAGGAAAAACTGTTTATGTGGAGCAGGGACAGGAAGAAAAGCAAGTAACAAAGGATATAATTATTTACAAAATACAAATTAAAAGCTCGAATTCGCCCATAATATTGACACCTGAAAATTTCAATGGATATAAAAATGTTGAGGAAGCAATTATTGGAGGAACATACATTTATTTAATCGGAAAAAAGAAGAATTTGGAAAATGCCCGCTCTTTTCTTAAAGAGGTAAAAAACGATTTTCCTGATGCTTTTATCGTTGAATTTTTGGAAGGTAGTTATGTTCCAGTTCATTAACCCTCTACTTAACAAAACTTATATATTTTAATTAAATTAATATTTCATTTTTATTACATTATTAATCAGTCCTTTAACGAATAAGTAAAGTTAATATGCTGATTTTCAATTAATTATTTTTTTTTATTTTTTTTATTTTTTTAAAGGATTGATAAAGAAAACCATACCTACTTTTTGAAAAAGTCAATAGAAAATATATTTTTTTTTTACTTTTTTTTTCACAAAATTGCTTCACGATTTAGGGGAATCAAAATATTATTAATAATTAACCAATGAATAAAGATTACCAGCAAGTATGGAGTAATTGCTTACGCATTATTAAGGATAATGTGCCAGCCATAAGTTTTAGAACATGGTTTGAGCCAATTGTTCCCATTAGGGTTGATAAAAATATTCTTACCATTCAAGTACCGAGTCCATTTTTTTACGAGTACCTTGAAGAACAGTATATTGATATACTTAGAAAAACCTTACGGACAGAATTAGGTATTGATGCCAAATTGGAATACAGTGTTATTATGGAAAACAATGTTTATTCAAATGCAGCACCCTATACCGTAAAATTGCCAACTAATGATAAGAGGGAGTTAAGTAACAGACCCCTTTCAATGCCAATTGATGATCAAAAAACTATAAAAAACCCCTTCATTATACCAGGCATACAAAAGCTTCATGTTGATCCCCAATTAAACTCCATCAATAATTTCAATAATTTTGTTGAAGGTGAATGTAATAGACTTGCTCGTTCAGCAGGGTTTGCAGTAGCCAACAATCCAGGTAAAACAGCTTTTAATCCCTTGTTTCTTTATGGCGCCTCTGGACTTGGAAAATCACACTTAGCACAGGCCATTGGTATTGAAGTGAAAGAAAGGTTTTCCGAAAAAGTGGTTCTTTATGTAAATGGCAATAAGTTTCATACTCAATTTGTTGAAGCAATTTTAAATAATAACCGAAATGATTTTGTTCATTTTTATCAAATGATTGATTTGCTCATTATTGATGATGTTCATGAATTTGCAGGTAAAGAAAAAACACAGGATATTTTCTTTCATATATTCAACCATTTACACCAAAATAGCAAGCAACTTATTCTAACTTCCGACAAATCGCCTGTTGATTTGCAAGGTATGGAGCAGCGGTTACTTTCAAGGTTTAAATGGGGCTTATCAGCCGATTTGCAAGTGCCTGACTATGAAACAAGAATAGCCATTTTAAAGCAAAAAATTTATAACGATGGCATAGAATTATCAAATGAAGTTGTTGATTATCTGGCCTCACATATATCAACTAATATAAGGGAGCTTGAAGGAGCATTAATTTCACTTTTAGCCCAATCAACGCTAAATAGAAAAAAGATAACCCTCGATTTAGCACGAAAAATGATTGATAGGCTGGTTAAAAATACAAAAAGGGAATTATCCATTGATTACATTCAAAAAGCAGTTTGCGACTATTTTAATATGCCTCACGATATAATTAATTCAAAAACCAGAAAACGGGAAATTGTTCAGGCTAGACAAATTGCTATGTATTTTGCAAAGAATCTTACTAAATCATCGTTAGCAACTATAGGTTCACAAATTGGTGGAAAAGATCATGCAACCGTACTACATGCCTGTAAAACTGTTAACAATTTAATTGATACGGATAAAAGATTCCGAGGGTATATTGATGAAATTGAAAAAAAGCTTAAAATTTAATTAAACAATATTCCTTTCAAAAAGGCTGACTCAAATTTTGGGCAGCCTTTTTTGTTAAAAAACCTTTTTTTTTAAACCGTTGATTTTCCTATTTTTGTAGTTCATAGCTGTAATAACATAACTCAATGAAATTATTTTCCGCAGTTCTATTCTATCTATTAATGGTTATTCAAGCCATTGGACAGAATCAACCCGTTGAAGTTAAGCGTTCAAACAATAAAGTGAGTTTGGGGGGTACTCCCTATTACATTCACATTGTGCGCAATGGAGAATCGTTATTTGCAATAAGCCAGGCATATAATGTTTCAATTGATACTATCCGTAAGGATAACCTTCACCTTACCGATGCAATAAAGGTAAATCAATATGTAAAAATAAGGGTACAAAATGTAGCTACGACCAATGATGATGCACAAAGAACATCGCACTATATATACCATACTGTTGAAAAAGGTGATACCCCTTATAATTTAGCTATTAAATATGGAATAACCATATACCAAATCTATTCGGATAATCCATCGGCAAAATTGGGCATTCGATTGGGTGAATCATTGAAAATACCAGCGGTACCAAATGAGAAAGTACCCTTAATTAATGAGCTACCTATTAGTTCATCATCCCAAGATTCGAGCTTTATTATACATAAAGTTGAAAAAAAACAGACACTTACTGAAATTGCCGCAATTTACCAAACCAGTGAGAATGCTATTATTTCTGCCAATGGAATTTTAAAAGAAAACCCACTGCAAACAGGCCAGACAATTAAAATAAAAGTTCCCGATGATTTTAATAAAAACGAGGAAGAATTTATTTATCATAAAGTAAAAAAATCGGAAACAATTTATGGACTTGAGAAAAAGTATAACATTAAAGAAAGAAATCTTTATAAATTAAACCCTTCCCTTTCCGAAAGAATGCTTCAAGATGGCGAATTGATAAAACTACCCAGGAACGAATATACGGATACTTTAGCAGTGGCATCAAATCTTCAACAGGATTCAAAGAAAGAGCTAAAACGGGACCAATATTCACCCTTTAAGGACTCTATGTTGTATGTTCCTTGCCCAAATCCGGGAATTGACAAAAAAACAACATATAAAATTGCCTTATTTCTACCTTTCTACTTCAATATCAACGATACCTTAGGAAAGTATCAAGAAATCATTACAAGAGATGCTCAAGGAAATGAGACCGCAACATTGGTTCCGAGGAACGGTAAAATAGAGGATAGAATATATCCGAACCACACTACCTATATAGAATTTTACCAAGGGACATTACTGGCGCTTTATGACTTAAAAAAAATGGGGATTAATTTAGAAGTGAAGGTTATTGATACCCGGAACGATAGCGCATATGCGGTTGAAATGTTGAAGAAGGAAAAACTGGATGATTGCAATTTGTTTATTGGACCTGTTTTACATAAAATTATTTCGGTAGTTAGCGATTACGCACGGGATCATCATATTAATGTTGTGTCACCCCTATCAGTTAAAGTTCCCAGCGATTTTATTGATCACAATCCGTATGCTTTTCAGGTTACCCCCCCTTTTGACGTACAAATGCAGTATACTGCTGATTTTCTGAATGAACAGGATACTAAGAATTTTATTGTCATCCACGATGGCAATAATGAAGATCAGGAATATATAGCACAATTCAAGAAACAGTTATTTTCCCAAATGAATAAAGATAACTTTGGCCAAATAAAATACAACGAGGTTTATTATTACGATGCTCAAGACAGCATTTTAAAAGATGTTTTCACTTCAGGAATTAAAAATATTGTAATTATACCTTCCGATAATCAAGCATTTGTTACTGATGTAATTGGAAAACTTAATGGTTATTCATATGAATATGATATTACCCTTTTTGGACAGCCGCGATGGTTGCGGTTTGATAATATTGAATTGGAACACTTTTACAATACCAATACACATATTTTCTCAAATTCATACATTGATTATAATAAACCATCGGTGATTGATTTTGTAGAAAAGTACAGAAATCATTTTAAAGGAGAACCAGACAAGTACTCTTTTCAAGGGTATGATATAACCAAATATTTTTGCATAGCTTTGAATACCTACGGAAACAACTTTAGGAAGTGCCAACATAGCTTGAACATTGATTTATTGCAAACTAAGTTGCATTTAGTACCCGTTGGTGATCATGGTGGTTACCAAAATACAGCCATCTATATGTTAGAATTCACTAAAGAATTTCAACTTATAAAAACGGGAACCTATCCAAATTGATGGTTGCTATTTTGAAATTTATTAGGAATTAATTTTACTTCCCGTATAATTTGAAGAGTATTAAACCAAACACTTGTTATATTTGACCTAAAAATTAATCTGCTTGTAATGTAGTTTTTCAGCAAGGAATTAAAACTAACTCTTCCAATCGATTAATTCGATTAAAAAAAGATATCTTATAGCTTAGGAACCGATAGATTATCCAATTAGGGTAACCTTAAAAACTAACCTTGAAAACCAGCACATCGGTTTTTTCGCCCAAAGCGGTAACGCTTACGCCAAGGAAATTTCCGCCCAGAGGTGTCATGCCATTCAATGAAAGACCATTGGGTAACGAGAATTCTTTGTTTCCGGCTACTTTTCCGGTATTATCAATTTTGGTCAGTATTACTTTGCCGTCCAATGTAGTTCCGCCGCACACAACGCTTAAATCAGCCAAGGGAATGATTCTTTTAATGCCGGTGAGTTGTTTTCGTTCAAAAATGGTTTCCCAGGCTTTATTTCCTAATGCGTCGAACGCTATGGCAAAGCCATTTTCATTCTGAATGCCTGAAAATACCACTTGTCCCATGTTGTTAAACCCTACGGCAGTAGCTATCTGGTTTTCAGCCAACGATTTGTCCCAAAGCAGGTAGCCATTTTCGTCGATGGCAAAAATCCAGTTCCCTGCGGCAATAAAGGCTACATTATCGGGTTGAATTGCCACTCCATAAACCATGGCTCCTTTTGAATAGCTCCGCTCCCATAGTTTTTTGCCTCCAATACCAACCTTGGTCAAAAAATTCTTCTGCATGGTATCAGCCGGATTGATTGTATATCCGCCCAATAAAGTCCGACCATCGGCATAAACTCCAAAATCCATTATTTCGGAACATTCCAGAATCCGGTTGTACACGTTTTTTCCTTGGCTGTCGAGTTTAAAAATCCAACCTTTGCCGGGAATGCTGTCAATAATGGCATTGGTAATACCGGCTACATATATTTCGTTTTGGGCCGATATAATCACCCGATTCACTTGGTCGTCGAATTCGTTGCCCAACATTTTATTCCAATTCATTTTGCCTTCGGTATTCAGCCCAATAAGCCAAGAATCAACCATTTCGCCTTTCGACTTGGGGGTGTTGGCCACCAACACAATTTCGCCGGTTGAACGCAATCCAAGGTCGCCACCATAATCGTTCAATTGCTGGTTATCGAACCCTTTCATAAACTTGTAGTTATCCATGGGAAAATTAGAACCCAACGATTCGCCTAAGGCGCTAGCCTTGAGGTTGAAAATATCGATATACATATCGCCTTCGGGGTAAAGGGCCACAAACTGGTTGTAGGCATCCATACTGTTGATGCTTTTGGCTCTTTCGAACAGCAATTGCCGCTTCAGTATTTTGGCATCTGGCATTTTTGACGAATTGGGATATTCCGTCATATAATTGTCCAGAATTTGTATATCCCTGGTTTTAGCTGCTACATCGTAAGCCATTACTCCCATCCGCTTTTTAACATCTTCCACCTGAAAGGAGTTGGGATAATTTTTGGCATATTCGCTCAAAGCATCCAAGGTGTTTTTTCCGATGGCTATTTTGTAGGCCACCTGGTTACGCTGTTCTTGTGCAATTTTTACTTGAGCAGCATCGGGATATTTGCTTAAAAAGGCATTATAAGCTTCAATGGTACCGGCATCTTCAGCCTTTCGGAATTCGATATAATTTCGGATGTGGGTTACATTTTCCACATACTTCGAATCGGAAAAAACAGATAAAAACTTGTTGGCATATTCCAAATTGTTCTCTTCACGGACAAATTTTATCAGTTTCTCTTCTACCAATTTTTGTTCCAATTCCATGTTTTTTTCAATGGGTTTGCCCCTCCGGTTTTTGTTTTGCTTAAAAAAATATTCATTCATCACCAACTTATCATCATCGGTTAACAGGGAAATATTGGTTTCTGCCAGTTTAAAATACTTCCATGCTTCAAAAAAGTCGTGTTTTGAATAGGCATCGAATGAATATGCCACTGAAAGCCCAAACTGGGCCATGGCATCGTTTTCGTTTTTACTCAGTACTTTCAGGAAATCGGCAATGGCATCGCCCATTTCTTTATCAATAGTAGCCTGATCCTTGGCATCCATGCCACTAAAAACCGCATTGCTCATAACTTTCGAAGCTTTTTGAGCCGATACCGCTGTTGCCAGTACCAAAATAAACAGTGATATATATATTGTTCTCATAATAGGTTTGCTAAAGGATTATTTTTTTAATACTAAAAATTCCACCCGGCGGTTTACGGCCTTTCCTTCCGGGGTCTGGTTGGTATCAATGGGTTTGCGTTTGCCATAACCCGCAGCTTGCAACTTGGTGGCTGGAATCCCTTTGGAAACCAGATAATCAATAACCGATTGAGCCCGGCTTTTACTCAGTTTGTCATTCGTTTCATCGGAGCCATCGTTATCGGTGTGGCCGCTGATTTCTATCAGGCTTACGGTTCCTTCGTTCAAAAAGGCAGCTATTTTGTCCAATTCAGTAAAAGATGTCGGCAATAAGGTACTTTTTCCCGTTTCAAAGAAAATATTATTCAATATTAAGGCTGAACCTACCTCAATGTTCCGCAGTCCATCGGTAAAAGGATCTTCCGGAATGGCCGGTTCCACAAATTTAATGGTTCCCTGTGAGTGGCAATTGTTTTGGTCGTTTACTTCGTAGGTATAAATACCGGCTGGCAGGTTTTTCAATACCTGTACATCTTTAGCGCCGTTACTCCAGGTAATATTATAGGGAGGCGAGCCACCGGATATCCCTAAACGGATGGTTCCGTCGTTAATGAGTTTATCCATTTGTCCGGTTACGGGATCGAGCCCGCCTGTGTAGGATGAATCGATAACTACGGTTTCCATTCCTTTGGGTACACAGGCACAAACGTTGCAATCAATCAATGGGCGGATTTCGAAATCATCGAAAAAGTAATAGGCATAGGCTTTGCCTTTTTTGTTTTTGGTTTCTTTGCCGGTAACTACATAATTGGTGTTTTCGTAGTTATTGAAATTTCCGATGTTAAAAAAGCTTTCGCCACCTTGGGCAGTATAAATCTGGCAGAACTCTTTCCACTCCTCTGTATTGTCAAGGAATAAGCCTTGCGGATTATTCAATTGGCCTTTATAACTCAAATAAGTGGTATTGTCGTTGGCAATTTTTTCATTTACAAAATAAACGTTCAGCTGGTCAACGGCAAACTTTGACCCCGAAGCCAATTTATACCAGAATGAAACACAATATTTCTGATCTTCCTGCATGGGGGTTTTCAGGGATCCTTGAATGTACTCCCTAAAATCGCGGTCGCTGCCGCTTAATATGGCACCCATATACCCTTTTCCCGATTTTGGCTGGCTGAAGCCGGCAAAATTATCGGGAACCTTTACTTCGCCGGTGCTACAGGCATTAAAGTAGTCGGGTGTGGTAAACGACGGATAGGTCCAATAAGGAATCAACCGATGGGTTTTATCCATAAAGGTGTATCCGGTTGGACAGGTTTCGTACTCTTCAAAACTGGGGTTTTGAACCATATTCTCAACTTGTGTCTGCGCAAAGGAGAGGTTGCAAAACCCAAAAAAAATGACAACTAATAAAGGGAGCTTCTTCATGGTGAAGGATTGTTTTCGATTAATCGGATAAATTTAATATTTTCTGTTGAATTACTCGTTTCATAATGTAGTAGATTGTGAGATTTTGAGAAATGAGATTTGAGATAAAATACATCTTGTTAAAGATTAGTTAATTATACAATTAAATCCTTTTTTAGAATTGTAATATTGAATTTTCATTTTCGGCGCATGGATTCCGCATATTTTCAATTAGAACGATAGTGCTTGCGCCGATTTTATATTGCAAATTCATATACCCCGGCTTGAAAGCCGGGGCTATTCATATTAAATCCCCTTCGGGATTTTTTAAAAAGCGAATTTCCTGTGCAACGCACCGGGAATGAAAATGACAAGCAAATATCGGCGCAAGCAATAATATTAATGATGACTAGCCCCTGTTTATGCGACGAAAGCGCAAAATTTTAAAAAAAATTGCCTAGATGAAGGCTATTGAATAATAAAGGTCATTGTAAACACTGGCCTACAGATTTTGGCATGGAAACATTTTTAAACAATGGTTGTTCCATTACAAAAAATCTGACAATGAAAACCTTACTATTGCTTATGTTGGTTGTAAATACAGTTGGTTTGAAAACTATATATGCACAAAAAATGGAATTAAATAAATTAACCAAAGAAGAAGAACGGGTCATCATTCAAAAAGGGACTGAAATGCCATTTACCGGCGAATATTGCGATAGCAGCGGTAAAGGGGTTTATGTTTGCCGTCAATGCAATACCCCTTTGTACCGTTCATCGGATAAGTTTGATAGCCACTGCGGTTGGCCCAGTTTCGATGATGAAATCAAAGGGGCAGTTACGCGTGTGCCGGATGCCGATGGACGAAGAGTGGAGATTATTTGCACCCAATGCAAAGGTCATTTGGGGCATGTATTTCTTGGAGAACATTATACCTCAAAAAATACCCGCCATTGTGTAAACTCCATCTCGCTTAAGTTTGTGACAGATACAATCATAATAAAATAATTCAATTTTATTTTTATCAATAATAAATGAAATAATTGTTTAAATATCCCATCAAGAGATGAATTTCCAACTCTCGGATTGTTATAAGGTTTGTTACTTTTTTATCATGAAAGTTCAACGATTCCACAGTTTGTCCTTATTTTTCATCGGGAACCTTTGGGAGAAAAAAAAGTCTTATATTTTAGAAATTGTTTTCTTTCCACTAATAATATGGAGTAATCCAAATATTATTAAAGGATTTAATTAGTTAAAAACTATATGTAAAAATATTATCAAATCATATTCATTTTGAATATCCTATAATTTTTTAATATGTTTTTGTTGAAATTTATTGCAAATTAAAATTAAACCATTACTTTTGCTTTCGATTTAAAACAACGATAACGATGCAAAACTTACACCACCTTCATCATACTAATTACGCCAAACAAGCGCAGAACTGATGATGCCGTAAGTATTTTTATGATACGAAACAAGAAGGCTCGCAGGAATGCGGGTCTTTTTTTTTATAATTAACTATAAATTCCGCAAAAGCGGTAAAAACTAAAACAAGAAATGGAAACAATTTTACGGATTGCCGTTCAAAAAAGCGGTAGGCTAAGCGAAAAAACACAGGAACTGCTGAAACAATGCGGCCTCGATTTCAACTCAGGAACTAGCCAGCTTAAAATCAAAGCCAATAATTTCCCTTTGGAAGTACTCTTTTTGCGCGACGACGATATTCCCGGCTATGTAGCCTCTGGCGTGGCCGATATTGGCATTGTGGGCGAAAATGGCGTTGACGAAAAACTGGTAACGGTGGATACCATCCATAAGCTGGGTTTTGCCAAATGCCGTGTCTCCATTGCCATTCCCCGGCGATTTTAATATACCGGTGCCGAATATTTGGAGGGAAAACGCATTGCCACATCGTACCCAAACATTTTAAAACGGTTTTTAAAGGAAAAAGGGGTAAATGCCGAGGTTAGCGAAATAAGCGGTTCTGTGGAAATTGCCCCAGCTATTGGACTGGCCGATGCCATCTGCGATATTGTCAGCACAGGAAGTACTTTGTTGGCTAATGGATTGAAAGAGGTTGAGACCTTTTACAAATCGGAAGCCGTGTTGATTGCCACACCAGGCATGAACGGTGAAAAAAAACCGTTGCTCGATAAACTGGTTTTCCGGATTAAAGCCGTCCAGAAAGCTAAAAAGAATAAATACATCATCCTGAATGCGCCAAACCATAAAGTTGACGAAATTGCCCGTATTTTACCGGGGATGAAAAGCCCAACCATCACTCCATTGGCTATTGAGGGCTGGAGCGCCTTGTATTCGGTAGTAGCCGAAGACGATTTTTGGGAAATATGCGAAAAACTGCACGAAGCCGGTGCAGAAGGCATTCTGGTGGTACCTATTGAGAAGATGATTTATTGATTATGAAAACCTATATCAATCCACCCAAAGAAAGCTGGAATGAGCTATTAAGCCGTCCGGCAATCAGTTCCAAAGAATTGGTTCCCGCTGTTACTGAAATAATGGAAACGGTGAAAAGCCAGGGTGATAAGGCGCTGAGAGCCTATGCCCAAAAATTTGATGGATTTTCGTCTGAAAAGTTAGAGGTCACTGATCTGGAGTTTAACCAAGCTTTTGAAAGCATTGATGGTGATTTGAAGTTGGCTTTGCAACAAGCGGCTGCCAATATTGAGCGGTTTCACATGGATCAGCTTCCCAAAGTGGTACGTACCGAAACCATGCCGGGGGTAAATTGCTGGCAAAAAGGTGTACCTATCAATAAAATTGGATTGTACATTCCGGGCGGAACAGCACCTTTGTTTTCAACGGTTTTAATGTTGGCCATTCCGGCACAGATTGCCCAATGCCCCGATATTTTGATTTGCACACCTGCCAATAATGAAGGAAAAATAAACCCAGCCATTTTATATGCAGCAAAACTTTGCGGAGTATCGCAGGTTTATAAAATTGGCGGTGCACAAGCCATTGCTACTATGGCTTATGGAACAGAGAGCATTCCTAGAGTGGATAAGATTTTTGGACCCGGAAACCAATATGTGACCACTGCCAAACAATTGGCCGCCTCCATAGGCATTGCCATTGATTTACCCGCTGGGCCATCGGAAGTAATGGTGATAGCCGACGATGAAACACCGGCAGCTTTTGCCGCAGCCGATTTGCTGTCGCAAGCCGAACATGGAACCGATAGCCAGGTTATTTTACTGACCCAGAATGAGGACAAACTCCGCGAAATTGAATCAGAAACCCTAAAACAGCTCAACAGCTTGCCCAGAAAGGATATAGCCGCAAAAGCACTCGAAAATTCACGGTTTATCTGCCTCAGCAATTACGAGCAATGCATCGGGTTTATGAATACCTATGCACCGGAACATTTGATTTTATCGGTTAAAAACCCAACCGATTGGGCTAACCGTGTTACCCAAGCTGGTTCAGTGTTTTTGGGGAATTACACACCCGAATCGGCCGGCGATTATGCCTCAGGGACTAATCACACCTTACCCACCAACGGATACGCCAAGGCTTATAGCGGGGTTAATTTGGACAGCTACCTGAAGAAAATCACTTTTCAGCAAATCAGCCCCGATGGACTTAAAGCCATTGGCAAATCCATTGAAATAATGGCTGCGGCAGAGAAATTGGAAGGACATAAGAATGATGTTTCCATAAGGTTAACTGCCATAAATAAAAAATCCTGATTAACTTATTAAATTTGAATGAATATGAACCGCACATTTGATATCAATAAATTGGTCCGCCCAAACATCCGCGATATGGCTCCCTATTCCTCGGCCCGCGATGAGTTTGAAGGCGAAGCACGCATATTTCTCGATGCCAACGAAAACTCATTCGGTTCCCTTGCCGGCAGCAACTATAACCGCTATCCCGATCCTCGGCAAAATATTTTACGAAATAAAGTGGCTGAATTGAAAGGTGTAGCCGCCAACCAGGTGTTTTTTGGAAATGGCAGCGACGAACCCATCGACTTGCTGTTCAGGGCTTTTTGCCAGCCACAGAAAGATCGGGTGCTCATTTTTCCGCCCACTTACGGAATGTACAAAGTACAGGCAATTATTAACGATACCCCGGTGGATGAGATTTTATTGAACGACGATTTTTCGTTGCCACTGGATAAAATCGAGCAAGTCATCAATCCAAATATCAAATTATTGTTTATTTGTTCACCAAACAACCCGAGCGGAAATTTAATTGATAAATCGGCCATACTTGCTGTGTTGAAATGCTTTAAGGGAATAGTGGTGGTTGACGAGGCTTATATCGATTTTGCCAAAGAAGGCTCCATGCTTCCTGAAATAAACAACTATCCAAATCTGGTAATACTTCAAACATTCAGCAAAGCATGGGGAATGGCAGGACTAAGGCTGGGAATGGCATTTGCCCAGCCCGGAATCATCAACATACTGAATAAAATAAAATATCCGTATAACATCAACAGCCTTACCCAGAAATACGTTTTGGAGACTTTGCAAAGGGCGAACGAAAAAGATATTATGGTCGAAAAAATTCTGAAGCAACGCACTTGGCTTATCAAGGAATTAGAAAAACTGGAGTTTGTCGATACCATCTATCCATCGGATGCCAATTTCCTGTTGGTGAGGATGAATGGGGCCACCCAGATTTACAACAAACTAACCGAACTGGGTATTATTGTGCGGAACCGTAGTTCGGTGGCTCTGTGTAACAACTGTTTGCGCATAACCGTAGGCACGGCAGCCGAAAACAAAGAGATGGTGGAGCAATTGGTTTTGGTAGCAAAGGAAACATTGACTATTGTATAAACCTTATTCGGGAATCATGGCAAAAAAAATATTATTTATCGATCGCGACGGAACCATCATTAAAGAACCACCGATTGATTTTCAGGTTGACAGCCTGCAAAAATTGGAATTTGTGCCAAAAGTAATCCGCAATCTTTTCGAGATAAGGCAGAAGAGTGATTATTTCTTTGCCATGGTTAGCAATCAGGACGGGTTGGGCACCAGCTCCTTTCCCACCCCATCGTTTGAGGAACCCCACCAAAAAATGGTGAACATCCTAAAAAATGAAGGCATTCAGTTTGATGCCGAGCACATTGACCTATCGTTACCCGAAGAAAAATCGCCCAACCGCAAGCCACAAATTGGAATGCTCACCGGCTATTTTTCCGATAAATTCAACCTGGCAGAATCGCTGGTAATTGGCGACCGCATTACCGATGTGGAATTGGCCAAAAACCTGGGATGCAAAGCTATTTTAATCGGCAACCCCGATAAAGCCAATGTTTTGAAGGAGAAAAACCTAGAAACCTATTGCGCCTTAATTACCGAGGACTGGGACGAAATAAAGGAATTCTTGTTGAAGTCCGTTGAAAAAGTGACCCTGACAAGGAATACAGCCGAAACAAAAATATCATTAACCCTTTATCGGGGACAAACGCAACGGACCAAAATATCAACTGGGCTGAACTTTTTCAACCACATGCTGGAGCAATTGGCAAAACACTCCGGGTGCGGCATGGAACTGGAGGTAAAGGGCGATTTGGAAGTGGATGAGCACCATACCATTGAGGATGTTGCCATTGCCCTTGGAAAGGCTTACAACCAATTGCTGGGCGATAAACGGGGCATAAACCGCTATGGGTTTTTACTTCCCATGGATGAAGCTCTGGCCACTGTGGCCATCGACTTTTCGGGACGTCCCTGGTTGGTTTGGGATGCCGATTTTAAACGGGAATATGTGGGCGATTTTCCCACCGAAATGGCTTACCATTTTTTCAAATCGTTCAGCGATAACGCCCTCTGCAACTTGAACATCAAGGTTGAAGGAGAAAACGATCACCATAAACTGGAAGCTATTTTTAAAGCGGTAGCTCGGGCTATCAACGATGCCATGACACGGAATGCAAATCATGAACTACCGAGTACCAAAGGAGTACTTTAACAATTAACAAATGACAATTAGTAATTATCAATAGCTAATGAAATAACAGAAAAAATGAATAAAAACACCGCCATCCTTATCATGCATTGTCCCGACCAGAACGGAATTGTTACCAATACCACCCGTTTTATACACGAGCACAACGGGAATATCATCAATCTGGAACAGCACGTTGACCGGGAGATACAGCGTTTTTTTATGCGCATTGAATGGGAATTGGATGGTTTTGCTATTGCGAAAGATAAAATTTCAGAAGACTTTGAAACAGCCATTGCCAAGCGGTACGATATGCGCTGGAAGCTTTACTTTTCGGATTTTAAACCCAAAATGGCTTTGTTTGTATCGAAACAGATGCACTGCACGTATGATATTCTTTCGCGGTATCATGCCGGTGAATGGAATGTGGAAATTCCCGTGCTGATTAGCAACCATGAGGAGGCAAAGGTGATCGCCCGCCAGATGCACATCGATTTTCAATTGATTCCGATTACCAAAGAAAATAAGGTTGAGCAAGAAGCCAAAATTCTGAAGCTGTTGGAAAAATACAAGATCGATTTTCTGGTTTTGGCCAAATACATGCAAGTGCTATCCGATGATTTTGTGGGTCGCTATGAAAACCGCATCATCAATATACACCATTCGTTTTTACCGGCTTTCCCCGGCGCCAAACCTTATCATTCTGCTTACGAGCGCGGTGTAAAAATAATTGGAGCTACCGGCCACTATGTAACATCGGAGTTGGATGCCGGGCCAATAATTGAGCAAGATATTATTCGCATTTCGCATACCGACAGCATCGACGATTTAATCCGCAAAGGGAAAGATCTGGAAAAAATTGTGTTGGCAAGGGCTATTTATGCGCAATTAAACAGAAAAATTATCGTTAGTAACAACCGGGCAATTATTTTCCGGTAGAGACGCACGGCCGTGCGTCTCTACCCCGATAAAAAAAAATACAATATGAAAATAGCCATCGTAAAATACAATGCAGGCAACATCCAATCGGTGGAATTTGCGTTGAACCGTTTGGGATTGCAGCCCACCATTACCGATGATCCGGAATTGCTGCGAACAGCTGATAAAGTAATTTTCCCGGGTGTTGGAGAGGCCAGCACGGCCATGAACTACCTATCAAACCGTGGATTGGATTCCGTTTTGAAAAGCCTGAAACAGCCATTTTTGGGAGTCTGCCTAGGAATGCAGTTGATGTGCCGCCATTCCGAAGAAAACAATACCACCTGTTTAGGGATATTCGATTTGGAGGTGAAAAAATTTCCACCCATCGAAAAAGTCCCACACATGGGCTGGAATACCATTACCCATTTGAAATCACCACTCCTTGCGGGGATAAATGAGAACGATTATGTGTATTTTGTGCACAGTTATTATGCCGAATTGGGCCCTGAAACCGTTTGCCAAAGCAATTATATCAATCCGTTCAGTGCCGGGTTGCAAAAAAACAATTTTTTTGGGTTTCAGTTCCATCCCGAAAAAAGCGGTGATGTTGGTGCCAAAATATTGAAAAACTTTATTAATTTGTAAAGACGCACGGCAGTGCGTCTCTAACAATACAGACGCACGGCAGTGCGTCTCTGCCAATACTATAATATATGGAAATAATACCTGCTATTGATTTGATTGACGGAAAATGCGTGAGGTTGACATTTGGCGACTTTAACCAAAAGAAAGTGTATAACGAAAACCCGCTAGAGGTTGCCAAACAATTTGAGGATGCAGGAATCCGCCGACTGCATTTGGTTGATTTGGATGGTGCCAAAGCCGGGCACATCATCAATAACAAAGTGTTGGAGGCAATTTGCTGCAAAACCAATTTAACAGTCGATTTTGGTGGCGGTTTGAATACCAACAACGATCTTTCCATTGCATTTGAATCGGGTGCCCAGATGATAACCGGCGGCAGCATAGCCGTGAAAAACCGGGAACTTTTTATTCAGTGGCTTAGCAAATACGGGGCCAAGCGGATTATTTTGGGAGCCGATGTACGCAACAATAAAATAGCGGTAAAAGGGTGGCAAGAAGAATCGGAATTGACTATCAACCAGTTATTGGAAAGTTATGTACCATTCGGCATCAAAAAAATTATCTGCACCGATATTTCAAAAGACGGAGCCATGCAGGGACCCTCGTTCGATTTATACCAGCAACTGCAAACCAATTTCCCGGGTTTGGAGTTTATTGCCAGCGGAGGAGTAACCACTATGGATGATGTTTTGAAATTAAAAGAGATGGGAATGCACGGCGCTATTATTGGCAAAGCCATTTACGAGGGAACTATTCGTTTGATGGAGTTAAGAACACAAATTGAGTTTTGAATCGCGATCAAATAGTTGGGGAAATGGGAAAGTGAGAAATTGGGAAGGTGGGAAGGTGGGAAGGTGGGGTGATGAAAAGATGGAAAATTGGAAATGTGGAGGAATGGATAATTGGGAAGAATGAAAAATTGGAAGGTGGGGTGATGAGAATATGGGAAATGGGTAGGTGGAAAAATTGAAAATATACCACAATTGAAACTTAATTGTAAATTGTTCATTACTAATTGATAATTAAAAAATGCTTGCAAAAAGAATAATCCCCTGTCTGGATGTAAAAGACGGAAGAACGGTTAAAGGTGTAAATTTTCTGGAATTACGCGATGCCGGTGACCCCGTGGAACTAGGTGCGCTGTATGCCCAAAGCGGTGCCGATGAGCTTTGCTTTTTGGATATTTCGGCCACCTTGGAACAGCGAAAAACCTTTGCATCGTTGGTGAAAGATATAGCCCAGCATGTAAACATTCCGTTTACGGTAGGCGGTGGAATCAGCAGCATTGACCAAGTTAGCCGGTTACTTGGCTCCGGGGCCGACAAAATTACCATCAACTCGGCAGCGGTGAACAACCCACAACTGGTGGAAGATTTAGCCAGGCAATTTGGGTCGCAATGCATTGTAGTGGCCATTGATACCAAGTTCACAAATGGACACTGGTATGTGCATACCCATGGTGGAACTAAGCCAACGCCCATTTTGACCACCGATTGGGCCACAAAAATACATAATCTGGGCGCCGGCGAAATACTCTTAACCAGTATGAACCACGACGGGACCAAAGCCGGATTTGCATTGGATATCACCCGAACCATTTCGGAGTTGGTGAATATTCCGGTAATAGCTTCAGGCGGCGCCGGAACACTGCCACACTTCAAAGAGGTATTTACAACCGGTAAAGCCGATGCTGCCTTGGCTGCCAGTATTTTCCACTTTAAGGAAATTGAAATATCCGACTTGAAGAAATATCTGCGGAACGAAGGAATCGAGATTAGAGATTAGAGTTTAGAAACTAGAAGTTAGAAAAAGAAAAAGCCCCAAAGGAGCGAAAGAATATAGCCCGGTGGCGAAGCCCCGGGATAATAGATAAACGGTAGAAAGCGGTGCATCCAAGTTAGTTGAAATGGAATGGCAATGTAACATGCACCGCAATGTAGAACTATAAATAATTATCAATTAGCAATTTACATTTAGTAACCAAATACCAGTAACCAGATACCAGTAACAAGCAACACTAAAACATAAAAAACATGAACCTAGATTTTAACAAATACGCCGACGGACTAGTCCCAGCCATAATACAAGATTCGAAAACGCTTAAAGTATTGATGCTTGGCTTTATGAATGCCGAAGCGCTCAAGATTACCCAAGAATCGGGCAAGGCTACCTTTTATTCGCGGAGCCAGAAAAAAATATGGACCAAAGGGGAAACTTCCGGAAATTTTTTGCTGGTGCAGGATATTTTTGCCGATTGCGACAACGATACCCTGTTGATTAAGGCCCAACCCATTGGGCCCACCTGCCATAAAGGAACCGAAACCTGTTTTGCCGAAACCGGTGGTATCCCATTTTCACTGGATTATCTGGAAAAGGTAATCATGGAGCGAAGGATGGAATCGCCTGATGTTTCATACACCCGAAGGCTGTTTGACAAAGGCATCAACAAAATTGCCCAAAAAGTGGGAGAAGAGGCCGTTGAACTGGTAATTGAAGCAAAAGATGACAATCCAGACCTTTTTATTAACGAAGCGGCTGATTTGATGTTCCATTATTTGGTATTGCTGCAAGCAAAAGGGTTTTCACTCAATCAGGTAGTCAAGGTGCTAGAGGAAAGGCATAAAAAGTAAATTTTATTGAAATTGACAATAATTGGTTCTAATAATTAAAGTTTTTCAACTTAAGGATTGAAAAAATTGAACCATCGTTTTTTCTTAACACATAAATAGCTTACAGGAATAGCACCAAATCCTTTTGCAAAAGTATGGAGGTGATTCAACGTGGACTCTCCAAAGTTGAGGGTCAAATTCTGATCCGAATTTTCTTTTATATAAAAATCCAGTATGGCTACATCAGCACTTAAGGCATGCCCCTCTTCAGAATTAGCCGTTAAAAGGTTGATGCTCTTTTGATGTGATTTAATAAAAAAAGAAGCTGAAATCAATTCATTCTTATTATTATAGGCTCCTATCATTTCACCCATATTGTGACTTATTGCAAAAGGGATCATCCGACGCAAAATATTAAGATTCTCAAAAGTTAGAGGTTCGCTGGATGTATTTTTTTTGAGTAATAAAAAATCCTTTAAATTAACGTGTTTCATCACCTGAACCATGTTCACTTTATAATATTTTACTTTCTTCTTTATCTCATCATCAAAATTCAAATAAAGAGCTTTATAAGGCGATATCAAATCGAGTTGGTAGGTAATTTCTTTCTTTATTTTGTACTTTGTATGATTTGTTTTATTAAATGAATTCAAACACAGTTCAACCCGATTAAATTTATCGTTTATGACAGACAAAAACTCATCAACCATTTGGCTGTTAAGAAACTTGGATGTGAAAATACCCAACTGATTGGCATACTGTGGCTGTTGAATGGTATAAAACGATAATGTTTTTTTTGATGTAATGGGCATTACAGCCTGATAGTCGTCTAATACCAAGGCTTCCCATTGAGAGGAAACAATATCAAGGTACCAGGAATAAGCATACACTAAGCCATTAAACGATAAATTAATGCACTTATCCCATTTAAATTTATCAATTTCTTCGTGTTTTAAATGCCTTATATTCATTATATTTTGGCTGATTTTTGTAAAACTAGTTCAAATAATTCTTTCCAACCTTTCCATTCAAACAAACTGTTAAAGCTTTCGTTGTGCCAAAGGGTAATAAATAAACCATCTACCATTCGAACCTGTTCAATCAATTCATTGTAAACTAACTGAGCTCCAGCCACTGTTTCTTGATTCTGGGTATTTATCGTGCGATCCATTGCAGCAAAAGGATGCACGTATAGTAAGGTTGCTGCTTCTATCTTTAAATCATACCATTTAAAAGGACGTGTTGTTCCAGCTCTAAAACCCGGTTTATCGGCAAATCCCATGGAAAAATCATCAGTTATACCTGCACTTAAAAGCATTTGATAGTATTCGGGAAGCTTAATTTTTAAAAAGTGTTGCCGACTGAAGGTAATTGGTCTTTTTGTTATCTGGCTTAAACTATCCAGTTCCACCTTCAGAGTGGTCAGTTTGTTGGCTGAATTGTATGATGGATGTAAACCGATGGGATATTCTTTGGCTAACCTTTGAATAACTCTTCGAAAAAATGGATTTTTTGAATTCACCGACTTGTCGAATTTGCCATGTTTACCTACATGAACAAACAGTATTGATTGCTGATTGTATTGATTGAGTATTTTCTTCAACCAATTAAAAACAAACCAAGGATCGGGTTTTAACCGGAATAAAACAACCAACCTCAAATAAACTAGATTTAGTTTAAAATGGAACAAATCACGGATTAAACCTCCAGCATTACGCAAAATACCTTTATGCCGGTAACACCACGGACTGTCAATATCAATAGTGGGAATAGCAGTAAAGGTTTCCTCTTTAAAAATCAAATCAGGATATTTATGCACTATTTTTTGCTTTATAAATAAAATCCAATGGTCAACTACAGGTTGGTTCAGGAAGATATTTTTAAATGCCAGACTTTCCTTTGCTGGAAAACGATTGTGAATATCAGGTTCAAAATACTGGTATTCCTCGTATCTGGAAATAAAATAAAATACCGCGGAGAAAATATCAAAGGTTAGACTTACTTCCTCAAGGTTTCTGAAAATTACAGGAATACTATTAAAATAGGTAACTGAGGGTTTTTCATTACGAATACCGGTCTCAAATAAAAGTCCTTCAGGCATTATATTTATTCCGTTTTGCAACACCCTATGCGAATAATTTATTTTTGAATCGGTACTTACTAAAAATTCTTCCCACGATTGCGTTAAATGATAGGTAATACCCAATCGTTCCGTAAAAATATACTCGAAAATATAATTCAAACGTGGAGAAATCGGTTCGCAATAGATAATCATGAGTTAAACACTTTATTAAAAAGATGGGTGACTTTGATTTTTTCATTTTCCCAACACAATAACCGGGCTGCCTGCTGCAAATTGTTATTTAAGTCCGTTATTTTAACGTCATCAGAAAGTACTTTTAGAATCAATGCCGCTAATATTTCCGGGTTTCGATCCATCAATACTTCTCCAACACCATGGTCCTCAATTATTTTTCTCATTTCGGGTAAATTGGATACAATAACTGGAATACGAGCCTGAATGTAATCAAAAAGTTTGTTGGGTAAGGCATAGTAATAGTTTTTGCCCAAATTTTCTTCCAGGGTTAAACCAAGTCTAGCTTGCAACGTTATGGCATGTAAATCGGAAAAAGGAATTCTACCCAAAAATTTAACCCGCGTTTCTAAATGAAGTTCCTGAACTTGCTGTTTCAATGCGGGTTCAATATCACCTCCACCTGCAATCCATAGTTCCAATTCAGGAAGAAGGACCATAGTCTGTATCATCAACTCAATACCACGGCCTAAATTTAATGCCCCTTGATATATAATTGCATTACTTTTAGTAACAATGGGTGCTCCTTTCAATACAGGCAAATTCCGTATTACGTGAAACGTTTTACCATATTTTTGATGGTACTCATTTGCAATAGATTCAGATACCGTGTAAGCATAGTCGATACGGGGTAAAAGCATTTTTTCAATGAATAACCATGCGTTTTGCTGAAACTTGCGTCCTACCAATTCAGGAACCTCAGTAAAATATTCATGGCTATCGTAAACCAGTTGTTTTCTTTTTAATTTGGCCGCCATAAAACTGGCTAAAAGGGTATCTAAATCATTAGATAAAACGGCATCAAATGGAGTTAACAGTAGGAAAAAAAATAATTGCAGGTTGTAATTGACATAAAACAGAGGCCCTTTTTTAAACCACAGTTTGAACCGCTTGGTTTTATAAGGCCTGACAATAGGTAAACTATGCGGTAACAATCTTCCTACCAAATATACTTCATAGCCATCATCTACCAGCGTATTGGCTACTCTACCTATCCGCTGATCGGTCACTAAATCGTTGGTAACTGCTATTATTATTCGTTTTGCCATACCTAACAAACCTACAATTTTTTTATTTATTGTAAAAGGCCTTTTTACATTGAAGCTATGTTCAATAAAACCTTTTAACGCACTTGATAAATGAACAGACTCATTATATTTGTATAAAAACAAGAAACTATGATAACCATACAGGAAAACATTTCACTAAAAAAATACAACTCATTTGGAATTGATGTTAAAGCCCGTTATTTCTGCCATTATAAGAGTTCGGTTGATTTAAATTACTTGATTTCTGAAGGACCGTTGAACCGGGATATGGAAATGATAATTCTTGGCGGAGGCACCAATCAATTGTTTATTAATGATTTTGAGGGTGTGGTTATTCATCCAATTAACGATACGATTGAATTAGTTACCGAGGATTCTGATTTTGTATATATAAAAGCGGATGCCGGTCTCGAATGGGATAAATTGGTAGCTTATGCGGTGGATAAGGGTTATGGCGGGATCGAAAACTTATCCGATATACCGGGAAATGTGGGAGCCTCTCCGGTTCAAAATATTGGAGCTTATGGAGTTGAAGCCAAAGACACCATCCATGAAGTGCATTTGGTCAGTTTTCACGACGGTTCAACCAAGACATTGAGTAATAAGGAATGTTTGTTTGGATATCGTACCAGCATCTTTAAAAATAAATTAAAAAACCGGTATTTAGTTGATTCCGTAACCTTTAAACTGGCTAAGAATCCAGTTTTTGTGACTCATTACGGTAACGTGGCTGCAGAACTTGAGAAAAAAGGAACGGTTACCCTTCAAAGTATTCGCGATGTAATTATCAGTATCCGTAGCAGCAAATTACCAAAACCCACAGTAATTGGTAATGCAGGTAGTTTTTTTAAAAACCCCATACTTCCTGAAATTGAAACAAATGCTTTAAAACAAAAATTTCCTGAAATGCCCATTTATCCTGCGTCAAATGGTCAGGTAAAACTGGCAGCCGGTTGGTTAATTGAGCAATGTGGGTTAAAAGGTTATACTGCACCTAATGGAAAAGCTGGCATTCACGATAAGCAAGCCTTGGTAATTGTTAACAAAGGAAACGCTTCGGGTTCCGATATTCTTGAGGTTTCGCATTTGGCCCAAATGAAGGTTTTTGAAAAATTCGATATTAATTTGGAACCTGAAGTAATTATTTTGTAAGAAATACTTCCTATCATGAAAGTCCTCGGTATCAACGGCAGTCCACGTAAAGAAGGGAATACTTCGCTTCTTATAAAAGAAGTTTTTAAGGTACTTGAAAACCACAGCATCGAAACCGAGTTTTACCAATTGGGAGGCAAACCGGTACATGGCTGCACCGCTTGCGGTAAATGCATGGAATTGAAAGACGATAAATGCCATATAAAAAACGACGCCATCAATGAATGTCTTCAGAAAATGCTTCAAGCCGACGCCATAATCATAGGCTCACCAGTTTACTTTGCCAATGTAACCACCGAAATCAAGGCATTGATTGATTGCGCCGGATATGCCACCCGCCGCACACAATCGCTTAAACATAAAATTGGGGCCGGTGTGGTAGCCGTTCGCCGAGCCGGCGAAATGCATACTTTAATTCCATCAACCATTTTTTCCTAATCAACCAAATGTTTGTTTCCGGGTCTAGTTATTGGACCATTGCCGTGGGACGTTTACCCGGCGATGTGCTGGATGATGAAGAAGGAATGCAAACTATGAAGGATTTGGGGGAAAACATGGCCTGGCTGCTGAAAAAGATTTCCTGAGTTTAAATCCTTCGATTTGATTCCATTTGTTTTTTTAGTATTCAATACAAATGTTCAATCACAGGATTATTTCAAAGCTTATACTTTAATCCAACAAGCAATCCCACTGAATTTGTTTTAATTGAACCTTTGTCTGCGTCTGGATTTTTACTAATGTTTACTAGTCCAAAATTCGCCTGTAAACCCAAGTCGAATATAAACCTGCTGTTAATTGGAAATGATAGTCCACTGGCTAAGGTTATTCCAAAATCAAATTTCTTTCTTATACCCTTGCTTTCTATTATTTGGTTTGTAATATTACTCAATGAATTAACGGTTGTTTTTTGGTTTATCAAATATCCAAAATAAGGGCCTGCATCAAAATGTAAGGTGATTTTGCCTTCAGAACTGAATGAACCTAAAATGGGCAAGATTAAATAATTATAATTGAAACTTACATTGCCTATTTGGACGGGCATATTGTTTTCACCAATACCATAAATCTCATTCTTTATTAATTTCTTTTCATAAAAGATAACCGATTTTAAAGAAAACAGAGAATTAAATGTGTAATCTGTACTAAATCCTGCGGAATAATTATATTGAGTTTCATTAGTACTCAAAACTTGGTCACTGCTCAGCCTCATAAATGGTGGGGATAAAACCATACCAACAGAAACCTTTGAATTTTGACTAAAAGCCTCAGAACAAAGAATAATAACATATAAAACAAGTAAAAACCTTTTCACTATTTTTTTAATTTGATTTGATAATTTGAATTAGAACAATTGACAATCTAGGCGTACTAGTAACTCTAAATACTCTAAGTACTTTAAAATACTCTAATTACTTCTTAAAGTTCTTCCTCAAAAAACCTCTTAATAGCACCAATGTAATAATTACGCCATCCTTCATTAATATTATCAAAAGCCTCATCGGGAACATTGGTATGCTTCACTTCCACTTGAGTACCTGTTTTATGAGAATGCAATTTAATAGTAACAATAGAAGGTTCCGGTGAACCCTCAAAATACCATTCCTGTACCAGTTCCTTATTAGGCACAACTTGTAAATTCCGGCCACAGATATCGCCGTCCCATAGTTCAAATTCAGTACCAACCTGCGCGTCCATTTTTGCTGGCGAATCGCTCCAAAGTTCAATAGTAAAAGGATTGGTAAGCGCTAAAAATATCTCTTCGGGTTCTGCTTCAATGTATTCATAAAACTTAATTTCCATAAGTATCCAGATTTGTCATTAAATTAAAATATTGTTCATTAATACTTTTCAGTTCCTGTCCTACCTCTTCAATAAAAAAGTAGGTTGCACCCCAACTATGTTTCACTTTCAAATATATTACCACCTTATTGTCAATGTTCATTATAATCCGTGTAATATGTTTTCCCGGTTTTTCCAATTCTTCCACCGTTCTTTTGTTTGGGTAGGTCATTGCCAATCGTTTTTGTTCCTGCTCTATCCACACCTTACGTTCTTCTTTGTTTACCGTTGTATTTGGCTTAACATCTTGCATTTGCTTAATAACTTCTTTTTTTACAGGTTCCGGTGCCATTTTTTGAGTTTCAATTGAATCTTCCATAACTGGTTCTGTGGCAGGAACTTCTCTTTTTTCTGATTTCAAAACTGGTTCTGGTGCTTCTTTAATAGCACTTACCGATTCCTGCTTTTTACTATCCACAGGATTAATAGCTACCTCCCTATTTGTTGAAATAGACTCCACTTCAATGGTTGAATTATCAATAGGCACTTCATCTTCTTGAATTTCAACAGAGGTAACTTTCAAAGCAGTCAATTCTTTTTTAACCACCTCGGCTTCTTGATTCATTTTTAAGGTTGCCTTTTTTTGAATTTGCTCTTCCTCTTGCTTTTGTTGCGCTACCTTCTCCTTTTTTGATAGCTGTTTTGACCCAGCAGATTGTTCCTTTTTAAAATCATTTTGTTCTTTTTCAATATAAATAGTTCGGATATCTTCTATTTTATATCGGGGCAATAACGATTCAGGCTTTATTTGTTGGGCTTCGCGGTAAAATAAAACCGCCTGTGAATATTGTTTGGCTTCAAAAGCGGTTTTAGCATTCTGTAAGGCTTGTTTGTATTGCTCATCCTTTGAGAATTCCTGAGCTTGTGAAATGGATACCTTCAACGAAAGAATTAAAAATAAAATATAAACAATAGTTTTCATCCGTAAATAAATATTAGTTCGTTGAATGTCAATTGTTTCGTACGAATGGAACGCCCCATGTAAATTTTCATCCGTTTTTGTGCAGTTTCATACATGGGGGTTTCATTTAAAAATGTTGTAAGGCTTTAACGCCATAAAGGTAGTATTTATTGAGGAGATGCAAACTATGGAAAAATACTACCACTCAACTAAGAAAAAAATTTACTTTTATAGGAATAATTGCTAACATTATTGTTATTATGCAATGAATACTTTTAGAGTTAAGTTTGTTTAACTATTGATTTTTTATTTTACCACTATAAACATTAAAAATGAAAATAAAAGGAATTCAAGATTATTACGCCAATGAGTTTGCCCATTGTTACGGATGTGGAAGGCTAAATAAGGAAGGACACCAAATTAAAACCCATTGGGATGGAAATGAAACCGTGAGCTTTTATACTCCAAAAAAACACCATACAGCCATGGAGGGCTTTGTTTATGGCGGATTGCTTGCCTCGCTCATTGATTGCCATGGAACCGGTTCAGCAGCATTGGCTTACGCCAAAGAACAAGGCATTGAATTAACTGAATTCAATGCGCCACGTTTTGTTACTGGCAATTTACAAGTAAGCTATAAAAAACCCACACCCATTGATGGTGCGCTTGAATTGAGGGGCATTATTAAAGAGATTAAAGGAAGGAAAGTTGTTACTGAAATCCGATTGATTACCGGTGGTGAAGTATGTGTAACCGGCGAAGTACTTGCCATATTAATTCCTGAAAACTTTGGAAAATAATTTTTTGAAGTTATAAATACCCAACATTCATATTTCATAAAAAAAAGCCGCTGATTTTAAGAGGCCACTGAAAAAGTATCTATTATTTCATGTAGTCCATAAAAGGATAACTGGCAGGTGAAGACCAATTCTTCATCTACCAGTTTTTTTTAAGTGTGAAGTGTATTTTTTCTGGTTAAA